>ERZ772906.382-NODE-382-length-26726-cov-5.300176_pt1 | contig 26726 bp, 22 predicted proteins | sample MGYA00511338_ERZ772906 | MGnify/ENA primary metagenome ERZ772906 (study PRJEB29015, sample SAMEA2738076) | human oral metagenome | biome: human oral; feature: human-associated habitat; material: saliva | place: China | collected 2212 ... | reverse complement strand
CGACGATCAAAGAGCCAAAGATTATCAGCTTTTTAGCGGATACCAGCTATGCTGTTTATCTTTTCCACTGGCCGTTTTATATCATTTTCTCTCAGTTGATGAGCAATCTACCGGCAGTGATTCTCACCACTATCTTTTCTTATCTCTTTGCAAGCCTTTCCTTCTATGTGATTGAACCTTTCATTGCAGGGAAGAACAGTAGCTTATTGCAAAAGGTAAAAGAAATTCCGCATATTCAACCAATTTTTACGGGTAGCGTCGGTTTTCTTAGCTTGCTGACACTGATTGTGATGCTTATTGCTCCCCAAGTAGGTGCTTTTGAAACGGATTTGATGGTAAATGGTCTCAATCAAGCTCAAACCAATATCACCCGTACAAAAACCATGGCGGATCAAGCAGAAGCAAGTAGCTACAATATTACTGAAGGTGTATCCATCATCGGCGATTCTGTAACCTTGCGTGCAACACCTGGACTTAAAGAGGTTCTACCAGACGCTCAGACAGATGGTCAAGTCAGCAGAAATACCAAGCAAGCCAATGCTATTATGCTCAACCACAGTCAGAATAAAGTCCTCCCTAAAATAGTTGTTATTGCTACTGGAGTGAATAACCCTGAGGATTATAAGGCTGATATCGATTCTTTGATAACAAATCTACCTAAGGGGCATCAACTTGTACTTATGACACCTTATGAGGGTGATACAACTCAAGCAACTCAGCCTTATGTAGAACAGTATGCTAGCTATGTGCGTGAAGTGGCTCAAAAGTATCCTTACATTGAGGTTGCAGACTGGAATCAAGTATCTAAAGATCATCCAGACATCTGGAAAGGAACGGATCAGGTTCACTTTGGAAGTGATAATGCCAAACTAGAAGAGGGAGCTAAGCTCTACGCAGAAACGATAGCATCAGCTATCAAGGCCTTGGCAGATAAACCTGTGAAGTCAAAATAATATTTAAAAAGTAGAGATGACCGTTCTCTACTTTTTGTTTTTAGAAAGTATTTCTTAGAAGCTCAATCATTCTCTAAGTTTATCTCTCTAACCTATGCCAATATCCTCTTGCTCTAGGTTGTTAGCTCTCTGGGCAGTTTGGACCAACTATGGCAATCTATATGCTTTCGTTTTTATGGCGAATCCAGTCTTGATTGGGAAAAACTTGCCAAATTGTCAGAATTATGAGAAAATAGGTGCAGTTTACAAATGGAGGGAATGCAATGAGAGAAGATATCAAAATCAATGATCGTGCTCTAGCATTAGGAGAACAAATCATTGACAAGCTAGAAAAAGTTTACGATACAGATGTGGAACTAGATGTCTATAATCTTGGCTTGATTTACGAGATTCATTTGGACGAGGCTGGTCTTTGTACAATTGTCATGACCTTCACCGATACTGCCTGTGACTGTGCAGAAAGTTTACCCATCGAAATCGTGGCAGGCTTGAAACAGATTGAAGGGATTGAAGATGTCAGGGTTGAAGTTACCTGGTCGCCTGCTTGGAAGATTACGCGAATCAGTCGCTATGGTCGCATAGCGCTTGGTCTACCACCACGCTAAAATATAAGAGCTCTCTGCTAATAAACAGAGAGCTGTTTTGTTATCAGATTCCTCTAACTGCGAAATAGTGTCCACTTGGATTTGCAAAGTTAAAGTTAGGGAAAGGTTGAGTACTGATCGGACTGGTGGTATCAGTTACTGCAGCTATGCGCTCGTGAAGGGCGTGAAGGTTCGCTGACTCAAAGAGAAGGCTAGGTTTCATATCAACTACCTCTGGCGATACCTGACGAATAAAGTCTTTGGCGTAGACAGTAAAAGTCAGTGTACTGTCCGTGTGAGTTTTCATTTCAAAAGTTTCAAAACTCATAATTTCAGATTGATTAAAAACCTCAAAACCGATAGCAGACCAAAAGTTTCTCTCAGCTGCTACATCATCTACGTAGAGCATAATTCCTGTATTTTTTGAAAACATTGTTTCTCCGTCATAATCATAGTTAGAGCAATTATCTTATCACATTCCATGAGAAAATACAAAGAACCAGAAAAAGCAGTCATTTAACGACTGCTCTTATTTTTCTAATTATTTTTTAAAATAATTAGAAATTATATTAGATATTAACAGTCTAATTATAGACTGTTTTTTTTAATATGCAAATTTATGTAATTTTCCTACTGCTTGAGCAAGTTCGAGATCGCAAGTGTGTAGATATCTACTGGTGGTTATGATACATTTATGACCTGCTATTTTCTGAATTTTATAAAGTTCTACTCCATTTTCTGCAAGCTTTGTTAAATAGGTATGTCTTAATGTATGCGCTGTAAATTTAATTTTTAATTTTTCAGAAAAATTCTTTATTTTCCTTTGTATCTCGTGTGTTTTAATTCATAAAACGGTTTGTTTTGTGTGCCTACTTGCTCTTAATTTACATAAATTATAGATTTCTTCGGTTATAAATATTGCTCTTGTGTTTTGGCCTTTTCCTTGTATAGGTATTTGATATAATCAGCATATAAATTTAGCTTTGTTTAGATTTTCTTTGGTTAAATTAGATGCTTCAGAAACTCTTAATCCTGTTGATAACATAAGTTTTAGTGCTACTTTTAGTGTAAAATCTGATTTTTCAGCAGACTTTAATATTTTGTTTTCTGCTTCTAAACTTAAATATCTAGCTTCTTTTATATGTATTTTAGGAACTGTTATAGTTTCAGGATTTATTAAATTTAGATCTCTACTTCTGCAAAATTTCAAGAAAGATCTGATTGTAATTGCATAACTCGCCTTTGTTCCTTGTGATCGTTTTTTATTCCCAAAAATTAAATCTTCTATTTCTCTTGATCTTATTTCTTGCCAATTTTCTATTTTTCAACATAAATTAAAAATTTTTTCTACTCATTCTGTATATCTTCTTATTGTGTGTATTGAGTCTCATCTTCTACAGAGCTTTTTACTAAATTCTGTAATCATTTTTTTCAGTGTGATCATAACTTTTATTATCTCAAATATAAAAAACCTTGTTTTTTCTATCAGTTTTATTATATTCAGACTGACAGATAAAAAACAAATTGTAATGGGAGATTATCTTTTTGTTTCTGTTGTTATTATGGAAAGTGAGCCTTTGCGGAGGTTCCCTTTCTTTTTTGTTTTTATTTTTGCCCCCCGTACTGTGCCACTCCTGGGATTATAATTTAGCTTGATTTCCCTCAGCCTCATTTCCCGCGGAACTTTTGAAAAGGACAATTTTTGGCGAAAAAAAAAGAATTTTTTTTTCGACCAAAATTGGACAAAAAAAACCATAAATATCCGCAGGGAAAAATCACGAGGCAGACCCCCGTGTCTGCCGAGCTTGAGGCTTTTTCGAGAAAATGGAGCCAAGGGCGAAGCCTGTCATTTTCGAGATAAAAGCCTTGATTTTTTCTGGTGGATATTTTATGGACAAAATATATTCATTTGAGCTTTTGCCGAAGGCAATTGCGTATTTAACATTGATATTATTCCTTAGTGGCACACGGATCAGGGGCATATTTTATAAAAAAACAAAAAACGCCTTGATTTTTCTTTCAATAATAATATAAAACAAATTGTAAAAGAGGTATGAATAAAAAAAGATTTTCTCCCTACCTCATTATATTCAGTTCTGAACTGATATTATTAAATTTCTAGTCTGTTAAATAAAAAAAACTGACCTTTGGAGTCAGTTTGTTATTTGAATTCAGATTTTTCCTATTTCTTAATAATCGCTTCGATCGCAGCAAAGTTGCCATCTCCATTTTCGTTAACGATCACATAAAGTTCATCCCCTGGATTCCCAAGATAGAAGCTTACTGCGGCTTGATTGAGAAAATAAACTTTTCCATCTTCGGTATTAGCAGTGTATTTATTTTCATCGCTCTTTGAGAGAACAGCTCTAAGGTGCTTTCTCTCTGCTGGTTTGATAAGCTTATAGATAAATTTTCCATCAGCAAGGATTTTGAGTTTGAGAACGTCTCCAGGGATAAGTTTTGTTTTACTAGAGTAGTTTACAGGAACTGGGTATTTCATTTGATTAGCTCCAATCATATAGTATCCATCAAAAATTCCTTCAATAACTTCCATACCTTCTTCTTTGTAACTCTTGAGATTTTCTGGATTTTCAGCTCTCATTTCTTCTAGGTAGGCTGTCAAAGATTCTGGATTGCTAGGATCAAAATGCATCAATTGACCAAGAGTAAGCTTTGCTCTTTTGAGTTCCATTTCTGCTTTGTTGATGCTGTTTCTTACAAATTGGAGTAGTTGTTGATAGTTTTTCATAAGTTCTTCATTTGTTTGTGTCATTTTATTTACGTCTAAGGATAAAAATACGCCATCAAGTATATGTATTTTTTTTGATAATGCAATTTTTTTAAAATAAAACATGAGAGATCATTTTTTAATGATAGATAAATCACTAGGCAATGTCTAGAAGTTCTATTTCAATAGCAATCCTCTTTTGCCGGAGTGGTGCACAAGATTAGTACATGATAGTGAGTCCTGATTCACAGAGTATTCCCTGTTGCCAATATGTTGTTTTCTTGTAGAATAGATGTCAGTTCATAAAATTTACGTCTCTTTATTAAAAAAACTCTTGATTTTATCTCGTATTTTACTATAAAAGCAACACAAGTAAAATAAAAAAAGAAAAAAATCAGACTTTTAACTTCTTTTAGTATGGGAACAATGGACTTATCCACATGGATGATAGCACTCTTGGCGGTGTTTGGAATTTCGCTTACTTCACTTATCGGTATTTTTACCCTAGGGATCAAGCAGTCTTATCTAACCAGTAAGTTGATCTATTTGGTATCTTTTTCAGCTGGAGCGCTGTTTGGAGATGTGTTTTTGCACTTGATGCCTGAGATGGTTGAGCACGCTCATGAGATGGATATGGATCAGTTAGGGCTTCTTGTGATTGGAGGTGTAGTGCTTGGTCTTGTAATAGAAAAACTGTTACATTGGCACCATTGCCACCATGATCATAGTGAAGATGATCAGCCTCACACTATTGCAAAGATGAACCTGATTGGTGATTTTATACATAATCTCATTGATGGGTTGATCATCGGTGCAAGTTTCTTGGTGAGTATTCCTGCAGGTCTTGCTACGAGTTTGGCGATTCTCTTTCATGAAATTCCTCAGGAGATCGGAGATTATGCGGTGCTTATTCATAGCGGATATAGCAAGAAGAAAGCTCTCTTACTAAACTTTCTCTCTGCTCTTAGTGCGATTTTGGGAACAATTATTGCGCTTATAGTTGGAGGAGTAGTTCATGAGTTGCAGGAATTGCTCGTTCCTATCTCAATGGGAATGTTTATCTACATTGCAGGTTCTGATCTCATCCCTGAGCTGCATAAGCACAATCATCAGTTTAAAGCATTATTGGTACAGATTTTTATGTTTATCTTGGGAATCGGAGTAATGTTTGCTCTGCTGTTTCTAGAAGGGCATGCTCACTAAATCAAAAAGGAGTGTGAAAATCCACACTCTTTTTTATTTATCGCTTTATTTTAGGTTCAAAAATTCTTAAGACTGAAAAAAAATGCGAAATAGTTGATTAAGTCAGATTTCTCCCCTTTTTGACTACCATCTTTTCCAGCTTGGGCAGGTTTGTTGAACGTTGATATGTGCAAATCCTGGAAAAAGAATCGCCTCTTTAATCGTTTCCTTGAGTCACTTGATATCTTTATCTGATACTGACTTTACAAATTGGCAACCAGCAGACTCTACTAAATTTACTGGATGCATAGGAGGAAGTTCATTCCCTTCAGGAGTGGATTTTGTTTTTGCACCGATTGGGGTGGTAGAAGAAGCCTGTCCTGTAGTAAGGGCATAGTTTTGATTATCACAAGTGATATGTACAAAAGGAATATTTCTTCTCGCTGCATGGATCATATGTCCAACCCCAATCCCATAAGTGTCTCCGTCTCCAGAGACTGAAATCACGGTTAATTCAGGATTTGCAAGCTTTACTCCTGTAGCAAAGGGGATTCCACGTCCATGTAGAGTTTCAGCTCCATAATTATCCATGTATTGGCTCATTTTGCTACTACATCAGATACCCGTCACGACTACGGTTTGATGAGCGGGAATCTTAAGTTCTGCAAGAGCTTGTTTGAGTGCCAGGTGAATCAAAAAGTCTCCACATCCTGGACATCGCTGTATTTTATTTAAATTTGTTCTCATCGGGTATAATTAACAGTTAAAAGTCAGATTTTATTCTAGTAAATAGTTTGTTGCTTTGATTTTACATTGGGAAATCTCTGATAACTTCTTAAGAACCGGGTCTAAGGCTCCGTACAACATTTGCCAAGAATTATCAGTTTTAATGCCTAATTTTTGGTATCGCTTAAGTTGATAAGATTCCTTGAAAGTAAAGGCAATTAAATCGGTGATTTGATACGTTTGTTGAGCTTGAAGTAAGGCTTGATGCAAGAGATGTCTTCAGAATCCTTGATTTTGATAGTCAGGATGAATAAAGATTTCAGGATCAAAGAGAATATTTCCTTCATGTCGTGGCTTAATATCTGAAATAAATCCTCAAATGATTTTCCCATCTACAACAGCCTTGAGCTTAAAAGGTCTTTTGAGTAAATAGTTTACAAAAGGAGTAATCTGTTCTTTATTTCGTTTTTCTCACTCAGCAAGATAGCTTTCAAGATAGAGGAGGATAATCGCTTCGTGATCTTGCTTATTGATTTTCTGAATGGTAATGGTTTTCATTCTTATATTTTAAGTTAAAGAGAAGGTTGTTACTAAAATATGCTTGGCCCTTCCTTTTCAAAAAGCGAAAAATTCTCACAGAATTTCCTTGTTTTCTTAAAGTTAAAGCGGATTTTCTAACCGATTTCTTCTTGAAAAATAGGGTACAAAGTTACTTTTCTTTGATGAGAAATTTTTGCTTTCCATTCTCCATACAGCTCACATTCTTTTCTTACTAAATCTTCTAGCTGTCCAGAGTGATTCATTTCGACAAAAGTCAGACTTTCAATCTTGTTTTTCCTATCTTCCAAAAACTCCTGTAATCTTGGATCAAATGGGTAGAGAGATTTTACAATAATAAGTCAAAAATCTGACTTCCCTTTGATGCTTGCCTCCAGAGCATAGCGGTTGATCCCCATCGTGATATAAAAATGCTTAGCTTCTGGATTGATGATTTCGTATCCATAAAAGTTTTCATTAAATTCATTTTTGACAAAAGTATTGAGCTTCTCAGCTCTTTTTTCAGTCATTTTTCACTTCGTTGTTGGTTCTTCGTTGGTTGCTCCATATTCATCGTGTTCGTAGGAGGTTGCGATGAAGTGAGTCTTTTCTACACCCGGGGTTGCATATGGTGAAATCCCATCTGGAGTATACTCGTATCTTTTGTAAGTATCGGTTTCTGAGTCAGATTTTTCAACTTTTTTTCATCTGTTAATGGCTTCTGCTGTGAGTTTACTAGGATCAATGCTGAGATAAGACTCAGAGAGTTGTTTATCACTGAGTAAAATCACAGGGTGTTGATAAATATCGGAATAGTTTAGTGCTTTCCCAGCAAAGGTGTAGGCCTCTTCAAATGTTGATGGGTAGAGTACAATCGGTTTGGTATCTCCAAAGCTCGCATTGAGTGCATAATTAATATCTCCCTGCCCAGTAAAGGTCGGCGTTCCTGTACTTGGACCATCTCTTTGAGAGAGGAGATATACTCCACCAATTTCAGCTTGATTTGAGAAAGAAAGAGATTCAGACATAAGGGCAAATCCTCCTCCACTAGTTCCACACATCGCTCTTTTCCCCGCAAATTTTGCTCCAAGCATAGCCATACTCACAGCGATTTCATCTTCTCCTTGGAAAAAGATTACCTCTTTGTTTTTTACGACTTCATCAATCACAGAACTGGCAGGAGTCATCGGATATGCAGCATAAAAGTCCAACCCTGATTCCATTGCTCATTTTGCAAAAAGTTCATTTCCATACATAAAGGTCTTCTCATTTCAGACATCCTGAGAGCAGTCTATGATTGAGCAAGATTCTCATTGACAGTGTTTTTCAGCATAGGCGTAACCAGCCTCTAGATCTTGATAGTTTTGATTCATAATTTCCTCTGAAAAATCTTTTTTAGCAAACTGACGAGACAAAATCTTTTTCCCTTCATCAATCGACAAATTAAGGAGCTTCAATGCAGCACCAAGGGTGAAAGTATTCTTGTATTTACAAGGTTCTTCCTTGATCATAAAGGTATTTTTGAGCTCATAGATAGACTCATTTTTGCTAATAGCATAAGGATCATATGCAAGAAAAAAATCAATCTTGCGAGAGATAAATGGCTTTTCATCATCGCTAATATAAAGAAAAAAACAGTTATTGTCCCCTTTGATAATTGATGCATATTCTTTGTCTCCGAGTACGGTATATCCTTTTTGAGAGAGAATTTCTGCTAGAAAAATCCCTGCAGTATTGACTCAGCTTCCCGCTGGTCCTGAAAATCCTATACTTACCTGCATATTTTTATTTTTAACATATAAACAGGTATAAGTATATCTTTTTTCTCCTCTTTTGCAAAAAAGAAATAAAAGTCTGATTCACTTTCCCTTGACGAAAATCTATTTTTTGATCTAACGAGTTTTTTAATGAAAAGAGAGTTTTTGAGATTTTCTTTCATTCCTCTTATTTCTTGATTTTTATCAAGATATTTTTTGACAAACTTAAAATAATAGATTTTCACTTGAATCTTGCTTGCGAAATAATATAAGAAGTTCAAATATAATTTTTTTATCTTTCAGATTTTTGATGGCAAATTTCTCTCATTTGGCAGCGATATATTCTTCAGATCCAAAGCTTACTTTTACTGATCTCAAAAAGGGAGACTTCTCCTCAAAGATAGATACTTCTGTAGTAGAGCAGTATGCCAGGGATCATGAGATCTTTGCGGTTTCTCAGCTTGATCTTGACTATCCAAACAGGCTCAAAAATCAGACTTCTTCTCCTTTTTTATTGTATTATCAGGGAGATTTGTCTTTGCTTTCTCATCCGATATTGTGACTCGTCTGACCGAGAAATCCAAGTGATTATGCTTCTCAAGTCATGCAGGCACTCTTTTTGCAGGCATACAAATATGATTTAGTTACGATTTCTGGTTTTGCTAGAGGAGTTGATCAGCAGGCTCATCAGTTGTCTCTCAAATATCAGATCCCAACAATTGCGGTTCTCGGTGGCGGTTTTCAGCACTACTTGAAGGGAAAAGACCGTGATCTCCTTGCTCAAATTGTAAAAAATGGTGGACTTGTGATTTCTCAGTTCAAGCTTTGATTTGAGCCGACCAAGCGATCATTCCCCGCGAGGAATAAGCTCCTTGCTCAGCTTTGTGATGTCCTTTTCCTTCCCGAAGCCCAACAAAAGTCCTGAAGCCTGATCACAACCGAGTTCGCCTATCAGTTTAAAAAGCCCGTCTATTCGGTTCCAGCTCCAATTTTTGCTCAGCAAAGTGCTGGTATTTTCACTAAAATGGAAGAAAAAAAGCTGACTCTGATATCAGATTTTTCTCATTGTCTGGATATTTATTTTCAGCTCAGAGGAGAAGGACATCAGGAACAACAAACTCAAGGATCGTTTTCTTTTGATAATTTTCCCCCCCTCCAGCGTCAAATTCTAGAATTTCTCAAATCCCACTGAGAATCGAGTATTGAAGCTCTTATGCAAGAGATCAAACTTGAGTATGCAGCATTGATGCAGGAGTTGACTTTGCTTGAAATGGATGCGCTTATCACCCAGACCAGGCCTGGATATTATGCTATCTCATAGGTCAGTTTTTCTCTTTTTTTAATATTTACGGCTAAGGGTGCTTCTCTTTGCTTTGCATTTGAGTTTGTTTTTTATATACTCAAACAAGTTTTATTCTCCATGTGTGCCTATGTTTGAGCTAAAAGCCAATTATCAACCTGCCTGAGACCAACCAAAGGCGATTGATCAGATTTCAACTGCTTTTGATGAGGGAAAAACTCGTATTACTTTGCTTGGAGCAACAGGAACTGGAAAGACCTTTACTATGGCAAATATTATTCAAAAGGTTCAAAAGCCAACACTGATCATCTCTCACAATAAGACCCTTGCTGCTCAGCTTGCTACTGAGTTTAAGTCGTTTTTCCCAAATAATGCAGTGCATTATTTTGTTTCTTATTTTGATTATTATCAGCCTGAGAGCTATCTTCCTAGCTCCTGAACCTACATCGAAAAGGAAGCTACGATCAATCAAGAAATCGAGATGTACAGACTTGCAACAATGGCTTCTCTGCTTTCTAGACCAGATGTAATCGTGGTAGCTTCAGCTTCCTCGCTTTATGGTTTGGGGCAGAGTAGATTCTTTGAAGAAAATTGTCTTCAGCTCTATGTCGGAAAAAAATATGATTTCAATGAGATCAAAAGACAGCTTCTCCATATGCAGTACCAACCTGTTCAGGGGAAGATTGAACCAGGAATGTTCGATATGAAATGAGAAATCCTTGATATTTTTTCTTCTACAGAAAAGTGTTTGTATCGTTGTTTTTTTGATGAAGAATTTCTAGAGAGGATAGAAAAGAGAGATTCCCTTACCTACGAACTTCAGACCATCGAACAAAAGGCGATGCTTTGGCCAGCTACTCAATATTTGCAGGATACGACAGATTTAGAACAGATTCTTGCTCAGATGCAGGCAGAAAAAGAACTTCGTGTGAAGGAATTTGAAAAACTTAATATGCCGATTGAGGCTGAGAGAATCAAAAAAAGAGTCGAATATGATATCAGAATGATAAGGGAAACCGGATTTGTAAACGGTATTGAAAATTATTCACTTTATTTTGATCAAAGGCTCCCAGGGCAACCACCGAATACCATTTTCGACTACTTTCCAGATGATTTTTTGCTAATTGTGGATGAGTCACATATGACTTTGCCGCAACTTAGAGCAATGCCAGAGTGAGATCGTGCAAGAAAAAATAATCTGATTCGTTATGGATTTCGTCTGCCTTCAGCGATTGATCATAGACCTCTAAGGTTCGAAGAATTGGAGGTTGCGCTAGGGCGAAGGGGGATTGAAACTATCAATCTCGATGAGGCTACTTCACAACTTGAGCTCGTCTCTTCAGCACATCAGCAAGTCCTTGCCAATGCGAGAAAAGCCAATCAGCACGAGACGCTTTCGCACAAAGTAAAGCACGGAGCAAAATCCATCTTTCTCTCTGCGACACCAGCACCTTATGAGCTTGAACTTTCTCAGCAGGTAGTAGAACAGATTATTAGACCAACAGGATTGCTTGATCCGATTACCTATGTTTATCCAAAGTCTTGAGACTTCTGATTGCTTATAGATTCGCTTGATACTTTGACCAAGAAAAAGCCATATCTCGATACCTATATTTATCAAAAAAATCAGAAAACTGAATCAGGATCAGATTTGTCTCACTTTTTTGATGAAGAAGATGCGCTTCCTTCTGTGCAAGATTAGTCAATCTTTCTTAGAAGAGAGAAATTCCTTTTCCTACCTTGCAAAAATAAAATTATTATAAATGCTTGAAAAAAATACCCATTTATCTATAAATGAGGAGATTTAGTTTTTTGTCAAGATCGGAAATGAAATTCCTTACCAAGACGGTTAATATTCTAATTAAAATATTTTTGATAGGGCTCCTTTTGCAATTCTTGCTCCAAACTTTTTTCACCTATAAGCTCGGTTTTGATGGAGCAGTTCGAAATGCTGTTTGGCTACGAAAGGAAATTTTGATTCTGGTTTTTCTAGCAATCATTCTCTATCTCTTGTGGAAAAAGTCACAAGAAATCTGATTTTCTGCACTATGGTCTTGGCTAAAATCACAGAAAGCATTCAGATTTTTGATCTATTTTGTTGTGCTCTGTGTTATTACCTTTGTTTTGGGTGTGCTTGTTCAGAGAGTTGGGGTTGGTGCATATATTTTGACAGTAAAGTATGATATACTTGGTTTCTTGATTTTTGTATTAGGAATGTTCCTCGCTCTGCTCCTTCCTATTTCTACCAAACGAAATCGTCGATACAATGAACTGCTAAAATGGGTGGTGTATGGGGCGTTTGTTTGGCGAGCAGCGATTGCATTTTTACCAAGCTTGCTCAAGCTTTTTGGGTATACTCGTAATAGTTTTGAGGGAACCTTGAGTGGAAATCCTCCTGCTGTCTACTATACAGAGATCAATCAATGACATGCAAGAAATCAGTTCCTATTCGAAAGACCAATTAGTTTTGGATTTTTCTTGGTGGCAATGTGGCCTCTCTTTGCCTTGCTTTATCTTCGCAAGCTCTCTATCAAAGATAAATTAGGACGAACCTTTGCTTTTGGTGCCTTGGCATTCTCAACCTATTCCAGAGCTGCAATGGCAGTTTGGGTTTTGCAAACAGGAGTCTTGCTCTTGCTTTTGTATCCAAAGCATGCAAAAAAACTTTTGCTCTATGTTGCCCTTCCTGGAGTGTTGGCATTTATTGTGGCATTTTTTACGCTCAAGAGTGTATTCTTTAGAGCGCATTCCAATACCTGACATCTTAAATTACTCGTTGAGGGAGTGGAACTTGGTATGAGCAAGCCTCTTTCCGGTCGAGGTGCAGGATATTCTGGACCAGCCTCTCATCAGCTTTGTTTAGAGGCGCAAGATAATCCTCGCTGTGATCAAATTCGCCAAGTCAACGAAAAATATTCAATGCAAACACCAGGATACAATCCAGAAAATCAATATGTACAAATCTTTATGGAATATGGACTATTGGGACTGATTCCATGGTTGCTTTGCTTTTGACGATTGCTCCGAGTGACACTGAGACAGATTTATGATTATATCTTAGAATTCAAAAAAGGTAAGAAATCAGACTCAAAGACTTTGACCAAGCTTTTGACTTCAATCGCGTTTGGACTCTGATTGCGAGGGCTTGCTGTTGAAGGTTTGGTGCTTCATAGTTTCGTAGATAGGATGATCGTTTATCCATTTATGCTTCTTTTTGGACTTTGGCGAGGACAACAAGAGTTAAACTCTGCTTCAGAAGAGAATAAATAAAACTAAAAGAATCCAGCAAGATGACTGGATTTTTTACGAAGTAAAAAACGCGAAGCGATATTTTTTTTGATATTTAGAATATGAAACTAAGTGTTAAAGTTTTTTTATTAAAAAATTACTCTAAATCATGTCTCACTTTTTCTTTTCTTTCTCAATTTTTGGACATTAAGGATAAAGTGAAGATGATTCATCTTCACTTTACCAAAGCAATACATCATTGCTTTTGTGGATCTAGGATATCAGCGATCTCTTTAAGATCTAGGATATTAGCGATCTCTTCAAGTTTCTCCTTTTGGTCGGAGGGACTAATACTACGCTGCAAGACTAGAAACTTGGGATATCTGCCGTGTAATTCTTGAAGCTTAGTTGGTTTGAATTTTTTTGCTAAATAGAGCACAGTTAAATTTGGTTTTACCCAAAGGTAGAGGAAGCCTTCTTCGATCGGATCATCTCCAAACTCTCCGTGGAAAGGACGAGGAACTCCCCAGTGTTCACGCATCTTAAGGGAACTTGAGATTTTCTCAGTTTGAACTTTGCTGATAGGGATGCAGAAGTAGCCTTCGGAGAGATTAGAGAGACTTTCCTTAGTGATTTCCACTATCTTAACCTCTTCTGTCTTAGTTGATTTTTTCATATACAAATATATTTATGAGACTTATATGTTTAGTGAAAATATTTTTATATATTTAACATAAAAAGTCAAGACAAAATTCTGACTTGAAAAGTGTGAGCAAATCAATATCTTAAATCAGGATTAATTTTTTTAACTTTTTTCTTTGATAATTATGGAAAGAAAACTTACCCCAAGTCAAAACTCAAATTACCAATTGACGGTTACTTTTACAAATCAAGAAAAACTTGCTCATAAACCTCACGTACTTGAGCATTTTGCAAAGGATATGAATTTGCCAGGATTTAGACCAGGACATGCTCCTTTGGCTATGGTAGAGGCTAAAGTAGATGCTGGATATCTTGATATGGCTCTCAATGAGCATCTTATCAACAAGGCTATGCATGAAATGCTCAATGAAAATGCAGATATTAAATTTATCGGAGAGCCTTATGGATTTGAGACAAAGTCTGAAGGAGATCAGACTACAGTAACTTTCTTTATCGATACTTACCCTGAAGTACAGGTTTCTGGAAAAAAGTGGGAATCAGTAAAAATGGATGCGCTTACTCTTGAGGCTAATGAAAAAGAAGTAGAAGATGCTCTTCTCAACATCCAGAAAAATTATGCAGATTACAAGGATGCTGAAGCTATCGCACTCAATACTATTTCAAAGCTTGGACTTGAGTTCTTTGATGCAGAAGGACAAAGTATCGAAAAAGGAACAACCTATCTTGGAGAAACTGAATTTGCTGAAGATAAGTTTTGGGAAAAAACTTTCAAAGGAGCAAAAAAATCTGATACTATTGAACTTAAATATGATGAGAAAAAGCTTCCAGAAGTACTTAAGTCTAAAAAAGGTGGAGCTGCTAAGCTTGTAGTTACTGTTCAAGATGTAAAGGAAATCGTACTTCCTGAGCTTACTGATGAGATGATCGTAAAACTCTTTGGAAAAGATGCTGAAGTAAAAACAAATGCAGAACTTAGAGCATACATCCAAAAAGAAATCCTCAAACAAAAGTTTGAATCTGGACTCGTAAATATTGTAGAAAAATATGTAAATGACGTAAGAGCAGCAGGAATCTCAATTCTTGTACCAAAAACTATGGTAGATCAAGAAGTTGCTGTAAGAGTTCAGAATCTCAAAGAGAGAATGGGAGGAGAAGATAGAGTTCAACAATATTTTAAACAGCTTTGAGAAGAAAAGGCTAGAGAATTCCTTGATGGAATCACTACTGCTGCCAAGGAAAGCCTTGAAAAGTTCTTTATTCTCAATGAAGTTGCTAGACTTTTGGGTGTAGAGATCAATTGGTCAGCTGAACAAGAACCGCTCTTTGTAGAAAAGCAGCTTTATACTAAGCTTGTAGGAGAGTTACCAACAGCGGATGCTCCAGCAAAGAAAGCCCCAGCAAAGAGAACAACCAAAGCTAAAAAAGAAGAAAAATCTGAATAATTTCCTCATTCGCCCCGAGAGTATTTCTCGGGGTGAGTTTTTACATTTGATGTATTGTGATGTTTGATTTTCTCTTGGATATGTTGCGTTATCCTTTTGATGCTTCAGAATCCAATAAATTTCATCAGTTTCTCACTACAATATTCAAGGATTATCCAGCATTCTTTTGGAGTCAGCCAAGCTGGAAAAAGGTATTAGTTTTCCCATTTTTGATCATTTATGCAATTTTCAAAAAGAAGAAATAATTCAGATTTTTTCATGCTTTTTTTATACAATAGGAAGTATAGCAAAATCTTCAATTTTCGTTTGCATTTAAAATGCATTTTACTATAGTAGAGAGCGTCAGTCTAGATACTACGCCACTTGTGGTGAGGAAAGTCCTGGCACGAAAAACTGGCTATCATCTAACGGATGTTGGAACTCTGCATTATGCAGGCAAACGAAAGTGCCACAGAGATTAAACTATCCCATTAGGGAGAAAGGTGAAACAGTAGGGTAGTGAAAACTTACCTACACTCAATCAGTCTGATGGGCTGATGAGCGGTAAACCGTAGCTCGTGCAAGCTTGTCAAGCTCGACTTGAAAGTGCAAATGATCGCTATAAGTGATCTTAGATAAATAGTATCTCAATACAGAACCAGGCTTATTGGATTGACAAAATATGGGGGGTTGGTGTAGTGGTAACACATCGGTCTTCGGAACCGCTGTCGGGGGTTCGATCCCCTCACTCCCTGGACAATAATTATAGGGCTGTAGCTCAGTGGTAGAGCGGGAGTCTCCAAAGCTCCGCGTCGCGAGTTCGATTCTTGCCAGCCCTGAATCAAGTTGAAAATGCTGAATTAAGTCAGTATTTTTTTAAATTAAAACTTTTTATCTGCTTGATTTTTATAATAAGAAAAATATGGTAAAGGAGATCTTTTATCTCCTTTTTTCTAAAAAGATGAAATCAGACCTTTTTTCTCCTTTCACCAACCTCTATCCTATCCAAAAAACGCTTCGTCGAGAGCTTAAACCGCTCAACGAAAATTTCCAACACGATCCAGCTCTTACTGCACTCCGAAACTCAGAAATTCCACAGAGGGACCAACAGAGAGAAAAAGACTATCAGGCAATCAAACCGCTCTTGGATGAACTTCACAATCAATTTATCACAGAAAGTCTTCAGTCGCTAGAAACTCAGAATCGATCAGATTTTGTAGACTTTTACCAAACTTACCAAAAAAAGAAAAAGAACAAAGTGGATCTCTCCGAAAAAGAACTTAAAATGCTTAATGAAGAATTCGAAAGTCGCACAAAAGCCTTAAGAAATGCGATTGGAACAAGTTTTTCTGCTACCGCAGAGCTCCGAAAAAGCAATCCCGATTATGTTAATGAAAAAGGGAAGCCCTTTCTGGATCAAAAAAGTTATAAAATCCTAACAGAAGCTGGGGTGCTCTGACTTTTAGAAAAGAAATACGCCTCTGATCCCGAGAAACTTGCACTGATCCGCCGTTTTGGAAATTTCTTTACCTATTTCACAGGCTTCAATCAAAACCGCGAGAATTACTATGCTACCGATGAGAAAGCCACCGCGGTTGCTTATCGTGCGATCAACGAAAATCTCCTTACATTTGCCAATAATTGTGAGCTTTTTGAAAAACTTTCCGTGCTTTCACTTTCAGAATTAGAGAAAAAAATCTTCAATCCTGACTCCTATAGTGAATATCTTACTCAGTCAGGAATTGATTTTTACAATGAAATGCTTGCAAATATTAGGTCAAAAGCAAATCTTTATACTCAAGAATATAAAACCAAACTTCCTCAGCCAAAACTCCTTTATAAACAAATCTGATCTCCAAGAGGGAATACCATTCCTTTTGATTTGATCAATAAGGATGAGGAGTTTCAAAAAATGCTTCACACGATGATTGCAGAAACAGATCAAAGGATCCCAGAATTCAACAAGCTTTTAGAGTCAATTTTTGAGGAAAATGCTGATCTTTCTCAGATTTTCTTGTCAAAAACATCTCTCAATATTATTTCTAACCGCTACTTCTCATCTTGGCATACTTTGCTAGAAAAGGGAGTTGAACTCAAGCTTTTTAAGTTCAAAAAAAATGATGAAGAGAGCTTCAAGCTTCCTGCCTATCTTTCACTCGCTGAGCTCAAGGAGCTTTTGGAAGCTGTTCCTTTTCAAACAGTAGAAAAATCTGATACCGCCGAAGGAACTCATCATCAAGTTTCTCTCCTTAAACTCCAACGAGAAAATCTTCACTTAGAAAGCTCTCATTCTAACTGGGAACTTCTGCTCAAAAGCATGAAATTAGACTTTGAATCTTTTTGGACTTGAGAGGGAGAATTTTGATCCTATACTTCCGCAAAAAACACCCTTCAATCGCTTTCAACCCTAGAATCCACTAATCAAGAACACAAAAATCTAATTAAAATGCTTTTGGACAACGCTTTGTATGCGTATAGGATGCTCAAGTGGTTTAAAGTAGATACGAGTAAACTTGGATTTGTTCCAGAAGGAGAGTTTTATCCGAGTCTTGATCAGCTTTTTCAGGATTATCCTTTGCCAAAGTGGTATGATATGATCAGAAATTATCTCACGAGAAAACCTTATTCAGAAGCAAAATTAAAGCTGAATTTTGATTATTCAAGTTTTTTTCAATCTAATTCATGGTGACATTATGCATTAATTTTCAAGGAAAATGAAAGATATTATTTATGAATAGTTAAAAATGACTCCCAAGCAAGAAAATTGATGAAAGATATTCCAACTAAAAAAGATAGTGGACTTTGATGTATGAAATATAGGCAAATTAAGTTTCAAACGCTAGCTGGGAAATGATATATCAGAGATTATGGAGTGAAGTATTCAGAAGATCAAAATGCTATTGTTCATTTACAACAAATTATAAAAAATCAATATCTTAAAAAATATCCAGAATTAAAACCAATAGTAGATGCTAAATGTTCAACAAAAAAAGATTTTGATAAACTAGTAAAAGATACATTAAAAGAGGCTTATTCTTTGGAATTTGAATGTATTGATAGAGCTTTTATTTGACAGCAGATTAAAGAAAACAATCTATTCCTTTTTCAGATTTCTTCCAAAGATTTTAACGGAAAATCTACGACTCCTGACCTGCAAACTCTGTATCGAAAACAGATTTTTGAAGCAAAATCCAATGTAAAACTCAATGGAAATGCGGAAATCTTTTTTAGACCTTGAAGTATCAAAAAAGAAAAGAAAAAGCTGAAAACAGACAACTTTGATGTTTTTAAGAACAATAGATATACTGAAGATAAGCTGCTTTTCCATGTTCCAATTACCCTGTGATTTGGAAATGCTGAGCTCAATGGTGGCCAGTATTCAAAATTCAATCAGAAACTCAATCAAGAGCTGATTATCCCTCATTTTGATGATCTCCATGTGATTGGGGTAGACCGCTGAGAAAAACATCTAGCTTTTTATTCTGTTGTTTCGGTGAAAACTGGGAAAATTGTCAAACAAGGGACACTTAATCTCCTCAATGGTACCGATTATGAAGCAAAACTCTCTCAAAAAGCTGAAAACAGACTCCATGCTCGTCAAAACCGAGATACGATTGAGAAAATTGCTGATCTCAAAAATGGCTACATTTCACAGGTCGTAAATAAGCTTGTAGAGCTGGTTTTGGAATACAATGCAGTGATTGTTTTTGAAGACTTAAATGCAGGTTTCAAAAGAGGTCGTCAAAAGATTGAGCAATCTGTCTACCAAAAACTTGAGCTTGCCCTTGCCAAAAAGCTGAATTTTATCGTAAAAAAGGAGAAAGCCGTTGGTGAGCCATGAAGCGTGACTTCTGCGTATCAGCTCGCCCCTCAGATCAATACGTTCTGAGATATTAAGTGAAAACAGCGAGGAATTATGCTTTATACGCGTGCAAATTATACTTCTGTGACAGATCCGCTTACTGGCTGGAGGAAACAGCATTATTTCAAGAAAGGCTCTTCTGAGGAGATGAAAGCTCAATTTTTCAAAAGCTTTAAAAATCTGACTCGAGATACTAATCAAGAAGCCTATATCTTTGATGATGGAACTTGGAAGTTCTATTCAAATGTAGAGAGACGAAGAGGAAAAAGAGGTGATCACCGAGAGCGAACGCAAATCAAATATGATCCTAGTTTAGAACTTGATACTCTCTTCTCCAAATACCAGATAGAAAAATCTGACTCTCTCTTTGATCAGCTCAAAAATCGCGATCTTCCTCAGACTTTTTGGACTTCATTTTTCCGAATTCTTGACCTGATTATGCAGATCAGAAATACCGATGATGAAGGCAGGGATATAATCCTTTCTCCGATCGGGAATGCTCAAGAGAGGTTTGATTCTCGCAAGCGATATGACCAGCTTCCTCGTGATGAAAAGGGACTTATTCTTGAGGAAAGTGCGTTTGAATATCCGACTTCTGGAGATGCGAATGGAGCCTACAATATTGCCAGAAAAGGAGTGATGATGCTTCAAAGAATTAAAGAAAATCCAGAAAAGCCTGATTTGTTGATTAGGGATGTTGATTGGGATACTTGGGTGAAGTAATTTTTATTTTGTGCTGTTGAAAAATGGGATTAATTAATGAAAAATTACTTAATAGCCGAAAAATTACTTCAGAAGATTTATGCTATTGCGGTAGTGGAAATATATACAGAGAGTGTTGTAAAAAAAAAGATCATGATTCATGGCTATCTAAAGAGGAAATAGAAAATATAGAAAAAGTTGTTTTTTATAGTGGAAAGGCTCCTAAAAGTCATTTAAAAACTATGTTAGGAATTAATGAAAAGTGTTTTATCGCTATTTGCAGAAAAAAGGCTATTTGATCCCATACGATTAGTGCTTCTTGGATGAGGTCTGTATTTAAGGAATCATCTGTGGCTATGCCTAGCTTAGACTGAGAGAATTATCTTTTAAAGGAAGTGCCAATTAGTAAGGCAAGTATTTTTATGGGATGGTGTAAAGAACATGATTATGATCTTTTTCAAGAGATTGATCAAGGTTTTGATATAAATAATAGCTATCATTTGAATATAATGACCTATAGGTCCATATCTAAAGAATTTAGAATAAAAGAAAATCATCTTAGGCAGATCTATTCATTTCTATGTCTTTCTGATAGCTGTAATAAGGATTTGTGTTTATCTATTTTATTAGGAGAGTATTTATGAGTGCGTGATAATTATAAGTTAATGACTTTTGTATATAATGGCATTCAAACAAAAACTCGAAAAGGACTAAAACATAGGGTGTTTAATTTATGAAAAATATCTCCAGTTTTTGTCTCTTCTGCAATTACTCCAAATCGAAAGCCAAATAAGAAAAGATACGAAGTGTTGTCATTAAATTTGTATACAGACAAAGATAGTAATGGATATTTTATAATATCTTATCCTTCTTGGTATGTAGATTCTGAGAAACTTTACAAAAAACTAAAAAAAGAAGAAAAGAAAGAAACTTTAATTCCCTGTTTGAATGAATTAATTAGCAAAAATTGTGATAATATTGTCTGTGATAAAAGTAGAGCTGAAGAAAAATTGGTAGATGATAGAAATAATCCTCCGTTGTTCTTCCCTTATGATACACAAACTTTTGACTATATAAAACCTTTATCTGCTATTGGTAAATCCTAATGGACCAATATATCCGCATCTCCTCACTCAATGACTTCATCTTCTGCCCATACTCTATCTACTTCCATAATCTCTACGAGAACTACGAAAAGCAACTTTACCAAGATACTCCGCAAATCAATGGAACACTCAATCATAGCCTTATTGATAGTGGGAACTATTCAACTTCCAAAAACATTCTCCAATGAACTGCGGTGTTCTCAGAAAAGTATGGCTTGATAGGAAAGATAGATTGTTTCCATATTGCCAAAAAATCGCTCATTGAGAGGAAGTCGCATATTTCAGAGGTCTATCTTGGTATGAAATATCAGCTCTATGCCCAATACTTTTGCCTCACAGAAATGGGCTATGAAGTAGAGAAACTCAAGCTTTATTCCCTAGATGACAATAAAGTTTATGAAATCCCCCTTCCAAACGAGGAAGAAATTCAGACTTTTGAAGCTTTTTTAGAGGAATATAAGCGTTTTGATCCAAGGAACTCAGACTTCAAGCCTCAATTGGATAAGTGTCAAAACTGCATTTATGCTAAGCTTTGTAATCATTCTTTAGCGTAAAACTTGCAAAATCAAAAATCAGGACTATACTTAAGTGTCTTTAGTTTCTAAAATAAGAAAGATGCTTTCGGCTCCTGATTTTTTAGAAAAACAAATCGTAGTTATTACCTCCGAGCAAGTCAAAGACCTAATGCTGAGAAACGATAATCTTCTGATCAAAGAAAATGACAAAATTGTAAATCAGATTTCATGTTTCAAGATTTTCTGTATTTTTATCATTGGGGAGTATACCATTAGTTCAAAACTGATTGATCGCTTGGCAAAGTATCAGATTTGCCTTTTTTGTCTTGGCTATAATCTCAAACCCAAATGCATGATCGGCGATGCTCTGCAGGGGAATTATCTCCTTAGAGAAAAACAATATACTCAGCTTCCAGAGCTAGAAATTGCGAAGAAGATTGTCAAAAATAAGGTTCAAAACCAGCTTTCTTTACTTCAAGAAATAAGAGAAAAATCTGACAGCTTCAAGGAAAATATCCTCCGTATTAAGGAACTTCTCTCCAAGATAAAGGAGGTAGAAAGCGATGATTCGCTCAGAGGGCTTGAATGAAATGCTTCAAAGCTCTTTTTCGCTTCCTATTTTGAAGAGATGAAGCGGTATAAAAGGATGCCAAGGACGAGAAATGATATCATCAATTTTCTGATGGATATTGGCTATTCTTTTCTCTATAACTTCATAGAGGCGAACCTCTGTTTGTACGGTTTTGATGTCTATAAGGGAGTCTATCATAAGCTTTTTTACGAAAGAAAGTCGCTTGCTTGCGATCTGGTCGAGCCTTTTAGATGTATCATTGACAAAAAGATCAGGAAAATGCACAATCTTGGGCAAATCAACGAGCAGGATTTTAAGTTCAAAAACGGAGAATACACCATTGAATGGGAAAAACAGAAGAAATATATTCAGAATTTTTTGTCTGCTTTATTGGAACAGAAAATGCAGGTCTTCTCTTATGTTAAAGAGTATTATAGATATTGCATGGATCCGAGTAGGGAATTCCCACTTTTTACCTTCGTAGAAAAATAAAAGTATCACTTTTCATTACTCAATTTTATAAATAAAATTAAAAAAATGCTGATTGTATCCTACGATATCTCCTCAAATAAGCTCAGATTCAGATTTTCTAAATTTTTGGAAAAATACAGTCGTAGACTCCAATATTCTGTCCGAGAGCTCAAAAATTCAGATCGTATCTTGGCGATCGTTTTGCTAGAAATTGAGAAAAAATTTGCAAAAAGATTTGAAAATACTGACAGTATTCTTATATTTGAGGTGTGTGAATGATGTAAAAAGAAAATTCACAGATATGGATATGCAGTGCATGAAGAGGAAGAACTCGTCTTTATGTAGGTGCTTGATCATTAACAAGTAAAAAAGATAGAAATCTGATTATTCAGAAAGTAAAAATCATGATATTGTTTCTAAAAAATGTAAACCTACCGTCTTCATAAAACTGGAAGATGGTCTTAAGCGAATTTGGAGCTGTTGAGTAAAAATCTTGATGGCTTCAAAATGGCTTAGAAAAGCCAAAAGTGGAGTTTAGAAACTATATAAGATTTCTGCTTTTGCAGATACATCACACAGCTCAATCAATATTTCATGTTTAGAAACTATATAAGATTTCTGCTTTTGCAGATTCGGTCTGAGAATTTATTGAGGGATAGGTTTAGAAACTATATAAGATTTCTGCTTTTGCAGATAGAAGTAGGGGTATGCAAGCCTGACGTTTAGAAACTATATAAGATTTCTGCTTTTGTAGATTGTCATCTTTTGAAGAAATTTAAGTGATGACCAAGGAAAAAATATGCTCAAATAATTATCATATCAACAGTATAATAACAAATTTAAAATAAAAATCAAGAGATTTTTATGTTTTTTCATATTTTTTAAAACCGCCCATTAAAAGCGGTTTTTTTTCGTAAAAAGGAAAAGTTTTTGACCTACAAAATCAAGACTAAAAAATCAAGACTTTTTTCTTTACGGAAATGCCAGCGCTTCGCGCCTTAGCTCCATTTCCTAAAAAAAGTCTCAAGCTCAGTCGGTACGGAGACCTCCTTCGTGATTTTTTGTCTTCTGATTTTGTTGGATTTTGGCTAAGAATGCAAGCGACCCCCCCTCTAACGAGGTTCGTCGTTGCATTCTCAATTATGGCTTTTGCCTGATTTTAATCCTTACCTTTTGAAAAAATGACACGACAAGACGAATTTGATTATTCTGCTAGAGAAGCAGAAAGAATATCAGCAAAAATCTACAAGCTCTATTGTGGAACGAATGATGAAGAAGATCAAAAATACTTCCTAGATAGTAGAGAAGAGCTAGACAAAGCTTTAAAAGCTTTAAAAGAAGAAAAACGAGCTCTTTCAAGAATTGATGAAGAAGAATTGTCAGAACAAGAATTTCTTGTTCATAATAAAAAAATCACTTCTCTCTTAGAGAGAATTCAAATCTTAATAGAAGAAAATAAAGACTTCCTTTACGATTATTAAAAAAAGCAGGGATTTTTCCCTGCTTAAAAAAAGAAATATTATCATATTTAACAAAAAAATAAAAATAAATAAAATAAAAAGAAATCCCGCTTTTTATCTTTTTATTTTTTTGAAAAAATGATTTTAGAAAAAGCTTTAAGATTATATATAAATTTTCTTTGAAAAAAATGAAGTTCAGAGAAAACTCAAAAAAAATACTATAACCAAATAAGGAAAATTTTTGAGTTTAACTGAAAATTATGAGAAAATCGAAAAGAAATAACAATAAAAGAAATTGATAAATATATGAAAAAACAAAAACGAACACACAACACAAAATGCACAGAAATTTCACAAATAAAAGGATTTATAAAATATTGAAATATTAACAATCGAATAGAACTAGACTCAAGAAGGATATTTTTACCAAAAAGAGAGCGAAAAGAAGCAAGATTTTTTGAAAAAAATGAAGTTCAAAAAATTATGAAAAAAATTCAAGAAGAAAACATTAGACTAAAAACAGGAATAATGCTAATACTCTCAACTTGAACAAGAATATCGGAAGCTTGTAGTTTAACAAAAAAACAACTAGAAACAGCGATAGAAATTAACGATAATTTCCAATTATCAGTAATTGGAAAATGAAGAAAAAAAAGATCTATTTTTTTACCAAAAAAAATTTTTGAACTTTGTCAAAAAAGTTCAAAACTTCACGAAGAAAAAACCATTTTATGACGAGATTCTCAAAAATTTTCTCGTGAAATAAGAAAGTTTAGAAACAAAGTAAATATAAAAAAATTCTCTGCACATACCTTCAGACATTCTTTTATAACCAATTTAGCTCAAAACTGAGTTGAATTGTACAAAATTCAAAAATTAGCAGGACACAGCAACATTAACACAACTGCAACATATCTACATGCCTGCGATCAAGAGCTTGCAAATGCAGCAAATCACTTAGAATATAAAACTTTTTTCTAAAAAAACGCGCCTAACGGCGCGACCTTTCAAAAAAACACAAAAAAGCCGAGCATTGAGCTACGGCTTTTTCTCTATTTTTCATCAATTTCTTCTAGAAATCATTTCAAAACTCATAACATAAAATTAACTATTAACAAAATAGCAACAAAAACAAAAAAGAAAAATCATATATACAGAAGAACAGATTCAGGCCTTTCCATAGATTTATTATATTCTTCAGCACTAACACATCTATACCCTTCTTTTTGTCAGTCAATAATTGATCCTCCATATTGCTTTAAAAAATATTTACATCACACTTGTTTTTCCATTTTTTTATCATTAAACAATAAAATTTGATTTTCTTATTTTCTAGATTATAATTTATTTATTCAATTTTACTTACTTTTATTTTTAAAATGATAGTTTTATTAAAACTTCTTCAAAGAATTATTGCTCTAGCTATGTGATTAAGCATTCTTGCCCTATACTACTATTTTCCTTCCAAAATGGAAAACCTAAACGAAAATCAACGAATGTTACGACCTAGTTTAATTATTTGAATATCGTTAATTATTCGAATTGAATTCATTATTGAAAGAAAAGAAAGAACAATAATTATTAAAGAAAAAGAAAACTAATTTTTAAAAATTCTATATACTTTTAATATAACTAAAAATAATAATAAAGAATTTAAAACCAATCCTAAGGACATTGCAAGACTACAAGACGCTCACAAATAACTCATAAGCGTCAATCAACTTCACAATAATCAAGCAATAATTCAAAAAGCATAAGCTAACTGTCAAATATAAAAAGAGAAAAATACAATCAAAGCAATAAAAGCAGTATATTTAATTCCCTGTGCAAGCATTATAAAGACCTAAAAAGAATAAAAACAATAATTCAAAATAAAGCATAAAGAAATATATCCATAAATTCAATTCTATAAGAATTATTACATTGCAAAGGAATTATAGCATTATATCCACTATAAAAAGGATCTTTAACAGTCTTAAACAATACTTCTCATCATTCTGATAATGTATTAGACACACCAGATCAGACACTTTCTAACATTCCTTTCCCAGTTCATAGCCTTTTTTCTAATAATTTTACCTGTCCTTCAACGGTAGAATCATTTGTATATTCTAGCTCTACTCACTTCCATTTATCAATTAACTTCAATTTTTTACGCTCATACCATTTACAAGCGTTTAATTTTTCTTCTTCAGTTTGATTTGTTAATTTTTTTAATCAGTACTTATGATAACCTTTACACTGCCAATAATAAGGCTGAAGATCTCTTAATTCATTTTGGAAGTCGTTTTGATAAAGAGCATTTCAAGATCAATCTACACTAAGAGGATCTCCACTATTGCCATTCCAAATTCAAGCCATTTTTTTCCATATTGAATTATTATCTTTTGCCTCTGCTAGTTTTTCTGCTGAATTTAACTGAATATGACTACATAAAGCATTAACATCAACGTCTTTGGCAGAAAGTCATAAAAATTTATCCTTAAATTCAGTCAAAAACTGTCAAAATAAAGGCATTTGCTTTTGGATTTCTTCTCTATAATTAGCAAATTGCCAACACCTTCGATATCTTGCCTTATCTCGTGTATTATAATTCTTATACTCTCCATCAATAACATTTGTTCGATACATTGTTCTTTCTGCATTCGATCAATCCTCAAAACATCAATCAGAATGAGCAGTAAAAGCTTTCATTTTACTATAATAATCTATACAAGCTTTTTTTTGAACCGTTCCAAGACTAGTACTAGGAGTATTCGATCAACTAGTATTAGGAAGATCAGAACTAGATCAAACGGACAAGTCTAATCATTCCACATCTCGATATAAATGCAAAAACTCCTGATTAAATACTACAATTGATTTTTTTATGTTTTCTCTGATCTCATTAAGATCAGACTCTGTCGCCTCTCTTGTATTTTTAAGATCGAAAGATTTAAATTCATTCTGATTATAATACA
>ERZ772906.381-NODE-381-length-26744-cov-16.493537_pt1 | contig 26744 bp, 21 predicted proteins | sample MGYA00511338_ERZ772906 | MGnify/ENA primary metagenome ERZ772906 (study PRJEB29015, sample SAMEA2738076) | human oral metagenome | biome: human oral; feature: human-associated habitat; material: saliva | place: China | collected 2212 ... | reverse complement strand
GTACAGTAGGTGGAGCTTCTTGTGCTGAGCAGATCGCTAACATACTCGGTCGTGCAGCAGGTGGCGCTGATAAGCAGATTGCACAGGTAATGTGTAACGGAACTTGCGACGCTTCCAAGAAGATTCTTGAGTGGCAGGGTATGCAGTCTTGTGCAGGAGCTAAGACATTCTTTAACGGCAACTCAGCTTGCGCACAGGGATGTATTGGTCTTGGAGACTGTGTTGGTGTCTGCGAGTTCGACTCTATCGGTATTATCGATGGCGTTGCTAAGGTTAACAGAGACACATGCGTTGCGTGTGGAAAGTGCGTTGTAAGCTGCCCACAGACTATCATCAAGATGGTTCCTTATAAGAAAGAAGTTCACGTTCTATGTAAGAACACTGAAAAGGGCGGGGTTACTCGTAAGCAGTGTTCGAACGGTTGTATCGGATGTGGAAAGTGTGAGAAAGCATGTAAGTTCGATGCTATCCACGTTAACAACAACGTTGCGGCAGTAGATTACGAGAAGTGTAAGAACTGTGGAATGTGTATGGGCGTTTGTCCTACAGGATCAATCAACAGCTACAATGAGAGACACGCTAAGATGGCAATCAATGCCAAGAAGAAGGCTGAGGCTGAGAAGGCTGCAAAGGCAGCTGAAGCAAAGGCAAAGGCTGCTGCACAGGCGTAAAATAAGATTCGTACAAGCGAATATAGAGATGGGCGCGACTGGAGATATGCTGGTCGCGTCTTTTTGTATGCGAGTCAGTATAGCGACCTTCAATAACGAACTTTAGTTGTAGTGCAGTACAAAATCAGAGACTCAAATTGTTAAAACTAACAATAAAATAAAAAATTATTTATGTGTTGACACAAATAAGTCTCTTTGCTAATATAATTTCATGATGTACTTATATCAGTACATGTGCTAGATATCATGGTGACTAGTGATTAGAAATTATTTAGTTAAAGGAGAGAACAGATGCTTCCGATTGTAAAAACAATTAATGCTTTTCTAGCAGATTATGTGTTGGTATTCATGCTAGTAGGCGTTGGACTATGGTATACCCTTAGAACTAGGTTCGTACAGGTTAGATATTTCAAAGAAGGCTTTAAGAGAACCTTTGGAGGAATACTGTTCAAAGGAAACAAGCAAGACAGCGGCATGAGCTCATTCCAGGCGCTTGCAACGGCTATTGCTGCTCAGGTGGGAACTGGTAATATCGTAGGTGCGTCAGGCGCTATCCTCACTGGTGGCCCTGGAGCTATATTCTGGATGTGGATCATCGCTTTCTTTGGAATGGCTACAATCTACGCAGAAGCTACTCTAGCTATCGAAACTAGACAGAAGTCCGAATCCGGAGAAGTGCTTGGAGGTCCTGTTTACTATATCAGAACTGCATTTAAGGGCGACTTTGGAAAGTTCCTCGCAGGCTTCTTTGCAGTAGCTATTACATTGGCACTCGGTTTCTTTGGCTGCATGGTTCAGTCTAACTCAATCGGTGCTACATTCAGCAAAGCATTTGGAGTACCAGGATGGACAGTAGGTATCGTTCTCGTTGTACTTTGCGGATGCATCTTCATCGGTGGAACTCAGAGACTTGCTTCTGTAACTGAGAAGCTAGTTCCAATCATGGCGGCAATCTTTATCCTTGGCGGAGTGATTCTTCTAGCGATGCGTATTCAGTATATCCCTGCTACATTTGCTATGATATTCAAGTATGCGTTCCAGCCACAGGCTATCATCGGCGGAGGCTTCGGTATGGCTCTCAAGACTGCTATTTCGCAGGGTGCTAAGAGAGGTCTATTCTCAAACGAAGCTGGTATGGGTTCGACTCCACACGCTCACGCACAGGCTAACGTTAAGACACCTCATGAGCAGGGTACTGTAGCTATGATTGGAGTGTTCATCGATACATTCGTAATCTTGACACTCAATGCGCTCGTAGTTATATCGACTATGTACACGCCAGATGGTCCTATAAGTAGTGGCGTTATTCCTAAAGGAATCGATAAGACAAATCTAGCACAGACTGCATTTGCATCGGCATTTGGTGATAAGGTTGGTCCAGTATTTGTAGCAGTTTGCTTATTCTTCTTTGCATTCTCAACCATTCTGGGATGGAACATGTTTGGAAAAATCAATATGATTTATATGTTCGGTGAGAAGTCTGTAAAGGTATACACCGCACTTGCGCTAGTATTCATATTCATTGGTACATGCGCTTCGAACGAGCTCGTATGGGAGCTCTCAGACATGTTTAACTTTTTGATGGTAATCCCTAACGTTATCGCTCTCTTCGCTCTTACAGGCATGGTTCTACATATAGAGCACAAGAGAGAAGAGAAGAATAAATCAGAAGAAGATAAATAAATCCAAATATTAAGCAGAACATTTATATGCTTTCTTTCGTTAGTAGAGGGTGCGCTCGTCGCATCCTCTATTTCTTTTGCTTGTGGCTGGTACATATGGATTGCCGTATCCTTAAGCTTGAGAGCATGATCTTCGTTGGTCTAGTTTATATTAATAAACAAATAAAATACAATTGATCTAAAAGTTTGATAAATTTTCTGTAGTTAGATGTGATATACTGTAGTTAGTCATGGTTAACCACAATTTAATACTACTCATTATCGTTTTAGGAGGAATAAATGAGCAAGAACGCAATCTTAAAGCCGATATTAATCGGTGTACTCGCCCTAGCAGTGGCAGGGGGAATAGCCTTCGGTATGCTCTCAGGGGGAGATGAGAAACCAGAGAAGTCTGCAGTTTCCCATAAGAAAGAGCATACGGATATGGCTAATGAGCAGAATGAGCCACAGGCGAGTGAAGATAAGGGTACTGCGGGGGACTATGAGGCTAATAGTAGCAGGGATAGTGGCAGTAGCGCGTTTGTAAGGAATTCTAGAGGTGGCGTAAGAGCTAGAAGCGTTATTTCTCAGAATACTAGGCAGAATCCGGAAACAATTTCGAACGGGGCTAAGCCAGGGGGAAGCACTCCTTCGGTAAATCCATCGAAGCCGTCTGTAAGCCCATCACAGCCAGGTGCTAAACCAGATGTTAAGCCTGGCGAGAAGCCTGGTGTAAATCCGGGAACAAATCCTGGAGTGAACCCTGGAACAAACCCTGGTGTAAATCCGGGAACAAATCCTGGAGTAAACCCTGGAACAAACCCTGGTGGACAAGTGCCTCCAGTGGTAGATAGAAAGGCGCAGATTGAGAAAGAGATAAGTGATTTCATGAGGAAATCCAATCTCAAAGACGGAAAATATGTTGGACTCGGCGATGGATTTGATGAGGCTAGAGGCGGCGTTAAGACTATCGTTACTATCAAGAACAATACCATCGAAAATGTAGTATTTGTCGAAGGGCAGGGATACTCTGGACTAGACTACATGGCAATCTCTGCGAGAGCAATACCATATCTGTGTGGTGAAGAAGGCAAGAGAAATGTTGCTATTCTCAAGGTGTACAGAAAGTACATCGACCAGATTGCGCATGCAAAGGATCATGCTAAGGAGGCAGAAAGGCTTCTAGGCAAGGAGTATGCGAGCAAAATTACTGATGCGAGAAGAGCAGAGATGGTTTCACCAGTAATCAGAGAATACCTGGCGGAGAACCATAAGTGTAAGAAGATGATGGATGCAGTTTCTGGAGCTACGCTCACTACGGGCGGAGTCGGATTATCTGTTGACAACGCTTTAGAGCTTTCAGAGAACGACAAGAAAACTGGAAACGATATCACTGAAATCAATGTACTCGAACCTACAGCAATAAACGGCTATACAGGACAGAGAGTACTGAAGTCAGACATTGCGAAGCCTCTTGATCTATCAGGTATTAAGGTTGAGCTGACCAAGGAAGATGGGACGAAGATTGAGGTTCCATACTCAGAGTTCGATAAGTACGGAATCGAAGTTACCAACAGAGATACTGGCGAGAAGCTGTATGACAAAATGAATCTCTCGGACGAAACTAAGAGTCAGGCGCTGATTGCTAGGATTACGCATAAGGGCTCTAAGAGACGTACTGAATTTGCGATTTTCTTCGAGTCGTACAGTACAGATTACATCACTAAGATGGAATACAGCTTCGATAATGGCAAGACTTGGGAAGAAGTGACTGACCCTGCTAAGGCTGAGGATAATAGCAACAACATATCACCAAGACAGACTGTTAAGCTCAAGAAGGAATATTTCGGCAAGAAGGCTAAGGTTAGAACTACATCTATGAGCGGCAAGCACTATGAATATGAATGCAGATTCCCTATAGATGAGTATGGTTATAAATTTAGTTTTAATTCTGTTAATAAGGATTATGAATCCAACAAGAATGCTAATTTCGCAGTTTATATCACTTTCGTAGATGATGTAGTAGACGAAAAGCCGGGCACAGGTGATGACAACCACGATGGAGACAATCCTGATGAAGTCGAGGATGAATTCAAACCGGAGCTATCGACTAAGATTATCAACAAGAAGGTTGGAGATGCAGAACCAACGCTTGAAGAATATCAGGCGCTAATTTCAAATTTCCCAAATGACGGAAGCGTAACACTGGAAGTGCTCGATCACCCAGACATGACGGAAAACGGATATACTTTGGTTAAAATCAAAGTTGCTTCACATAGCTCTGGAAAAGAGTCAATCATAACCATTGGTGTCAGTGTTGCGTAGTACATAGTGAAGCAAAGGCACTTAAGCGATAGGGAGTGTCTTGGCACCAAGAATGTTAATTAGGCAAAGCACAAACTAAGAGCGGGGCAGCTGCCCCGCTCTTTGATGTTGTTAGCGTTATATCTCGCTTAATCTCCTAATTCTCTCTATCCCAGTTCAATCAATGACGCAGCTTATAGCTTAACCTGCTCAAATTTGAAGCCGTGCTCCTTGTCCGATTTATCATTGGTGATGTGGTACACGTGGTACTCATCTGGTGACAAATCAGTGCTGCCTAGAAAAGTCTCCTTTGAACTGTCAAACTTATCGACAGTAACTCTCACCGAAATACCGCAGCTCGTCGAGATATGACGAGGAACAGGCATGATGGTGCAGCCGAGAGGCTTTAGCAGCTTTTCAGTAGCTATAGCGCCATGAGTCGACTCGAATGTATATAGATAATACTCTTCAGTCATATAATAATTGCTCCCCATCACAGAGTGATAACCTTGGATACTTCCTGCATCGCTCCGAGGATATCGAACATGTTGCTTACAGTTCCAACCTTGCAGTCTTCCTTAACTCCAAAGAAGTTGAGGCAAGTTCCGCACACAAGGACCTTAGTTCCCTTCTCGATTAGAGTGTTTAAATTGTCGATAATCTGATCTTCGATTCCGGTAGTTAGCTTAACACCTTCGTTCATGAATAGGATGTAAGAAGGCACGTTGTCTCCTTCGGAAAGAGTGAAGATAGCCATCTTTGCAAGGTTAAGACCGAGCTCAGCATCTCCAGAACCAACGGAAGCCTTGTTAAAAAATACTGCATAGCTTTCATCTGCGAAGCTACTTGCGCTCTCTGGAACTTTTCCGTCTCCATCTGCGAAGCTTACGAGGAACTTGTCGCCTTCTGGAACTGAGCTGATAGGTCTACCGTATGCGTTAGCTAGTCTCTCTAGGTTATCGATCTGTGTCTGTCCATCCACGATAATTTCAAGGCCCTGAGTACCATTGTCTAATTCTTTCTTTGCCATAATTACAGGAATCGGGCATGCCTTACCTGCTGCGTCTAGTCTCATCTTCTGACACCTCCAGACTAATAATTCAAAATAAAATATACATTATCATCATAACAGTGCATGATTAGTTCTTCAAATAGAAATCTTGAATATTGGCAATGTAAAATGCGAGGTGATTTTCTGTGTATTTTCACACAGATAGTCACAAAAGGGGTGCGTTTTATAGTAATATAATTATGTATGAGTATGTGCAGATAGAGAGGTAATATTTTGCTAAGAAAATTTGTAAAAAGTCCATATGTCAAAGCTTCGCTTGCGTTCATAATAAGTGGCTCAATACTTATTATGCTGTCAAATGTGCTTAATAAGACGAAGTTCACCGAAGGCCTGGCGACTATCAACAAGACGCTGATGCCGGTGTATATCGGCGTGTTTATAGCATTCCTGCTGTGCCCGATATATAACAAGCTTGTGAAGGCAATATATACGAAGCTAAGAGATGCTTACAATCGCTCTGAAGAGGATTGTAAAGGACCTGTTTGCATGAAGTTTGCTGGCGGAAGAAATATGCCGAAGGAAGACGTGACTGTGCGCATGAAGCGAAATCTCGCCATCGCCAAGATTGGTGCGAGTGCGATATCAATCTTGATCATCGTAGCCTTCTTTGCACTTATCGGATATTTCGTAGTTCCACAGATTGTCATGAGCATTGTAAACCTCATGAATACCATGCCGCAGAGGCTTGCATACTTCTCGTCATGGTCAGAACACCATCTGCAGAATTTCCCGCAGATTGTTAAGTGGATTAACGAGGCTGCGAACGCAGGTACCAGCGAGATTATCGACTGGATAAGAGATAATATCCTGAAGGATAACTTCCAGAATCTAGCTAACATGGTTTCGGCACAGATTATAAATGTTGTGCGTGGAAGTGCAAACCTCTTCATTGGAATACTCATATCAATCTATTTGCTAAACTACAAAGATACTATATTTGCAAATTCTCGTAAGATCGTTGCGGCGACATGCTCCGAGCAGAAGTCGAGAAGTCTATACGAATTTGTAAAAATCATAAACGAGACATTTATCGGATTCATCGTAGGCAGAATTCTCGATGCGATCATAATCGGAATTCTCACCTATATATGCATGCTTGTATTCAACATGCCGCTTGCACTACTGATTGCGGTAATTGTCGGTGTAACTAACGTGATTCCGTTCTTCGGACCTTTCCTAGGAGCGATTCCGTCGATTTGCCTACTAATGCTCGAAAATCCTGTGAAGGCGGGCTATTTCATCATAATGATACTGGTGATTCAGCAGCTTGATGGAAATGTAATAGGACCTAAGATTGTCGGAAGTGCAATCGGAATAAGTAGCTTCTGGGTGCTTATCGCGGTTCTTATCGGCGGCGGACTATTTGGATTCCTCGGGATGGCACTCGGAGTTCCTGTATTTGCAGTATTCTACAGATACGCAGGTAAGCTGACCAACAGCAAGCTAAGAAAACGTAGCAAGGCAGTCGATATCAGGTCGTACACGGATTACGCAAAGTTCGGTATTGAAGAGGGAGAACTATTTGGAGATGAACATATTGAACACAAACCTACTAAATAAGATAAGCTCGATTGTGCCTGAAGACCAGGTCAGAGTAGAAGAGCCTATGAAGATGCACACGTCTTTTCGAATCGGTGGAGCTGCGGATGTAGTTGTCACCGCCTGTACAGAAAAGGAGCTGAGCGAGCTACTCAAGCTGCTTCACAGTGAAGATATTAGATATATGCTGGTTGGAAACGGCTCTGATCTACTATTCGCCGATGAAGGATACCGCGGCGTGATAGTAAAGCTCGGTGGAGACTTTGAGCACATCGAAGTTGTGCCATCTTGCGACGAGGAAATCAGAGTCGGTGCAGCACGTATGCTGTCGAGCACCGCTAATTTTGCGAGAGATAACGGACTGTCAGGCCTCGAGTTTGCATCGGGAATTCCGGGAACATTTGGCGGCGCACTCTTCATGAACGCAGGTGCATACGGCGGAGAGATGAAGGACGTGGTGGTGAGCGTAACGCTGATGAAATCAGATGGAAGTGCAGTATATGAACTATCTGGTGAAGAAATGGAGTTCTCATACAGAAATAGTGTACTGCAACATAATGATGATATTGCACTTTTTGCAAGGGTCAGATTACACAAAGATGATATAAACGAAATCAGAGAGAGGATGAACGACCTCGCTGAGAGACGAAGAACGAAGCAGCCAGTAAATTTCCCAAGTGCAGGCAGCACATTCAAGAGACCTGAAGGCGGCTATGCGGCAGCGCTCATTGAAGAGGCTGGTCTCAAGGGCAGAACTGTCGGCGGTGCGCAGGTATCTGAGAAGCATTCAGGATTCGTAATCAATATCGGTGGTGCGACATCCAAGGATGTGAGAGAGCTAATCGGGATTGTGGCTCAGGAAGTAGAGAAGAATTCGGGAATCAAGCTCGAACCTGAAGTTAGAATCATCGATGCTGAATAAAAATTAAGAGGGTATTCTAAAAAGGAAGCGATAAGCTGATGGGAAATAACATTAAGAAGCTATATAAATTGACTGCGGATTACCATACACATACGAGGTATTCGCACGGTAAGGGATATTCGCACGGCAAGGGGACTGTTCTTGAAAATGTCGCTGCAGCTTCCGCAAAGGGACTGCGAGAGCTAGCAATTACTGATCATGGACCAGGGCATAAGTTCTATGGACTCAAGATGGAGAAAATTCCAGCTATGAGGGCAGACATCGAGGCGGCTATGCGTGAGTTTCCGAATGTCAAGGTGCTGCTCGGGGTTGAGGCTAACATCATCAACTCACCAAATGGGCTTGACATCGATAAAGAGGATTTTAAGCGTTTCGATATCGTAAATGCAGGATATCACTACGGTCTACCGAATGGATATATGACCGCAAATTACGTGTGCTGGCACGCAGGACTTCCGTCTGGAAGCAGGGAGCAGCTCAGAAATAAGAACACAGACATGGCACTTAGGGCGCTCTATGAGAATGATATATTTCTCCTAACGCATCCTGGTGATAAGGGACCGTTCGACATGAAGGAACTCTGCAAGGCGTGCGAAGAGACGAACACGCTTATGGAAATCAGCACACGCCATACGCACCTCACTAAGGAAGAAATCGAAATAGCGGCGAATTACGATGTGAAATTTGCCATAAGCAGTGATGCGCATGTACCAGATAAAGTGGGTAATTATATTGCTGGCGTAGAGAGAGCTCTCGAGGCAGGGCTTGACCTAGATAGAATTGTCAACATTGAGAAGAGGTAAGAGATGAAGATTGTCATAGTCACAGGTATGTCGGGTGCAGGCAAGACAAAGGCCGCAGATTGGCTTGAAGATCAGGGATATTACTGCATAGATAATATGCCGCCTAAGCTGGTAATGAATTTCGTTGAACTTTCGATGACAAATGGCATGGATAAAATTGCGTTCGTTGCCGATGTCCGCGGCGGTGAGTTTTTCTCTGATCTAGTCGAGGTAATCGACCAGCTCAAGAGTAGTGAGGAGATTGAGAGCGACGTATTCTTTGTAGACGCTTCGACTCCAACTCTCGTGAGAAGATTCAATGAGACGAGAAGACACCATCCGCTCGCAAGTGGAAAGGTTACACAGGCAGTAATCGAAGAGGAGCGCGCAAGGCTGGAGAGCGTACGCAAGAAGGCGGACTTCATCATCGATACCAGCACCATGAAGGTTGCAGATTTCAATATGGCGATGAGGAGAATATTCCTCGGCAAGGAAGGAAATCAGTTCAACATCAACGTGACTTCATTTGGCTTTAAGCACGGTATTCCGAGTGAGTCGGACATCATGGTGGATGTAAGGTTCATTCCGAATCCATACTATGTCAAGAGCCTCAAGAAGCTCACTGGCAACAACAAGAAGATAGTAAACTACGTGTTCAAGTCAGACCTCGCAAATGAGTTCGTAGATAAGTACCACGCTCTGCTCAAGGACCTGATTCCTGGATATATCCACGAGGGAAAGTATCATCTCAATGTAGCGTTCGGCTGCACAGGAGGTCACCATAGGTCGGTGGCAATCGCCAACAAGATGGCGGAGCTCTTCCACGAGGATGGGTACAGAGTGACGGTGACACATAGAGACCTTGATTTCATCGCAAAGGGCATTAGCAAGAAATAGATAGGCTATAGACAAGCGTCAGCCCTTATGCAGCGATCAAGCGATACAGATTATTACTTGAAGGGAGTCATACAGACAGATGTCTTTCTCATCACAGACTAAGGGCGAACTAGCGCGCGTAGTGCCGAGCAAGAAGTGCTGCATGCTTGCGGAAATTACGGGATTTCTCAGAGTTGCAGGTAGCCTCAGACTTGCTGGCGGCGGGAAATTTACAATAGTTGCATCGACCGAGAATCCAGCGATTGCGAGGCACTATAAGACTTTGATTAAGGAGTATTTCGGCAGTAATGCAGGAATTGAAGTCGGAAACTCGCAGATGCCTGGTAAATCGCGCGGAAATTATAGATACAGATATTCGCTCGTAATAAGACCTGAAGAGAAGAGCCCGCAGATTCTCCGTGAGACTGGAATGCTTCTCATCCGAGAAGGTGACGAGTTTCTAAGCGACGGAATCTATCAGCCTATTGTCAGGAGCAAATGCTGCAAGAAAGCATATCTCAGGGGGCTATTCCTCGGAGTAGGCACTATGTCGGATCCAAGGAAGAGCTATCATCTAGAGTTTGTGCTAAACAGTTCCCACGTTGCGCAAGACCTAAAGAAGCTGATTGGTAGCTTCGTAGATATGTCAGCTGGTCTAATTGAACGCGGTGAAGAGCACATCGTCTATCTGAAGCGCGCTGAATACATCAGCGATATGCTAGGAATCATGGGTGCCAATGAAGCGATGCTGGAATTCGAAAATATCAGAATCGGCAGGGGGCTCAGGCGCGAAGTAAACAGGATCTCGAACTGCGACAACGCCAATGTAGACCGAACCCTGACCGCTGCCGAACAGCAGATCCGCCATATAGAAATCATCAAGGAGAGGCTCGGCCTAGAAAACCTCGAACCTGTACTTCGCGACACTGCGGAGCTCAGGCTTGAGCTCCCAGGTGCCAGCCTATCGGAGATAGGCGAGGCTCTGAGCCCGCCAATCAAGAAACCGGGTGTGAGTAAGCGCTTCGCTAAGCTGAAGGAGATAGCGGAGGGGCTGGAGAGGTAGCGCTTCGCTAAGATGAAGGAGTAAGCGAAGAGCTTAAGAGATAGAACTTGGTGCTGAAAGTGATGATTGAGGGCTGGTGGGTGTGACACTTAGGGAGTTTCATGGCTAATAATTTGGTGGAGATTTTAGCATGTGCAAGACTGAGAAGCAAGGAAAAAAGGATGGGATTTTAGCGGTTTGGAATTCAAAAATCAAGCACAAAGTGGTCGATTTTAGCGTCTGGAGGAATAAAAATCAAGTCATAATTCGTATAAAATTGATGGATTTTAGCAGTTGGGATTTGAGAAATCCAGCCCTGCGGATAATGAAGTTGAGATTTTAGCAGGAGCGAGTTCTGAAATCAAGCCTGATTATTAAGAATTATGGATGAAGATTTTAGCGGCTGCGGAATTAGAAATCAAGTATAAAGTGAAAAATGCGGATGAGATTTTAGCAGAAACGATAACTAAAAGCAGGTCTGAGTATAGAAAAATTGAGAATGAATTTTAGCGACTGCGGAATCGAAAAGCAAGTAATCTGTGTTTAAAAAGCGAAGAATTCTAGCAAGCAAATTGTAAAAAAGCAATACTAGGTAAAGATAAATTTAGAGAAAACATTCCGAGGTGAAAATGAGCGAAAATATTGATAAGACTGCTAATCTTGTGGTTAATGAAGGGCAGATCGTAGAGCTCGAAATTACAGATATGACTGATGATGGCAAGGGACTGGGCAGGTTGTCTGGCCTTGCTATTTTTGTGGCGGGCGCCGTTCCAGGTGATAAGGTGAACGCCCGCATCACGAGGCTCAAGAAGCGCTATGCGATTGCTGAGACAATCACGCTTCTTGAGGCTTCCGCAGCCAGAGTGCAGCCGCCGTGCCCGTACTATCATGACTGCGGCGGCTGCTCGATGCTCGAGCTTAGTTACGATGAACAGCTCCACATCAAGCGCAAAAATATAATCACTAAGCTCGAGCGTATAGGCGCCCTTGAGGAGCCAACTGTCAGGGAAGTTGTGGGCGCCGCAGATACGATCGGAGCCGACGGAGGGCAGGCTAGGCAGATCGGGCGACCTGGGAAGAGCGAGGAGACCGAGGAGCCTTGGCAGGCTGAAGAGACCAAGGGAGCTGGGCAGATCGATGAGGCTGAGCAGATTGAGGTGACTGAGATAGCTGACGGTTCTGACAGCGAGTCATTCGAATCTATACTCAGATACCGCAACAAAGCTGAATTCGCAGTAGCGATGACGAGCTCTGGCCCACTCGTCGGCTTCAACAAGCGCGGTAGCAACAAAATAGTCGACTGCACTGACTGCCTCCTACAGAAACGTGCAACTATGGCGGCAGCCAATGCAGTCCGCGAAATCTTGAAGGACAAACTACTCACCGTATACGATGCGAGGCACGGCAAAGGATTTCTAAGGGGATTCACCATCAAGGTATGCGAGGGCACGGGCGAGATGATGCTCATATTTACAGGCACATCCAAGCATCTGCCAAACGCCGAGAAGGTCATCTACACCATCAGCGACGCAATCGACGCAGTTTCGACCGATGAGGAACCGTACTTCCTACAGAGCGTGGTTATCGAGGTGAACAAGGCAAAAGACATCCGCGAACCCGCAGCCGTTTACGAGGTGGTGGCTGGCTCAAACACAATCACCGATATCACGGATGACGGCATGAAATTCGAGATTTCCGCACCGGCATTCTACCAGGTCAACACGAAGCAGATGAGCAAGCTCTACACCAAGGTCAGGGAATACGCCTGTCTCAAGGGCGGCGAAACCGTCTTTGACCTCTACTGCGGCATCGGAACCATCGGCCTCAGCATGGCGGCCGACGCTGGCATGATCATCGGAATCGAGTCTGTAAAAAACGCCGTTATCGACGCAAACCGCAACGCCGTAATCAACGGAATTGTAAATGCGCGCTACTACACAGGCCAAGCCGAGAAGGTGATGCCGAGACTCCTCGACAAGGAAGATAAGCTTTTCGTCGATTACATAGATGAAAATGCCCCAAAGATCGCCATACTCGACCCTCCGCGCGCAGGCTGTGATGAGGCACTTCTCCGAGCAGTTGCAAGCTGTGACGTGGACAAGATAGTGTACGTGTCCTGCGACCCAGGAACACTGGCTCGCGATATCAAACTACTAGGTGAACTCGGTTATGAGTTCGTGGAGGCGACACCAGTGGATATGTTTGTGGCGACGATGCATGTGGAGAGCGTAGTTCTGTTGACTAAGGTACATAATTGATAGTGTGAAAAAGGCTTCAAATAAGGGGATTTCCGAGATTTTTAGAATTGAAAATCAGACTGCGAAATATGCCTTAAAAAGTGAATAAAACCTTGGTATTTTTACAGTTAGATAGACAGAACTATTGAGATTGGGTCGATTATACAGAAGTGTTTACTTGTGATTTATGAAAAAAAGCAGTAATGTGGAGCAAATAGATGATGGTCTGAAAAAAGAAAACCGAATACAGTTCTAAAAAGCATAATTAACACAATTAGTTGATGAAAATTAGACAAATTTTTGTATTCTATATTACTTGATAATACAGAAGAAAAGAGTGATATATGGTAGTACCAAAACAGTAACGGAGGTACTACGATTATGATTTTACTAAGAACATGTGATGAAAATGGCAAGGTTCAATTTGTAGCAGTAAAGAATGATATGTTTTATCTGGAGTGTAAACACTGTGGATGCATATTTCCAATCGGAAGCATTTGTGAATTCATGGAGGAATTGGGCAATGAGAATTTTGATTCAGAAGTTCTCGACTGGTGTGAAGATTGTCTGGATGAAAAATATGAACGGGAAGCCCGTTATTTAAAGATGCTGGCTCAAGCAAAAGAAGTCGATAAAAGTAAAAATAGCCTATTTTCGCAAGAGGACTGAGTAGATGATTAAGAACAGAAAAGATGCTATAACCGTTGAAAAATAGTGCTATAACCGATTATTCATGAAATAGCCTAATAATTTCATGTGGAGACGGTATGTCTGTTGTCAAAGAAAGGTAACTAAACGGCTGAAAAGCATTGAAGTCAAGGGATTTCGAGAATGAGGTCTAACATAGAATCTCTCGGAGTCCTTTTTTCGTTGAAATTCCAATATCTCTATAGCCTGACATTAGGTGGGGGGGTAGAGTTCCGAAACTACTTTTGTACTTGCGAGTGCATAGAAATATTGTTTTGAAGAATTGGAACAACAGGACTATTTTTGTGCTAAAAATAATAATAAGAAAAAAACAATAAAGTACGAGGAAATATAGTTTGCTTGTAAAATTTTTAATTGCTTTTATTCGTCCCGTGGAATATAATAATTTGATGCAAGGTGTAAAATGAGGTGTATTATGGGGTTTATAAGTGCGAGCCAAGCGGCAAAAAAATGGAAAATTTCACAGAGACGAGTACAAGTTTTATGTTCAGAAAATAGAATAGAGGGAGCTTTTAAGGTGGGTGAAGTATGGGCTATCCCAGATGATGCACCTAAACCTATAGATCTTAGAACAAAATGTGGAAAGAAGAACTTTAAAGAAGAGTAGCGATTACTCTAAAATATTATAGAAATGAGGAAATTTAAATGAGTAAGGCGTTTACTTGTGTTGATTTATTTTCAGGTGCGGGAGGTCTATCTCGTGGATTTTATGATGCAGGATATGATGTGATTTTAGGTGTAGATTTTGATGAAGCTGCACTGAAGACATTTAAAGAGAATCATGGCTCCGCTGAAGCTATGAAATTAGATTTGTTTAATCACGATAATATTGATAAAATAATATATTTTTTAGACGAAAGAAATATTAAATTAGATGTTCTTGTAGGTGGTCCTCCATGCCAAGGATTTTCTATTGCTGGTCCTAGAGACATGAATGACAAAAGAAATACATTATATTTGGCCATGGTTGAGTTAGCCAACAGGCTGAAACCGCAAGCGGTAGTTTTGGAAAATGTTCCAGGCATGATTCAAACCAACGGGGGAATCGGGGCCAAGCGAATCATACAGGATTTTGAAAAAATAGGTTATAAAATGATTCCCAAACTTTTATATGCACCCGATTATGGGATTCCGCAGATAAGAAAAAGAGTTTTCTTTGTAGGGTTAAGAGACTCAGAAATAGAATTTGTTTTCCCAGATGCATTGGTTGATAAGGAACATTATTATACTTGTGAGGATGCAATAAGTGACTTGCCATCATTGCAAACCGATGAAGGTGAAATAATGCATGGTGACGAAGTACAGGAGTATGCTACACAGCCGCAATCGGAATACCAAAGAAAAATGAGAACTAATTCCGAAAAGGTGCATAATCACATTGGAAGTATTCCTATTGAAAAAACTAATAAGATGATTGCTCTAGTTCCTGAGGGTAAAAATTACAAATCTTTACCGGAAGAGTACCAAGGAATTTATAAATATCATGAAGCATTGACTAGATACCACAGTAAAAAACCATCAAACACTATAAATACAGGACACAGATCACATTTTCATTACAAATGGAATAGGATACCTACTGTTAGGGAAAGTGCTCGTTTGCAAAGCTTCCCGGATGATTTTATTTTCTATGGAAATAAAACCGAACAGTATAGACAGGTAGGAAATGCAGTTCCTCCTATTTTGGGACAGATTGTCGCAAAACAATTAAAATTATACTTGAAAGGACAAGATTAATGCCTAAGTACAAAATGATAGATTTATTTGCTGGGTGTGGTGGATTGGAAGATGGTTTCCTCCAAAGTGGGAAATATGATGACATTGCGGCCGTAGAGTGGTTAAAACCACAGGTAAATACTCTTATTAATAGATTGAAAACAAAATGGGGTATTGAGGATGCAGACGAAAGAGTAATGCATTTTGATATACAACGAGAAGAAGAGCTTTTCATAGGTTGGGAAGATAAAGAATTCGGGAGTAGTAAGGGCTTAGACTTTTTTGTAAATAAAGCAAAAGGGATAGATATAATAATTGGGGGACCACCATGTCAAGCGTATTCTGTAGCCGGAAGAGTAAGGGATGAAAATGGAATGCGTGATGACTATAGAAATTATCTATTCGAACATTATCTTAATGTTGTAAATCGTTATAGACCAAGAGTGTTTGTGTTTGAAAATGTTCCAGGCATATTGAGTGCAGCACCAGATGGAACTCCGATTACTGACCATATTAGTAGAGGGTTTGATGCAATAGATTACGAAATAATAGATGATTTGAGAATAGCTAAGGTGAATGCAAGCGATTATTCAGTACCCCAAAATCGTGAAAGAATGATAATTGTTGGTGTTGACAAGAGAAGATATGCGAATATCCAAGCAACGTTGAATAAATTTTATTTAGAAATTCTCCCTAGGTATAAAGGAGAAAAAGTATATACCGTTAAAGATGCTATTGGTGATTTGCCTATCTGCATTCCCAATTATGATGAAGAAAATCATAGGAAAAGAAAATCACATTCAACGCCTAAATGTGATATTACATGGCAAAAACCAAGATATCACAATTTACGAGACATGGACACTTTTCGTATTTTAGCAAGTGATATTGAAAGTGGAAGACGTGAATACAATAGTAAAAAAATTAGTGAATTATATGAGAAAAAAGTAGGCTCTAAATCTCCAATTCATAGGTATCACGTCTTGGAGGCTGGACTTCCAAGTACTACAATTATTGCTCATCTGTATAAAGATGGAAACAGATTTATTCATTATGATTCAAAACAATGTCGTTCAATAACTGTTAGAGAAGCAGCAAGATTACAGTCATTTGATGATGATTTTGATTTTATTGGAACACAGGGAAATGCATACCAAATGATTGGAAATGCAGTGCCACCTAAATTGGCAAAAGCCATCAGCTTTGCTGTGGCAGATTTATTAGAAAAGATTGGGGTGTAAATTTTGTACCATTATTTATTTACAAATGATTTGAGAATATCTACTCTCGATGAGTCATTAAAAAAAGCTGGGTATTGCTTTGCAAACAATGCAGTACCTACATCAAGTGAAGATAAAAGTGCAAATAATAATATGATGACATTGGGCTTTTATTTTACTTTAAATGAAAATAGTAATTGCGCAAAAATTGCAGCATCAGGAAATACTAGGGCAGTAGTTCTAAATTTCATCAAAAAATTCCAATTTCCTAATATGAGGACTTCATCTGCTTATAAAGAAGCAAAGAATGACGGTATTGAATTGGTCCCTATGCGCATAATTGTAAAAGTGCTTTATACGATGAACCTTTTGCATGGAAATACAGTTGCATATTTATCTAAAGAAGAAATAAAATATTTTATTTTTTATAATGAAAAAGTTGCAAAAAAAAGAAACCCGGATATTGGTCAACTTATTAGTGAAATTATAGAGTATAGAAAAACAGGAGTTCTTCCAGCTACAATTAGTACTAACGAAGAAGAACATGAGTGGAAGCATGAAGATAGGCAAATTCGTGAAATGTTAAAAGTATTACAATGGTCTGGTTGTATTACAGAGAAAGACGGAAACTTTGTGATTGATAATGATGAGCTATCAAGCAGAAATAAATCGGATGTGTTTGATATAATTACATGTGATTCTTTTTGGGAAGGGGCAACCTTGGAATCATATCGTAGTTATATGGATATGCCCGATGGAGCTGACAATGAAGATGAAGTATATGAGTGTGAGGAAATATTAAATCACAATCTTTTTGGTATTCATATAAAACAGCAAAATGATGCACTATCGGAGGAAAGACCGCATATATGTATTGGTTGGTCTGCAATGGGGGATTTGTCTGGAATAGATAGTAAAGAAGAACTGGTAGAACTTTATGAAGCTCATTATGAAAAGAATAGTCGTGGGCAAGGACAAGATGTTGGTCAGATATGGAGATTCTTGAAAGATATGAACATAGGTGATTATGTTATCTTTCCAGAAAATGATATGTGTCATATTGGCCGTATAGAATCCGATTATTATTATGATACAGAAGATAATCCAAATCAGAGCGATGATTATGTTAATAATCGAAAAGTAAAATGGCTTAAAAAGAATATTAATAGAAGTGATTTGTCAGAAAAATTTCGTAGTTCTTTGGGAGCTGCTATGTCTATTTGGACACTAAATGATTATAAATCGGCAGTAGCGGATTTAATTTGTGGACTTTACAGAAAGGATGATGATGTGACAATGGAAGAAGAAATTATAGAATTAAATTTTGACACAAAATATCAGTCTGAGTATGAAAGAAACCGTATCATTTTTGGTGCTCCTGGAACAGGAAAGAGTTTTACTCTTAACGAAGAAGCAAAGAAACTCTTAGAAGATGGTGGATGGGAAGAACGTGTCACATTCCATCCAGACTATTCGTATGCTAATTTTGTAGGTACGTATAAGCCTGTTATGGTAAGTAAGTCGACAAGTTCGGAAAATGAATCGGAGATAGAGGAAGAAATCTCATATGGGTATGTGCCGGGACCTTTTATGCGTGTGTTGGCTAAAGCACTGAAGAATGCAATGACAGGCGATTCTAAGCCACATCTGTTAATTATTGAAGAAATTAACAGAGCTAATGTAGCTGCTGTATTTGGTGATATATTTCAACTACTTGACAGAAAGTCAAATAATGTGAGTGAATATGAGATTGCAACAACAAATGAAATGAGAGCATATCTTTCCAAGGAACTTGGAGTAAGTAAGAATGCAGTAGAAACGATTAAAATTCCAGACAATATGTTCCTTTGGGCAACTATGAATAGTGCAGACCAAGGTGTGTTCCCTATGGATACTGCTTTTAAGAGAAGATGGAATTTTACATATCTTGGAATCGATGATAATGATGAACAGCTTCGAGGAAAATATGTGACTATCGGTTCGAAGGAACAACAACGTATTGAGTGGAATGAACTTAGAAAAGCAATAAATGAATTCCTTGCAGAATCGAAAATTAACGAAGATAAGCAGTTAGGACCTTACTTTATTTCTAAGAGCATTGTTGTACCTAAAGATGGTGGTACTGAGATTGATTCTAAGAAGTTCTGTGATGCATTTAAGAATAAAGTCCTTATGTATTTATTCGATGACGCTGCAAAACAGAAACGCCCAAGTTTATTTGAAGGCAGTGCCAAAGGACAGACAAGATATTCCAAGATTTGCGAAGCATTCGATGAACAAGGAATTGGTATTTTTAATAGATCAATTCAAACATCAGTACAGATTCAAGACTTAGTGACAAATGAATATCAGCTTGATGAAAACGGGAATCCTATCACTGATTCTGAAGAATAAGGAGGTCTGACTATGATCTCTGAATTTGTACGAGAACAGAAAAGATATACGCAAAAAGAATTGTGCCATATTTTAAGATGCAGCGAAGATCATGCACTTCCGATTATTAGAAAGCTGAAAGAGTTTGGTGTTCTTAAAGCGGTGAGATCTTCTGATGTTCAAAAAAACATGTCAGACCTGTTAGAAGAGAACATCGAGGTGGTGGATGTAGAGGTCGGTGAAAATGAATATCTTTATGTATTCACTTTCGTTGGTGTTATTGTTGTGTCCGGAAGACTTCTTAAGTGTTATCCGAAGTATCTCTTAAGTGCAAAGGACCCAACGGATGAATTGCGAAAAGTCATAAAGGTTTTGGAAAAATATAATTCCAAAGAGCAGATTGTTCGTATGTTTAATGACAGTAATGAAAGTAGTTCTTTTAATCTGTTAGCTGTATTGCTGTTCCTTTTACAAGATTACTTCGAAAATGGTGTTTATACCAATATGGAAGATATTATTGAATGCAATGGTTCTGGTGAAATACTATGGGATAAGACCATTAATGAAACCTTCACTTTGCTGTCTGAAAATCGTCCGTATTATGTAGAATTACAAACTCGTAAAAGAGTCACCAATGACTTTGATTATTTTAAGAGGCTCCATGAGTGCGTAGTAACGAAGGTCTCAAAAGAACTTCAAGATGCAGAGTTGCTTAGCTTATTTGAAATGACAGGGGTTGACCTTACTGACGAAGAGTTGGATGATTTTGGAGATAAAGAATATATCTTATATCGAATCGAAAGTGAACTTAATACTCAGTTCAATACAAGAAAGCAGCTAGTTTTGAAGACAATGTATGCTTACATCGATAGGAGAGGGAGTCTCTACGATACGGAGTGCTTGTCTTTATTTGGAACAAATTGCTTCAACCTTGTATGGGAGAAAATCTGTGCAGATATTATGGATAATCAGCTAGATGTTCCGCTTGGTGCTTTAAAGCTTCCTGTTCCTTTGAAAGATGGATACAACAGAAAAATGAAGTTAATTGAGCTAATCGAGAAACCGCTTTGGACGATTACTGGGAAATATGCGAAAGATACATTAATTCCAGATTTAGTTTCTATTTGTAAGGTTAATGATCAGCACCAATTTATAATATTTGATGCAAAATATTATAATGCCCATTTGAAAAAGGGCATTGTTCCGACAGGACAGCCCGGCATAGATTCTGTTACAAAACAGTATCTTTACCAATTGTCATATCAAAAGTTCATTAAAGACCATGATTTCTATTCGGTAAAGAACTGCTTTCTACTGCCAACAGAAAACAACAAGATAGAGGATAAGGGCGAAGTTCGAATGGAGATGCTCTCTAATTTGGGGCTTCAAGAAATAAAAACAAGGTTGATTCCTGCAACAATGGCATATGAGTTGTATCTTTCAGGAAGAAAAATGGATATAGAAGGTTTGGAATTATAATAATCCAAATAGGAGTTGCACTGGTTATCTGCTTGCAGAAACAGTGGAAGAGCACACTTGGAATCCTATAGCTAGAAGACTTATCAACATATATACTGAGGAAAGTGCCGTCCTCGGTGTTTGGTATAATAATGTGAAAGTCAAAGAAAGTCGATTTAAAAAATGACTATACTGGTAAAACAATATTACTGAAAAATATTGAACAGTTGGATGGGGCTTAAATGTTGAGGGCAATCAACGTTTTGCGAATTTTATAGTTTTATGAAATGAAAGGGGATTGGGTGTTTTGCACAATCCCATTTTGTATGGGTTATGTTTAAGTAGTGGCTTCGCCGAGCGATAGCTATGTGAATCGATAATCCACAGAATATACCGATATATTCAAAACAGCTTTACCCTCAAGAAAAAACCTCCCTGCTATCATAATAGTGGTTCGCCAACCACATCATATAACAGAGGAGGTTTCATCATGAATGACAAGAATACACTAGCACATACGAGCTAACGATGCAAATATCATACAGCATCTACTTTTTCTAAAGAACCAAAAATACAACCCAAATACAAGCAATAACATACAAAACGATAAAAAGCCACATCAAATGCTGTATTATAGAAGCTAGAAACATATAAGGAGTATCCAAATACACAGATTAGAAAATTAAATTTCGTCGAAATACAAAAATATATGTCGGAAAGACAAGTTTGAATTTCTGAAGGAGAGTCTGTCTGTATAGAGACAGATGGTTATATGATTATTATCATTTAAGAGTTGGCAACAGCTACAGTCGAGTCTATTACCCAAGATACTGCACAAGAGCAATATATAACACGCTGTATAGATAGATGGTTGCAACATCACGAAGGGATAATATCCAAAGAACAATTTAAAGCAATTCAACTAGAAATGGAACTGCGTAGCAATGTGGAAATTGGAGAAGATGGAAAAGCTCGAAGAAAGAGTAAAAAGTATAGTTCGAAAAGAAGAAAGCAGCTCAGTAACAAATTTCCAAAAAAGGAGAAAGTAAATGCAAATAAAGAAAAGTGATAGGGTGCTTATTTCGGAATTATATAATGAGACAAACCCATATTTGATTTGTGATATATTTGACTCAAAATCAAAAATGTATAAAGAAGCTAAGTTAATTTATTTTAATCTAGGGATAAATCCTAGCCTTGAGTCATTTAAAAATAATATTTTAAATGACTATAGTATTCTAGGGATATCAGACTATGAAAAATCATATATTTTTGATAATAAATATAATTCAAAAGAAAAAAGAGCATTAGAAATAGGAAAAACGATAAATTTAGATTTAAATATTTTAACATATCTAAAAAAAATAGTATCAGGTCGGAAGCTAGAGGATGAGGATAACTTCATAGAATATTTAAAATATATCAAAGAAGCAAATTATAATTTGAATATGTCTATTTCATTGCTTGAAAGAATTAGTAAGCCTATAGATTTTAAAATTTGGGCAGATTATGTTTTGTCATTTGTGAAATATGAATCATTAGACGATATCACAAAGAATTCTTTGGAAGACAATACTATACTTTCAGAATCTAAATATAAATGGGCAAAAGATATATTAGATTCATCTAGATATATGGATGAAAAATTTCCTATGTTTTATGCTGTTGCCTGCATTTTAAGTAAAGCGCTTATATTAAAAATGAAAAAAATAGAACGAAAGAGAAAATTTATTGAATTATTGAATTATTCACTAAATGAATTAAATGTCTATATGGAGTTCGAACTGTATTTACTGTATAAATATTTATATGATGATAAAAATGTAGAGAGGGCATTTGCAAAAATACAAGGGATTAGCAATAAAACTCAGGATAACATAAAAAACACTGCATGGGATATTTTACATATTAGGCTTGTTGAAGAACAGATAATCAATGACTTAAGAAAAGATAAAGTAATTTTTCATTATATAGGAACAAAAGATATTGGATTGCAAAAAATAATCAATATTAATCCTTTGAAAATAATAGGTTTTTTGGATAACCAAAAAATAATGGTTAGAGAGTATAACTTCAAAGAGGAAATTCAGTGCGAAGAAATTGATGAGATGCTAGAAAAGCATATTAACAAGAATAATATATGTGATGTTAATTATAAAGAAAAATTTGAAGAAATATCAAATGAAATTGCTCAGATGATATAATAAATGGGCTAATCAAAAGTGAAATAATTGTAACTACAATTATATAATGAATGATATAAACCCAGTGAATTTCAGAGAAGGATCACTTTTTTAGAATTAGCCTAAAATCACATGTTGAGACAGTATGTTTACTGTCGATAAACCATGATTTTATGCAAGGCGTATCTCAATAAAGAGGCGCACATGCATAAATTTTTGTTACGTAAAAAGTAATGAAAATATATAAATTGTTTGAAAAGCATTGAAATCAAAATTGATTAGTTTTATAATTTTGTTACCTAAATGGTAATGAAATAAAAGGAGGAGAGTAATTAGATTTGGGAATCCAAATACTATATAAGAATGAAACAGTAAAGAAACAGTTTTGTTCTGAGTACAAGAAAAAGTGGCGATATCCCGAGCAAGTAAAAAAGAAACTTTTATCTGCAGAAAACTTTATACTTAATGCAGAGTCGTTAATGGATCTTGCTAATTATCCTCCGTTTCATTTCGAGCGTTTAAAGGGTAATAGAAAAGATGAATGGAGCATACGGTTAGGTAATACGGGATATAGGGTCACGATGATTCCTTGCTATAATGATGGAAGAGAGATTATAGAGGGAGATATTTTGGCTCAATGTAAAATGATTAGAATAGTGAAGGTAACGGAGGTGTCGAATCATTATGAGTAATGTAAATGAATACAATGATATAATGGCATTTCACCCTGGATATTATATTGCGGATATTATTGAAGATATGGAAGTTAGTCAGGCTGAATTTGCCACAAGAATGGGAACAACCGCAAAGACTTTAAGCCAGTTGATTAATGGACAGGCTAATATTTCCAATGACTTAGCAAAGAAGCTTTCTGTAATGCTTGGAACAAGTGTAGAGATTTGGCAGAATCTACAGAATACTTATGATCAAAAGCTGATAGAGATACAACAGGCTAAGGATATTGATGCACAAGCAGAGCTTGTAAAAGAAATAGATTATAAATATTTTGTTGATATAGTTGGCTTGCCAAAAACAAGAAGTATCAACGATAAAGTTGCAAATTTATGTAAGTATTTTAAGGTTGCGGATTTAAGAATTATGTTGCAGCAGGATTTTCTAGTAAATTTTAGATCAAGTTCATCTCTTAACAGTGATAAGAACATCATTAATTCTAGAGCATGGATTCAAACAGCTATAAACATCTCAAAAGATATTGAGACGAAGCCTTATAATGCAGCGAAGCTAAAAGGGTATTTGCCTGAGCTTAGAGGTATGACAGTAAAGAAACCTAAGGAATTTTTGCCAAGAATGCATGAAATATTTGCTGAATGCGGTATTGCATTTGTTTTATTACCACACTTGAAGAATTCAGGAGTGAATGGTGCTGTCAAGTGGGTAACAGATGATAGGGTCATTCTTGCGATAAACAATCGAGGAGTGTATGCAGATAAGTTCTGGTTTTCTTTATTTCATGAAATCAGGCATGTACTTCAGCAAAAGATTAAAAAGGTCTTTATCAGCAGTACGCTAGAAGAAATGGTGGATATTAATAATAAACTGGAAATAGATGCAGATAAGTTTGCAAGAAACTATTTGATTTCGCCTGAGGATTATAAAAGATTAGCTCCTTCAAGATATACATCTGATGATGAGATTATTGAATTTGCTAAAACGATAGGAATTCACCCAGGCATTGTAGCCGGCAGATTGCAACATGAAGGAATAATTCCACAAGAGAGATGCTCAAAATTAAAAGAAAAGTATGTGTTTGAAATAAAGAAAATTGCATAAGGTATATTACATAGGGAATCGTTATTCGAGTCCCTATTTTATGATTTTGATCTGCTTTAGCAGAGGATTCGCCGAGCGATAGTGAGGTGAGTAAACAAACCACCGGCTATGGCGGTGTGATTAGAATAGCTTTAGCTTCAAGAAAAATACCTCCAATGTTAGCATGATGTTGGCTCGCCAACCACATCATATAACAAAGGAGGTTTCATCATGAATGACAAGAATACACTAGCACATACTAGCTAACGATGCAAATATCATACAGCATCTATTCCTTTCCCCATACAACCAAAAATACAACCCAAATACAATCCATAACACACAAAACGATAAAAAGCCCACGTCAAATGCTGTATTATATAAGCTAGAAACATATCTGGAAACATATAAGGAGCAGCACAACTATTTCATTGGCACACTACTTAACGAACCCGACCAGAACTTCGGTTACCGTATGTGTGATACAAATACGTTTTTCCCTTTACGGAGGGGAAGGCGATGAAAGGGCGTTAATCTCCAATATGAATGAAACAATGCAATTTGCTGTGTTATATTTACAGGTTAAGGCACCAACATTGTCCCTTTAATAAAGCTGACAACAGGAATATAAGAGCATGGAGAAGATATTTTTTGAGTACAACGAAAACAGTTTAACGCTATACGATGCTGTTAAAGCAGCAAATCCACCAAGTGACATAGAGGAAATTTTCAATAAATTTCGAAAGCAAATATATTCATATGCGGATTTTGAAATAAGGCATTTCAAGAAGTTGCAACCGTTTGCAGAATATAAGCGGCTAATCGATTTTCTATGCAATTTATTAAAAAGAGTTTGTCCGCATTACGAGAAAAAGGAATTTTATTACGTTTTGGTCGTATTGAGTTATTCCGAGGAGCAAAAGGCAATAGAATATTTAGGAATGCTGACAGACTTTATTATTGCTAATAAGCTTAATCTTTGCCATGTTTTACTCACTATTTGCAATGAAATCAATGAACCACACTTGATGTCCAATAAAGTAAAATTAGAACAATATTTTGAAGATTTATATGCTAAAAGTGATTATTTTAAACTTGTAAAAAGAATCGGACTTGATACTTCAAAAATTGATTTTAAGAACATCGGAGGGGAGGGTCAATTTAGTTTCGACCTTACTAACATGAAGGAGATTCAATATGAATTCCAGCTAGAAAGTGAAATAGAAAAAAGAAAATTTTGTAAACTTAGTATTTCTGTTTATGCACCAAAAGGCATGGAAGCCTGCTTTGATGTATCGCTCACAAGTCGTGAGTTCTTGCTCTACCACCATCACAAAGATTATTGTGCATCCGTCAAAGAAGAGATGAAGCTGATCAATAAGGAAACAAATCAGACGTTTTATATTGAAAAATGCACGAATTTGTTGGAACTCAAAAGCATTGCAAGTCAGATTGAGAGCATCTTAAAAACAAAATTTGAGACAGATATAGTATACGCATATTTTGCTAAACCTTTGAAAGGGAAGAAGCAATTACAAAAATGGTGGGAAGAAACCGTTTAATTTGTGAATGGAGACCATTTTAGTTATCACTCATTAGCTGTGGATGAAATGAAAAAAAGAGGGTACAAGGTTTCTGCAGAGTGGAGACATTTGAAGAAACTTCTTAGTAAGTTGAGTACCTTCAAGACGGTATTGTTGCTGGCAAGGTTAATGGCAAAATAGCGATATAAAGTCATAAAGCACAGGAAGGAACCACAGATGCAATTATTAACAATCGATGAAATTATATCTTCGATAATGGAAGAAACTGAGGGACTTGATGCTGAAATAACAGACGGAATTGTCCTTAGCAAAAAAGAAATTCCGCAGTCTGAAATCGAGAAATTAAAATCCGAACTTGGAATAGAGTATTTAGATTCGACATTTTCGGAGTATATTTTAGGCTACAATTGGGGGAATTTCGGTGTTCTCAGCTACCAGTTTGGATATGACGATGAGACAAGCCTAAGCTGGCTGATTAACCGCAATCTTGATTATGACGAGTATCCCGTTCTTCGCGAAAGGAACCTAATAATTATTGCAAACGGCGACCCATACACTATTCTACTTGAGTGTAAGTCCGGTGAGATATATGTATTCACAAGTGACATGAGTTATGAGGAGATAGTACCTGTTGCTTCCGATTTTGAAGAATTTGTAAGAGCGATG
>ERZ772906.374-NODE-374-length-26987-cov-11.669575_pt1 | contig 26987 bp, 25 predicted proteins | sample MGYA00511338_ERZ772906 | MGnify/ENA primary metagenome ERZ772906 (study PRJEB29015, sample SAMEA2738076) | human oral metagenome | biome: human oral; feature: human-associated habitat; material: saliva | place: China | collected 2212 ... | reverse complement strand
GGCGCAGGGTGCCCACGTTCTTGGTGCCGTAGCCGGTGATCGCGATGTCGTAGGGGACGGCGCGCACGGTCAGGTCGGCGTAGGAGACGATGCGGGAGCGCTCTTCGCGGCGGGTGACGAAGGGGTAGCCCTCCTCCATCCACGGGTCCGGGTGCTCGGTCTGGAAGCCGTTGTCGAAGAGCTGCTTGAACAGGCCGTAGCGGTACAGGATGCCGTAGCCGCGCACGGGCAGGTCGAGGGTGGCGCAGGAGTCCAGGAAGCAGGCGGCGAGGCGGCCGAGGCCACCGTTACCGAGGGCGGCATCCGGTTCCTCTTCGAGGACCTGGCCGAGGTCGAGGCCGTAGGCGGCGAGGGCTTCGCGAGCCTTCTCGACGAGGCCAAGGTTCGACAGGTTGTTCAGCAGGGCGCGGCCCATGAGGAACTCAGCGGAGAAGTAGTGTTCCTGACGGCCCTTGGCGTAACGCTCGGTGGTGGCGGCCCAGTTGTCAGCGATCTGATCGACGATGGCAGCGGACAGACCCTGCCACACCTCCATCAGAGTCGAGTCTTCAACGGGGCGCCCGGAGGTCGCACGCACGTGCGAGGGCAGCGACTGCGTCAGATCCAGCGTCATATGACTTCCTTTTTCGTGTCTATGCCCTCCCGCCAAGCGGCGAGCCCCGGGTAGGGATCGGGCCTCACCTTAGAGATTACCGATCCGCGCAGCTAATTCCCTGTTTTGACCATTCTCTGGGAGATTCACCACCCCTCTCACGTGACCAACTACACCCCCGAGCAAGGCCCCATGACTAAAGACCCAACCCCCACACTCCCCTACCAGCTCACGCGAGGCCGGACCTGCGCGAAGACTCACGAGCATCACACAATGACAGTAGGAACACTGAACTGGCCGGGTGGAGAGAATCGCAGGGGCCGAGGCTTCTCCCAATCCCGGAGAGCACAGCGCTGCACACGATAAGGCACCACAGCGGAGGTACCCAACATCAGGGGTGTGCCCCTGCGGGGGCACTGCCCGCAGGGGCACATATACAGGAAAGTGGCACCCCTCGGGCGAGCGATGCCACTTTCCATCACCGGTTCATCATGAGGGCTCAATTCATGGTGACTTTCGGTACTCCCATTGTGCATGTGACGCGCATATCAGTTCAAGGCGAAACACCTCGTTTTCGTTGCAAATCTGCGGTACATCCGTGCACATTTGTGCATAAAGTCGCTGCGAGCTGCAAAAACTAGACAAAATACGGGTCCGCTCGATTCGAGCGGACCCGCGGATTTTGTCAAGCAAAAATCTCAGTGACGCTTGCGCGCGCTCACGAGGGTCACACCACCAGCCAGGGCGATGACACCAGCGCCCGCAGCGATCGACGCAGAGGAACCGGTGTTTGCCAGCATCGGGGTAGAAGCCTCAGCAGGCTCGTTCGTGTGACGAATACCGGAACGAACGGTCACAGGAGCCGGACCTTCGGCGGGGGTCACCTCGCCATGGGTGGTCACGCCGGTCCCAGAACCAGGGCCGGCCGGCTCGGGAACAGAGGGTTCCTCGCTGGGGGTGGGCGTCTGAGGCTCGGGGGTAGGCGTCGAAGGCTGCTCCAGACCGGGGCCGGGGTTGGACGGCTCGGGGGTCGGCAGCTCCTCGGGACCAACGACCGGGGTGGAAGGCGAGGGAGTGGGCTGACCAATAGAGGGGTTACCCTTCGAAGGTTCACCGATGGAAGGGTTCCCCTTCGCGCCGTCACCAATCGGAGACTCAGCTGCGAAAGCGATGCCGGTGGAAGCAGCGATGATGCCGAAAGCCGCCGTCGCGGCGAACAGGGAGGCAGTCGTCTTCTTCATGATCTCTCCTGAAACGGATGTGATGCGGGATGAATGCACGACCCTGACCGGCACCGGTAGTGTCAGATCAGGGATTCACCCTTACCCTACAACACTTCCTGACCATCAAGAAGAGTTTTCCTAAAATCACACCAGACAACTCTGTCTGTCACATTAAATTTTAACTCAAATACCGAGTAATTCACACCCTTCTCATAAGTTCAAGAACCCTGGAACGTCGCAATAAACTTGAAAATTCCCTCCATAATGAGTTGCGTTGCAATAGCAGCGAGAAGCAAACCTGAGATCTTGGTCAGCAGCATGATTCCCCCGGGTCCCAGCAGCCGAGAGAGGATGAGCGAAAAGCGCATCGTCAGCCACATGACGACGTGCGCCAGCACCACGGCCAGGACGACGGCGATCCACGATCCGACGTTCGTTCCGGCCTGCCCGACGGCCACCATGACGGCGACGATCGAGCCGGGACCAGCCAGCAGCGGCGTCCCAAGGGGAACGAGCGCGACGTTGACGCTTTCGTCCCCCGTATCAGGTGTCGAAGAGTCGGTGCCCATGAGGAGTTCCATGGCGACCAGAAACAGCAGGACACCGCCAGACAGCTGCAGCGCCTCCATCGAAATGCTCAGGAGGCGCAGGATCTGTCCGCCGAGGATCGCGAATGTCAGGATGACACCGAAGGACACGGAGGTCGCTTGAATCGCTGCCCGCCGCTGCTTGGCCTGGGAATAACGAGACGTGAGTCCCAGGAAGATCGGCACCGTGCCGATGGGGTCCATGATGACCGTCAGCGTCGTGAAGGCGGTGGCGAAAAGGGTAACGTCGACGAGGCTCACGGCTGCACCACCTCGATGCTCCCTTGCGCGATGACCTCGGCGATGATGTCGGGGTCGGTCGTGTTTTCGCCGATGCGGTTGGGCTTGCCGGTGCCGTGGTAGTCGGAGGATCCAAACTCCGCGAGTCCCAATTCCCTGGCGATGCGGTCAACGTCGGCGCGATCCTCAGGAGCGTGGTCGCGGTGGTTACGCTCGATACCGAAGAGACCTGCCTGAGCCATCTGCGCGATAACGGCCTCGGGCAGCAGCCGCTGACGCTTGCGGGCGCGCGGATGCGCCAAGACGGGTACTCCCCCGGCCTCACGCACGCAGCACACCGCTTCGACCGGGTCGGGTGCCCAGTGGTGCACGTAGTAGGGACCCGACGGGTGCAAGGCCTTGACGAATGCGGCACTGCGGTCGGGGAAAGCACCGGCGGCGACGAGCGCATCGGCGATGTGCGGACGTCCCACGGGGCCACCCTCGGGCGCGAAAGCGAGCACCTCCTCCCACGTGATCGGGTAGTCCGCGCTCAGGTTCTCGACCATGCGGAGGGCGCGCGTCTCGCGGTCCTCCCGGGTTCGCCGGAAATTATCGACGAGGCCGGGGCTGGCCGGGTCGAAAAGGTAGGCCAGCAGGTGCACGGTGATGCCCGATGCTGAGCAGGACATTTCAGCACCCCGAATGAGGGTGACGCCGGTGTCGGGGACAGCGGATACAGCCTCGTCCCATCCGGTCGTCGTATCGTGATCGGTCAGCGCAATCGCGTCCAGCCCCGCCTCGGCGGCAATCGCGAGGAGCTGCGCGGGCGTGTCCGTTCCATCCGAGTAAGCGCTATGAGTATGGGGGTCAATTCGCTTCACCATCTGAGATTACCGCATTAATCCGATCACACCACCGGTCGCTGGCGGCTTCCCCGCGAGCACGCCGAGGCCTCGTGAAAACCACTGATTTTGAGCGGTGGGACGTCGTCTCTCCGCACGTCTTTTCACGGGTCTCAACCCGCCGTTGCGCATATGCCCACCCCCGGCGAGACGCCGATCACTGTAGGAAACTGACTGCACACGGCCATATGGCCCCCTCAACACCGATTGGAGTACACGCGTGTCTGACAAGGATCAGACCCAGGTGTCTACCGCGACCGATGCGGGAGACGCCGGGTATAACAAGGCTCTGAAAAACCGACATATCCAGATGATCGCCATCGGCGGCTCGATTGGCACCGGCCTGTTCCTGGGTGCCGGCGGCCGCCTGGCCCAGGGCGGCCCAGCGCTCGCCTTCGCCTACGCAGTGTGTGGCGTCTTCGCATTCCTGATGGTCCGCGCCCTCGGCGAGTTGGCGGTGCGTCGCCCCTCCTCGGGCGCGTTCGTGTCCTACGCTCGCGAGTTCCTGGGCGAGAAGGGCGCGTTCATCACCGGATGGTTCTTCTTCCTGGACTGGGCCGTCACCGTCATGGCTGACATCACCGCTGTGGCGCTCTACATGCACTACTGGACAATGTTCGAGGCCATCCCACAGTGGGTGATCGCCCTCATCGCGCTGGCCCTCGTGTTCGTCCTAAACATGCTGAGCGTAAAGGCCTTTGGTGAGGCCGAATTCTGGTTCGCGATGATTAAGGTCGCGACGATCCTCATCTTCATGGCTGTCGCTATCTGGGCGATCATCACGCAGGCGCACATCGCCGATTACACCGCGGGCGTCCACAACATTTCCGAGTCCGGCGGTTGGTTCCCCGAGGGCCTGGCCCCCGTGTTCGCCCTGACCCTGGGCGTCGTCTTTGCCTTCGGCGGCACCGAGATGGTGGGTGTCGCAGCCGGTGAGGCGAAGGATGCCGCAACAATCCTGCCCAAGGCCATCAACTCGATGGTTATCCGTATTTTCTTTTTCTACGTTGGCTCCGTCGTTCTCTTTGCACTGGCGCTGCCCTACAACGCCTACTCGTCGAACGAGTCCCCCTTCACGACGTTCTTCTCCGGCATCGGCGTTCCCCACGCGGGCGACATCATGCAGGTCGTCGTCCTGACCGCGGCGCTCTCCTCGCTGAACGCCGGCCTGTACGCGACCGGTCGCACGCTGCGTTCGATGGCGCTCGTGGGCGAGGGGCCGCGCTACGCTGCTCGCCTCAACAAGAACCACGTGCCCTACGGCGGCATCATCATCACCGCGTCACTCGGTCTGCTGGGCGTTCTACTCAATGCCTTCGTGCCGCAAAACGCTTTCAACATCGTCATGGACCTGGCGGGCATCGGCATCGCTGGCACCTGGGCGATGATCCTCATCTCGCACCTGGCGTTCCTGCGCAAAGTCAAGCGCGGCGAAGCGCAGCGTCCCGAGTTCCGCATGCCCGGCGCTCCCTACACCAACTACCTGGCGCTGCTCTTCTTCGCGGTGGTCGTTGGCTCCAACGTGACCTCCGAGTCGGGCCGCTGGACCCTCGCGCTGTTCGCCGTGGTCGTCGTCCTCATGGTCGCCGGCTGGTACTACGTGCGCGGGCGCGTCGGCAACCTGACCGACGAGGCCGCCGCCTCGCTCCAGGGTGACGAGACCCTGGTGTCGGGCGACTGATCGAAAGGACTCACCGTGCGTCTTCACGTCACGTATGCCGGTGGAACCATCGGCATGGTCGATTCCCCGGAGGGTCTGCGTCCCGGCGCGGACCTGCAGGGGTGGTTCGGCTCCCAGCTGGAGGGCATCGAGCTGGCCTCGAACATCACGATGTCGACGCTGGACCCGCTCATCGACTCCTCGGAGGCCACTCCCGAGGACTGGCAGGCCATCATCGACGACATCAATGCGCACGCCGAGACGGCCGATGCCTTCCTGGTCTTGCACGGCACGGACACGATGGCCTACTCGGCTGCTGCCCTGTCCTACGCGCTGGCGAGCATGGGCAAGCCGGTCGTCTTGACCGGCTCCCAGTACCCGCTCGGCGTGGTCGGCTCGGATGCGTCGGCGAACGTCACGGGTGCGCTGCGCGCCGCGATTTCGCGCCACGCGCGCGGGGTCATGCTGTTCTTCGGACACAAGCTCCTGGCCGGCAACCGGGCCACCAAGACCTCGTCGTGGGCCTTCCGCGGCTTCGAGTCGCCCTCCGTGTCCCCCATGGCGCGCACGGGTGCCCCGTGGCGCTGGTACGGCGCTCCCCATCCGGGCACCGGCTGGACCGATCCCAGCCCGTACACGCGCCAGGATGTCGCCGTCATCGACGTGGTTCCCGGCATGAGCGCCGCACGACTGCGCGCGATGACGACGCCCCACCCGGACGCTCTCATCCTGCGTACCTTCGGCGTGGGCAATATCCCCGCCTCTGAGCCGGGCCTGGTGGATGTCCTGACCGAGCTCGCCAACGCCGATGTGCCGATCATTGTTGCCTCCCAGTGCTACCAGTCCGAGGTCATGCTCGGCCACTACGAGGCTGGCAACGCCCTAGCGCAGCTGGGCGCGATCGGCGCGCACGACATGACGCTCGAGGCCCTCTACGCCAAGACCGTGTTCCTGCTCTCGCAGGGCAAGTGCGGCGCAGACTTCAAGCGTTGGATGGACCTGTCCATCGCGGGAGAACTCACCCTCCAGGACTGATCCTCTCCCACACGACCTACCCCGGCCTCGTCCCCGCGCCTGCCGCGTGACCTGGGAACGAGGCCGGGGTTTGTCATGCCCCCGGGCACTCCACCGGGGCACTCACAGCCGTAGAATGGGCCCATGAGCGAAGAAGAATCCCAGTCAATGGCCGACCGAGGCGAAAGCCGCTCCCGTCAGCCCCAGTCCTCCGCGTTCCGCGAGTTCATCGGCTCCGGATGGGCTCCACGCCCCACCGACCTGCCCAAGCGTGAACGCGTCGCCGATTTCCTCACCGACCGCACTCTCAAGGCCGGTGCCCCCTTCCCTGGTGAGCGCCTCGTCATCCCCGCGGGTCCCTACAAGGTCCGCTCGAACGACTGCGACTACCGTTTCCGCGCGCACTCCGCGTTCGCGCACCTGTCGGGTCTGGGCGGCGAAAAGGAACCGGATACGGTCATGGTGCTCGAACCGAACGAGGACGGCACCCACACCGCGCTGCTGTTCTTCAAGCCGCGCGCCTCGCGTTCCTCCAAGGAGTTCTACGCCAACCCGCGCTACGGCGAATTCTGGGTGGGTGCGCGCCCGTCGCTCGAAGAGGTCTCGGCCGCGACCGGCCTGGAAACCCGCCACATCGACACGCTGCGCGACGCGCTGTCCAAGGACGCCGGCCAGGTGAGCCTACGCATCGTACGCGGCGTGGACGCCCAAATCGAAGACATGGTCAACGAGATCCGCATCCAGGCGTCCCTGCCGTTTGGCGACGACGCGCGCGACGAAGACGAGGCCCTCGAGGAGCGCCTGTCCGAAATCCGCCTCAAGAAAGACGCCTACGAGATCGAGGAAATGATCCGCGCGGTCGAGGTTACCAAGGCCGGCTTCGAGGACATTATCCGCGTCCTGCCGCGCGCCGTGGGCCACCGCCGTGGCGAGCGCGTCATCGAGGGAGCCTTCGCGGCGAACGCCCGCGAAGAAGGCAACGGCCTGGGCTACGACACCATCGCGGCCTCCGGCAACCACGCGAACACCCTGCACTGGATCGACAACGACGGCGAGGTGCGCGAAGGCGACCTGGTGCTCGTCGACGCCGGCGTCGAGGTCGACTCCCTCTACACGGCCGACATCACGCGTACACTGCCCGTCAACGGGCGCTTCACCGAGGTCCAGGCCCGCGTCTACCAGGTCGTGCTCGACGCCTGCGAGGCCGCTCTGGCCCGCGCCAACCAGCCCGGCTGCCGCTTCAAGGACGTACACGACGCCGCTATGGAGGTCATCGCTGCCCGCCTGTACGAGTGGGGCATCCTGCCCGTCACGCCCGAGGAATCCCTGGCCTCCACCGGCCAGCAGCACCGCCGCTGGATGCCGCACGGCACCAGCCACCACCTGGGCCTGGACGTGCACGACTGCGCGAAGGCGCGCGCAGAACTCTACCAGGGCGCGCTGCTCGAGCCGGGCATGATCTTCACGATTGAGCCGGGCCTGTACTTCCGTGCCGACGACCTGCTGATCCCCGAGGAGTACCGAGGCATCGGCGTGCGCATCGAGGACGACGTCGTGGTAAACGCCGACGGCACCGTCACGCGCATCTCCGAAGACATCCCGCGCACCATCGCGGACGTCGAGGAGTGGATCGCGCGTATCCAGGGACGCTAAGCGCGCCCCGCGCGGATTTTTTCGCTGGAAGCGCGCCGCTTAGGAGCGCTGATCTGACGCCTCGGCCTGGTCTCCCTCAGGGGACGAGGCCGGGGCGTCGTCGCGTCCTTCAGGTGCGGGCTGTGCGGGTGCGGGCTGTGCGGGTGCCGCAGTCTGCGCCGGTTCGCTCTCCGACGCGGAGGACGCCGGGGAGACGGCCTGCGTGACCTGCGAGGGTGCCACGGCCTCGTCCGTGCTCGACACAGCCGAGGCCTCGGGTGCCACGCTCGGGATATCCCCTTCCTTGGTCGCAGCGCCAAAACGCGGACGTCCGTCGGGGAAGAAGCCGACAGAGTCTTTCTTCGGGCGCTCTGTCACCTCGCGCGCACGCTTGGGGCGTGCCATGTTGCCGGGGGTGCGCTGCAGGAGCGTGAACGCGCGGTCGACGTCCGAGGCCGCCAAGATCGCGTAGCGCTCGGCAACGACCTGCTGAGAGGACAGGAGGTCACGGTTGCGGCCTCGCAGAATAAACGCCAGTGCAGACAGGGCCATGCCGACAAGCGCACCGATGACGATGCCGCCCACCACCCAGGTGCCCGTGCCGCCAGCGTTCTGTCCCGCGGACATGAACATGCCCGCAAGCGCACCCCACAATCCGCCGCTGGACGCACCCGACATGGACGCCCGAGCAATCGTCAGGCGACCCGTCACGCGCTCCACCATGTGCAGATCCGTGCCGACAATCGTGATCGACGAAACGTCGAAACCGTAATCGGACAGGAAATCAACACCCGCTCGAGCCTGCGCGTAGGTCTGGTAGGACGCAACCTCCGTACCCGTCGGCATCTTCGGTTCCATCACAATGGCCATTTCTCTCTCCAATCACCACAGCAACGGTGGCGTGGGACGCATTGTCCACCCGGCACCGGCTCTCCATTACGACGCATTGAACATCATCAGCCTAAAATGATTAAGTGAGCATTGCATCTATTGAGGTTGGCACCAAGGGCCGACGCGTCTACATCGGAAAGCTTGCCGGCACCGGTGTTTTCGACCCTTTGGGCGACCAAGTCGGCAAGATTCACGATGTCGTTGTCATCTTTCGGCTGAAATCTGAAGCCAACGTCATCGGCTTCGTCGTCGAGGTCGGCCCGCGCAAACGCGTGTTCCTGCCGCTGACCCGCGTGACGTCCATCGAAGCCGGATCGGTCATCACGACGGGCCTGCTCAACATTCGTTCGTTCACGCAGCGCCCCATCGAGACCCTGGTGCTGTCCGAACTCTTCGACCGCGTCGTCACCATGAACGACGGCTCCGGCCAAGTGCGTATCCTCGACGTTGCTATGCGTCAACGTCGCCCCAAGGACTGGGTGATTTCCACGCTGCACGTCCAGCGCGTGCGTACCTCGTCCCTCGGCTTCACGCGCAGTGGCGAGACCCTGACGGTCGACGTGACCGAGGTGTCGGGCCTGCTCAAGACCGACTCCAACCAGGCGGCCACCGCACTGCTTCAATACACGGAAGACATGCGTCCCGCCGACCTGGCAGACTTCATCCACAGCCTGCCCCAGGACCGCAAGATGGCGGTTGCGCAGCAGCTGACCGACGCGCGCCTAGCCGACGTACTCGAGGAGCTGGGTAACGACGACCGCATTGCCATCGTGTCAGCGCTGGAGGCAGCACGAGCCGCTGACGTTCTCGACGTCATGCAGCCCGACGACGCAGCCGACCTCGTCGCCGAGCTGCCCGCCGCCAAAGCACAGTCCCTGCTGGCCCTCATGGAACCCGAAGAGGCCGAGGACGTGCGTCGACTCATGACCTACGAGGAGTCCACCGCGGGTTCGCTCATGACCACCGAACCGGTCGTTTTCGGCCCCAATGCCACCGTCGCGCAAATGCTCGCCGCCGTGCGCCGCGAGGACATCCCCGCCTCCATCGCGACCGTTGCCTTCATCGCGCGCCCACCCCAGGAAACCCCGACCGGCCAATACCTGGGCATGGTCCACATTCAGCGCGCACTGCGCGAACCACCGCAGACCCTGCTCGGCACGATTCTCGACCGCGACATCGAGGCCGTGGACCCCAACGCGCACATCGCGAAGGTGACCCGACTGCTGGCCACCTACAACCTGACGGTTCTTCCCGTCGTCGACGAGGACGGGCACCTACACGGCGCCGTCTCGGTCGACGACGTGCTCGACGAACTGCTGCCCGAAGACTGGCGCGATTTCGATGATGACATCACCGACCGCATGATGGCAAGGAGCATCGATGGCTGATCGTCTCGACAACCCGCTCGAAAAGCGCCGCGGGTTCTTCCGTCGCCCCGGCTCCGGCGGAGGCGACGGCTTCGGTCGCTTCGCCGAGGCCACCGCGCGCTTCATGGGGTCCCCCCGCTTCGTCCTCTACATGACGATCTTCGTCGTCGCCTGGATCGCCGCGAACCTCGTGCTCGCTGGTGTCAGCGTAAAATTCGCGTGGGACCCCTACCCCTTCATTCTGCTGAACCTCGCGTTCTCAACCCAGGCCTCGTACTCGGCCCCGCTCATTATGCTCGCGCAGAACCGCCAAGACGCGCGCGACCGCGTGGTCGCTGAACAGGATCGCCTGCGCGCCGAACGCAACCTCGCCGACACCGAGTACCTGGCCCGCGAGATCGCCGGCCTGCGCCTGGCCCTCCAGGACGTCGCCACGCGCGACTTCGTGCGCTCCGAACTGCGCGATATGCTCGAGGACCTGCGAGCCGAGATCGCCGCAGACGCCACCAAGGCCTCGGACACCGACACGGACGGTCACCAGGACACGGAGGGACATTCTCAGGCCGACTAACCGCCCCCCTAGAAGATGGGCACACCGGCCAGTAGAGTGGAGTCCATGCCAGTCACGCTTGATTCCGTCATGGAGGCTCTCGGCCAGGTCATCGACCCCGAGATCCGCCGCCCCATCACCGACCTCAACATGGTGACCCCCGACCTGGTCACGATCGATGGCTCGTCCGTCGCGATCAAGGTCCTGCTCACCACCGCCGGGTGCCCGCTGCGCACCCAGATCACGAAGGACGTCTCCAAGCGTGTGGGTGCCCTCGACGGCGTCGAGAACGTCACCGTCGAAATGGGCGTCATGGACGAGGCCCAGAAGAAGGCGCTGCGCGAAAAACTCAACGGTGGTCGCCCCGAGCGCGAGATCCCGTTCTCGCGTCCCGACTCCCTGACCCGCGTCATCGCCGTCACCTCCGGTAAGGGCGGCGTCGGCAAGTCTTCCATGACCGCGAATCTGGCCGCCGCGCTCGCCGCGCAGGGACTCAAGGTTGGTGTCATGGACGCCGACATCTACGGCTTCTCCATTCCCCGCATGCTCGGCGTCGACCACGACCCGCAGGTCATCGACGGCATGATGATCCCGCCCGTGGGCGTCGGCGGCATCAAAGTCATCTCCATCGGCATGTTCGTGCCCGACGGCCAGGCCGTCGTGTGGCGCGGCCCCATGCTGCACCGCGCCCTCCAGCAGTTCCTCGCCGACGTCTTCTGGGGCGACCTGGACGTCCTTCTCATCGACATGCCTCCCGGCACGGGTGACGTCGCGATCTCCATCGCCCAGCTGCTGCCCAACTCGGAGATCCTCGTCGTGACGACCCCGCAGGTCGCGGCCGCCGAGGTCGCCGAGCGAGCCGGTTCCATCGCCGCCCAGACGAACCAGAAGGTCATCGGCGTCGTCGAAAACATGTCCTTCCTGCCTCAGCCCGACGGCTCGCGCCTGGAAATCTTCGGCGCGGGTGGCGGCGAATCCGTATCCGCGCGCCTGACCGCCCAGCTCGGCTACTCGGTGCCGCTCCTGGCCCAGGTGCCCCTCGACATCGCGCTGCGCGAGGGCGGCGACCGCGGCGAACCCGTCGCCGTCGCCTCCGGGCCGGCCGCCGAGGTCCTCACAGCCCTCGGTACGACCCTCGCGTCGGTCAACCGGGGCCTCGCCGGGCGCCCGCTCGGGGTCTCCCCCATCCGGCACTGACAAGCCCCATCAGCGCGTGCACCACGGCCTCGTCCTCATCGACGAGGCCGTGGTTGCATCGCGCGGAGTTCCCTCCTTTTCGAGGGCCTTCAGCATGCACTCGTTTTGGTGTCGTCTCCTTTTTTAGCGGGAGACCGGAGCGCCAACGCGCCCGCGTCACGCCTCGCCTGTACCCTGAGGGCTGGAGAGGGGCGCACACGTGTGGACGCACCTACCCGAGGCGACCGAGGAAACGTGAGGATAGCGATGGCGGATAAGGCCCAGACATGGGTGTATACCGAAGACTACGTGGCAGAGAGCAATGCTCTGGCTGCCGCGCGCGCTGTTGCATCCGAACTTGGAGCCGCCCCCGTTTCCTCCGGTACCGGAGCCGCCCTGCGGATGCTCGCCGCCGTCGCAGGCGCGCGCGCCGTCCTCGAAGTGGGCACGGGTGCCGGAGTGTCAGGCCTGTGGCTCCTGGACGGCATGGCCCGCGACGGCGTCCTCACAACCATCGACGTCGAGTCCGAGCTACTGGGCTACGCGCGCCGCAACTTCGCAGCCGCCGGCCTGTCCTCCCACCGTACGCGCCTCATCGCCGGGCGCGCCCTCGACGTGCTACCCCGTATGGCGGCGCGCGGCTACGACATGGTTGTCCTCGACGGCGACCTGGATGAGACACCGCAGTACCTGGACCACGCCGTGCGTATTGTCCGCCCCGGCGGCACCATCGCCTTCGTGCACGCCCTGTGGCACGACCAGGTCGCCGACCCCGCACGCCGCGACGCACGGACCGTCGTCGCTCGCGAGGTCGTCAACTACCTGCGAGACTCCGATGAATTCGTGCCCACCCTCCTGCCCGTCGGAGACGGCCTGGCAGTCGCAGTCAAGCGCTGACGGCGCTGCAGACACATCGTCTCGTTATTCCAAGCACACTACTGGGAGCTGTCCTGTTGATCGGCTTTTCATATTTGGGAGTGTAGTTAGGATTTGAATCCTCCGGTTTCGAGGAGTGTTCGGGTAATGTAGTGGGTCAGGTTTCGCAAGTCCTGGGACGGAGCCGCGTAGGTGTTTGAGGGGTGTGCTGGAGGTGCGGAATGATTTAAGTAGGCCAGGATGTCCCTAGCTCGGCGTTGAGCGTCCTGCTCAGTGAGATGCATTCAGTCAGAGAAGTGAGGATGTATCGGGTCTTGTTGGCCAAGCGTGAGTAGGCAGGATCTGGTGTGCAGCACCCTGCGGGCCTTGTAGAGGGGATCCGTGGCTCGCCCGCGCCGACGGTGGAGTTCTTGCCCGGTGCGTCTGCGGCACTCATCCAAGACGTTGCCGGCGAGGTGTACGACGCGGAAGGGATCCATGACCGCCCTTGCGTCGGGGAGTTCTTCGGCGGCGGCGCTCTTGAACCCGGTGAATCCATCCATCGCTAAGACCTCGATGCGCTCACGCCACGTGTCGGGCTGTGAGGCCAGCCAGGTTTTAAAGACCTTTTTGGAGCGGCCCGGAACCATGTCTAGGAGCCGGGAGGGGCCACTGCGATCTCGGATGGGTGTCAGGTCCAAGATGACGGTGACGATTCTTGTCTCCGTAGGGGGTGTGGCGCCATACGTGTTCATCCATGCCGATGACGCGCACCCCTTTCAAACCGGGCCGGGTCGTTGATCAGTGAGCGCTCTCCTTCGGTCAGGACAGCGGTGTTGGCGGCTCTTCCAGGACACGCCCAGGGCCTGGGCGATGCGCGCCACCCTCAGATGGTGGACGACCAGCCCACCAGTGCCCAGCGCACTGCCACCCGCGAGAGCTTGGCGCGCGGATCAGCCGCTTGACTCATGCCTTGGCGCCACACGTGAGCGCACTCCTGGCACCGGTAGTGGCGCACGCTCACATGCACAATCGTGGGGCGCCACCCGTATGGCTCATGCGCCAAGCACCTGACCACCGTGTCACGACAAATGCCCTGGCACCCGCAGCGTCGACACCACCGATCCTCACCAATAATACGGTACGCCAACACTGCATGGTCTGGCCACATGCGCTGACCCGTCACCTCCAACCCCAAGCCATCCAGGCGCGTGAACGCGCTCAGGTCAGGACGATCAAAGGTAGTACTGGGCATGTCGAGCTCCTTCAGATGGACGGTGTAGGAACCCGCATCATCAGAAGACCTCGACTCCTACACAACCGGGACACGCCGAACCCCACCCACCACACCTACGCCCGTAAACGCCAAGAACCCCTTAAGCTTCCCGGGTGAGACGAATAAAGTCCTGCAGTTGCCCAAGATCGTGACTCCAGAAGATCGCAAGACCGGATTCTTGAGCGTCAATCAAATTCTGCACCTTAAAGACACCGGACAAAACAGCAGCAGGAACTACACCGTACGTTCCAAACTGCGACAACCAGCCAGTAACCTTTGCGACCGTATCATGATTGACTCGTTTATAACTATTGACAACCGAATTTGACACCTTTGCTTCAATAGCAAGAATTCTACCGTCATATAGGCGCGCTATGAGATCGGCTTTATGATTACCCAAAGCTGATTCCAAACAGAACTCACCAATGTCCGGCGCACGATTGGGCGTATCAACAGCCCGCCGTCTCACTCGACAAAGCCCCACTTCTTCCAGAGCCTGAGCAATTTCAGATTCCTGACGTGTTTTCGCATCAGACCGACGCTGTGTCTGGGATCTACTTGACGCAATAAGTGCCGTCGTAGAGACAATAGCAATACGTCGTTCCCCATCAGTCGGCAGCCTGTTTTCATGAAACCATGGGAATCGCCAAGGATCTATATTTGCCGATACCACCTTGACAATGCGATCGGCGGCTTCAGGATCACTATCGAACGCAGACGCAGAAAGCTTAACATCAGCAAGCACTTTAAGGTCATCATCACTGATGTAAGGGGAAGCAAGATAACGTAGAGCGTAGCACTTTTCATCATCAAGGACATATTGACGAACAACTGAAACTAGACTCTGAAGATTATCGCTCTCCTCAAGCAACTTACACACATGCACGCGATAACGCTCAAATATAGAGATATATCCCGCATGCGATTCAGCAAAGCGCCTCTCCTTGAAGTCACTGAGTGAACGCTCAACATCTCTTTCAAGCTGATCGCTGGACCAAACCGATGGCCTGATCTGTCGCACCATTCCATTCCCCTTCCTCAAGGATATCAAAACTTGGAACCATAAGCCGTTCCATCTCCTTTGGCTCAAACTTCGTCAATCCACCGGCGTACGTCCTTCCATCGGATAGCTCAACATTACCGTTCAGGAACTGAAGAAGCAGATCAAGGTCATGATCGGAATAACTCTCACGGGGATACAATCCATGAACGACATTAATATGCCGAACATGGACCACATTACGGACGAATCGCGGCGGCCGCCGCGCCATGTAAGTGGCAAGAATTGGAGCATCAGCACCTAAGCCAACACTCCACCACGCCTTGCGATGACGAGCGATATACCCCTGATCCGCGCCAACACTACGAGCATGTGCGATATAACGCTCAATACGATAAACACTTTCCTCATCCAGCGCTTGATAGTTAAGCGGAATGTCAACAACACATTTCAAGTGGGCATCAGAAGTTAAGTGAGTTCCCGATGCGAAGAGTTCACGCGCCTTCGTCACTGATGGATAAAGCACTGAATCCGGTAGCTCAACACTACCTCTTTGAACCACCCAGACCTTATTTGCTCCTGTGACGGTCCCGCGATGCACTCGAAAGTACTCTCCCAATTCCATATATCCCTGTGGATACTTCTTCTTAGAACGACCGATTGACGACCACCTCGGAGCGCTTTCCAGGACAGCACGATTGATATTCACGCCCTGCATCAGGCTGCCGAGACCAGCCGACGTGCACACACGGTCAATAAGCACCGTGTCGGGAGCAACGCCAAAATTGAAACAGGTGATGACTCCAGTCACCTGAGCATCTGCAAAGGGCAACGAAGCCGGATCAAACACATGGAGTCCTTCGAGCGAGAGCCGACTAAGCAGCAAACGACGCAAAGATGCCCCATAGTTGACATCCAACCACTCAGAACTGGTGATATATACACCAACATCTCCCGGCTGCATATGCTTTGCCGTCGCCAAGAAGAAATGGGAATGCAGACCCGCTAGCTTTGAGGATGGGATCCTCATCTCCTTAGCCGTTGCCGCGTACCAATCCTTCCAATGCGATTGGATGTCGTGATGGCGGACATATGGCGGATTACCGACATAGAGAGTAATTCCATCAATCTTTTCGATGGCTACTTCCCGATAGTCAGCAAGGTGGAATACAATCCGATCATCAACTCCCCACACATGTGCATTCGCCCGAGCCATCAACAGCGCTGCGGGATCTGTGTCAATCGCAATTCCTTTGGCGTTAGGGAAGCGCTCAAGGGCCCTCACAATGAAACGACCTGACCCTGTTCCCGGATCAACGACACGAGCTGGAGAAACCCTACCTGCGGCCCAGCTCAGCATTGATTCGACGATCTCGGGCGGCGTGAAGGTCTGCCCAACTGCTCGTCGTTCGACGGAAGACCGAAGAGTACAGAACATCTCTCCGAGTGGATCTCCTCCCGCGCGGATCTCTCGAAGCAATTTATCTGTATCTACCTGAACAGGCGCGGCATTAGCAACAAGCGCTTGCTCTTGATCCGTCAAGTATGAAAGATCTATGCCGAGAGCGACACAAGCAGATACGAGGACGCTGAGTCCATTACTATCGCTGTTCACATCTTCCCTTCCGCTTGCTATCGGTACCCCAATTCTGGCACGTCCAACGCACATCAGCGTCCCAAAGTCGAGACGTTAGTCTTCACATGCATGAAGTGTGGCATACATTATCCCCATATGGGAATGAGCTGTTCATTTTGCCTCAAACCACACCCTCATCATAATTTCCCATCAACGAGCGTGGGCACGGGCCTGATCAGACACACAGGCCTCGCCGCACTAGCTAACCTCGCACTCTCCCCCTCAGCGACAGGCGCACGCAAACCCTCTGTTCCATACGTGGGCATCCCCGCCGACGCTCCGATCAGCGGGTTCACGTGCGGAACAGCGGTCCCAGGCCCCAAATAGCAGGCCCCGCGGCAGCCGGACACCACAGGCACCGCGGTGATCGCACACCGGACGCAACACGGGAAGACACATCGCAGGCACCAAACGGCGACACAAAAGCGGTGGGACAGGCTGTGCCCGTCCCACCGCAGTTATGCTTATTCAGATTGCCGCAGTCAGCACCTCGGCCAGTTTGCCGGCTTCCTGCGGACTCATCTCGATAACGAGGCGACCGCCCCCTTCGGTGGGAATACGAACGACAATGCCGCGACCTTCAGCGGTCGCTTCGAGGGGGCCATCCCCCGTGCGAGGTTTCATCGCTGCCATGTTGAGGACTCCTTCTCAGAGTTCTGCCGCCGCCATCTGCGGTGGAGCACCTCATCAATCTTACCGGATAACTGATGATTTTCCTTGGCAGGTTACACAGTCTCACACATAGAAACTCAGCCATCAGATCAATTTTGTGTGGCAATTGAAAGGTTTCTCCTCGTCAACGCCCCTCACACTCGCGCATCAGCAACTAAGCACCCGTCGCCAGGCGCACCGCCTCCTCCGGATCATCAACAACGTGCAGCAGGTCGACGTCGCCCGGAGAAATCATGCCCGTATTCACCATCGAGGAACGGATCCACTCGACCAGTCCCGACCAGTACTCGGTACCCACAAGCACGAGGGGGAAGGAACGAATCTTGCCGGTCTGCACCAGGGTCGCCGACTCGAAAAGCTCATCCATTGAGCCAAAACCGCCCGGCATAACGATAAAGCCCTGCGAGTACTTGACGAACATGGTCTTGCGTGCAAAGAAATACCGGAAGTTCACGCCGCGGTTGATCCACTGGTTCATGCTCTGCTCGTGCGGCAGCTCAATGCCCAGGCCCACGGAGATACCGCCTGCCTCCCACGCGCCACGGTTCGCGGCCTCCATCACGCCCGGGCCACCGCCCGTAATGACCGCGTAGCCGCGCTGAACCAGGAGTTCGCCGATCCGCTGAGCACACTGGTACCAGGGTTCGTCTGGACGCGTGCGCGCGGAACCGAACACAGAAATGGCGGGGCCGACCTTCGCCAGGGCCTCGAACCCTTCGACGAACTCGGACTGGATCCGCAGAACACGCCAGGGGTCCGTATGCTTCCAGTCCGCGCTGTGTTCGGTCTGAAGCAGCGAAGCATCGGCCGTCAGGCGCGGGATCTGGTCCCCGCGCAGAACGACGGATCCGCGGCGGTAAGTTTCTTCCGGGGTAGTCATGGTCTCTCCTGACGGTCATGGTGGGTGGGGCGCGGCGCGCCCGGGCCCGCTACTGCGCGAGCAGGAAGGCACGCAGGGTCTCGTGCACCCTGACAATATCCGAGACGGGCGCGTGTTCGTCGCGCGTGTGCGCGAGCAGCGGATCGCCTGGCCCGAAGTTCATCGCGGGCACTCCCACCTGCGTAAAGCGGGCAACGTCCGTCCACCCGACTTTCGCGCTGAGCGCGAGCTGAACCCCGGCCTCGTCCGCGACGCGACGGGCGACGGACAGGAAGCGCTCGGCGACGGGCGAGTCCGCCCCAGGCCGCGCACCCTCGCACAGGTCATCGACTTCGATGGTTGCGCCGGTTCCTTCGAAGAGACCGCGCACCCATTCCAAGGCGTCGTCGGCGCGTTTGGAGGGCGCGAAGCGGTAGTTGACGGTCATGGAGGCGGCCTCGGGGATGACGTTGTTCGCTATGCCGCCCTCGACGCGCACGACGGAGAGGGATTCGCGGAATTCAAGGCCGTCAACCACCTCGATGGGGTTACCGAAGGACGCGATACGCTCGATGACGGGGGCCATCGCGTGAATCGCGTTAACGCCCATCCAGGCGCGCGCCGAGTGCGCAGCACGTCCCGGGAAGTGCGCGATGACGCGCAGAGTTCCGTTGCAGCCGCCTTCAACGTGCGCGGCAGTGGGTTCGCCCAGCAGAGCGAGGTCACCGGCGAGCCACTGCGGGTACAGGCGCTGGATGCGGCCCAGGCCGTTGAAGTGCGAGGCGACTTCCTCGTGGTCGTAGAAAATCCACGTGACGTCTGCGGTGAGCGCCTCGCGTGCGCCGCCCCTGATCAAAGCACCGGCCTCGCATGCAAGAGCCAGGGCGGCCGCGCAGCCGCCGAGCATATCGACTGAACCGCGCCCCCACACGACCTCGACGCCGTCACGCACCTCGAGGCGTCCAGGAACATTCTCGGCGATGGGAACCGTGTCCAGGTGCCCGGCAAGGACGACGCGCTGCGGCAGCCCGAGGTGGGTCCGCGCGCACACCGCATCCCCGTCGCGCAGGATCTCCAGGGTGTCCACCGAGCCGAAGCCCGCGCCACGCAGCGCCGCCTCGACCGCGTCCGCGAGGGGTCCTTCCTCTCCCGACACCGAGGGGATATCGATCATCTGGCGCGTCAGCGAGAGCGCATCGGTCGCGTCCGTGAGCTGCATGGGTCCTCCTTTGTGATTGCTTCCAGGATACCGGCGCACTCCCCCACCTGCGTCTGTACACACGCTGTGCGAGAAACGCAACCTGTTCGTCTCGCTCCGTTTTTGCGAGTCCGCTTCATAGTGTTACCCTCAGCACATGACACGCTGTGCTGGCCCGTCGCTATTTGCGGGTATCGCTTCTTTCTTGTCCGCCGCTACCCGTGGTCGATTCCGCCTGATCATCGGATACGAGGCCTCGCACAACGGGGATCTTGCCCGCGATGGTGCCGCCATCATTGAAGGATTGGGCGGTCACGCTCTGCTCATGCCACGCGCGCTCCCGGCACCGCTGACGGCTTTTTCGGTGCGTATGGTCATGGCCGACGGGGCGCTCTACATCCGCAGCAGCGGCGAGGCACTGATCTATCTGGGTGGGCGCGTGGTCGACCGCTCGCGTGAGGGTGCGCTCGCCTCCGAGGCTGAACTCTCCCTCATCGACGAGGCCGCGGCCGCGGTCAGCGACGAGGCCGCCCTCCCCCGCGCCGAGGGGGGCTGGGAGTGTGTGGGCGAGGGCATGATCGGTGCCTACGTAGATCGCACGGTCTCACGCATCTCATCCCTATCCGACGCCGCGCACGTGCCCACACCCGTGTCCGTCGAGGACCCCACGGGCCTCCTGACCTCCCTGCTGGAACGCCTGGGCGTCCCCATTGACGAGGCCGGGGCGGGCCTGTCACTGCACGTGTGCTGCGAGGGACGAACGCTTTGTTCTTCTCTGTCCGAGGAGCAGGTGCGTACCGCCCTGGGTGAGGCGCTGGCAACGAGTCCCGTGATCCCGGCGGGCCGGGGACTGTACTGCGTGGATCCGGCCTTCGTCATGGACGCCGACGCGATCAGTGCAGGCGCGGCCCTCGCGCTCCTCGCGCCGCGCTAAGCGGTAGGCCGAGTTACGTCCCCATGAGGTGAGGACAAGGGGACGCAGATGTGCATGCTCACCTATAGTCTGCGCGTATGAGTGAGAACACCCCGACGATTGGGCGATCACGGGTGCGAAGACTAACGCGTACCGTCAGGTTGGCAACGCGTTCCCACCGCCAGTTGCCCGCGCGGTGGTATCGCAATCGCCTCTGCTCTCAGGGCAGACAGTCGTGGGCAGGAGGCTGTCGCATGAGCATCAATCTCCTCGACGAGCGTCGGTTCTTCCACCGTCATCGACGGTCAACGTCTGCGTGACATCGCCGATTTACCCCTCGACTTGGCGATCTAACGACGCACCCCTGGCGCGAACAGTGGTGCCCAGGCGCTCTCGCGCCCGGGCACCACTCACAGCACATTTCAACTCACACGTCGAAAGGCGTGGAAATTACCATGCCGCCCGTCTCGATCTGACCGGCCATGTCGGACAGGCCCAGCTTCAGGTCAGAAGACAACATCGGTGTGTAGGCACCGAAGCCGGTGAGGATCACGCCGCCGGACACCAGCGACACGGGGACAGTCGATGCAGGCGCGCCTGCCGTGGCATCGGAAATGAGCGTATCCATTGCCGCGGAATAGTCGAGAACAATACCGGTCAGCACGGGCGCTCCAATAGACGAGCGCACCGCGTCGGTGATCTGGATGTAGCTGAACGAGTCAGAGAAAGACTGCGTGTCGACCTGCTCGACCATCTGCGGACCGGCCTGGCCCGACATGGGCGACTCGGCGGATACAGCCTCGTCGCGGGTCAGACCCTTGAGGTCAGCCTTCGTCAAGCCCGACCAGATGAGACGCACCATCGGGTTACCAGCCGCGGTGACAGCGCGCGCGGCACCCGCGTTGTTCTCCCCCGCGAGGGGTAGAATGATGTCGGCACCCTGCGCGATAAAGTTGGCGGCAGTAGCCTCAACGTTCTCGGCGCTGTCGACAAATGTCCCGTCCTTGGCGGCGTTATTCCAGCCCAGGACGGCGATAGACGTGCCCTTCGCGAGGTTGTAGGCGTCGACGCCTTCCGCGAAGGCATCCATCTGCGACGCGGTGACATTGTCGCGCGACCCGCCGATGACAGCAAGCGTACCCGTCGTGGTCATGCCGGCCGACGCGTAGCCAGCCAGGTAGGCGGCCTCGGAGGCCCTGACGTTGATGACGGAACCATTCTTGAGGGAGGTGGGATTACCCTTCGCATCCATGAACGAGGCACCGACGAGCGCGAAACGGACCTTCGGGTTGGCGCGCGCGGCCTCGGAAATAGACGAGGCCGTGGTGGAGTCGGTGCCGACGATCAGCGTGCAGCCGGAGGCCACGAGCGAGGCCGGTGCTGCCTCACCCGATCCGGCCTGATAGGTGATCGACGCATTGTTCGCGGCATCCGCGAGGGCACGCGCGACGGGGTCCGTCGCGGGGTCCGTGTGCGCACTCGAGGTAGCGACGCAGACCTTCGCGGACGCGGCCGGGGTAGCGCCGGGCGTCGGCGAGCATGCACTCACAGCCAGGGCAGCCACCGTGGCCGTAGTAGCGAAGGCAGCGAGAGTCCGCTTATTCACGTCTCATCCCTTTCGTCGGGGCGTCTTTCTGCCCAACACGGTACCAGCCGAGCCGCGCGCAACGCCGCCCGGGGCGGTGCACCTCACCCGACAGCATACACTCGAAGGCGGCGCGGGATCACCGTGAGTCACGGAGGCACTCGCGTCGCCTGGCGGAAGGCTATCAGAGCAAGTCGGAGCGACCGGCCTCGGCAAGCATATCGACGACGGACTTGACGGCCTGCGCGCGCTCCAGGCGCGTCACGAGGATCGCGTCAGAGGTCAGGGCCACCGCGACGTCGGGCACCCCAACGAGAGCGATGAGCGGACCATCCTCACCCACGGATCCGTAGACGGCGGCACCCTCAGAGTCGATGCGGATGGCCTCACCGAGGCTGCCCGCGGCGGCAGCAATACCGGTCAGCGCCTCAAAGTCGCCCAGGTCCGTCCAGCCGAGGGCGGCGTCAGCGGAAACGACGGCCACTCCCCCGTCGGCAGCAACGGGTTCAGCGATGGCGTGATCGATGGCGATCTTAGTCAGGTGCGGCCAGTTCTCCTCCAGCGTCGCTTCAAACTGCGGCGTTCCCCACGAGCGCGCAATAGTCTCTAGGCGCGCGTGCAGGTCGGGCATGAGTCGGGCCAGGTGGGAGGCCAGGACACCCGCAGACATGATGAACATGCCCGCGTTCCACAGGTAGCCCTGGGACACGTAGCGGGCAGCAGTGTCCGCATCGGGCTTTTCGACGAACTCGGCGACCCGGCGGGCACGCCCGGCAGCGCCAGCCACCCCAGCCTCGTCCTCACCGGACAGAGCAGGTCCGGGCGCGATGTAGCCGTAGGCGGTCGAGGCCTCGGTGGGCGTCAGCCCAATCGTCACGACGTATCCGTCGCGCGCGGCACCAATCGCGGTTGCAACGGCGGCGCGCAGCAGCTCGGGGCGTGCAATCAGGTGGTCGGCGGCGAACGAGCCGACGATGGCATCGTCCCCAAAGCGCTCGCGCACGACGTAGGCGGCCAATCCGATCGCGGCCATGGAATCGCGCCCCGATGGCTCGATGAGGAGCGTGCGCTCCTGCGAGGAAGCGAACTCGGGAAGCTGGGCGAGTACGCCATCGCGGTGCGCTTGACCGGTCACGATGGTCACGGACGAGGCCGCAGAAGCCAGGCGGTCCACCGTACCCTGCAGAAGGGTACGGCCCGTGCCCGCCAGGTCGAGGAGGAACTTGGGACGGCGACGCCGCGACAGCGGCCACAGGCGGGTGCCGGCACCGCCGGCGGGGATAATCACGTGGAGGTCACTCATGCCCCCAGTATCGCAGATACGACGAGGGAGCGAGGCCAAAACCTCGCCCCCTCACCGGAAAGCATCTGCTACGCGAGCCTCACTCGGCGTCGCCCGCAGCAGCGGCCTCTTCGGTAGCTTCCTCAGCTTCTTCAGCGGCGGCTTCCTGGATGGACACGATGACCGTCTCAGCGTCAAGCTCCACCTCAACGCCGGCAGGCAGCTTGAGGTCGGAGACGTGCACGGCGGAACCGGCCTCAATGCCCTCGATGGAGACCTCGACGTGCTCGGGGATGGAGGTGGCGGGAGCCTTCACCAGGATGGCGAACTCCTCCAGGGAGTGGACGGTGCCGGGGACGGGCTCGCCGGTCACGACGACGGGAACCTCAACGTCGACCTTCTCGCCGGCCTTGACGGCCAGGAAGTCGGCGTGCAGGATGTCGCGGCGCACGGGGTGAACCTGAACGTCCTTGACGAGGGCCAGCTGGGACTTGCCGTCGATCTTCAGCTCAACGAGCGCGTTCTTGTTGCCACGGACGATCAGGAACAGATCGTGACCGGGGACGTCGAGGTGACGGGGCTCTTCGCCGTGGCCGTAGAGAACGGTGGGGACCTTGCCGGCGCGGCGGGCGCGGCGGGAGGCACCCTTACCGAACTCGGAACGCTCTTCGGCAAGCAGGACGGGGTTGTCGCTCATGTGTTTTCCTTCGTTTCTCAGGTCCGGCGTCGGTGTCGGCAGAGTGAAGGAAGCGCTACGCGCATCAATTCAAGCCCTGTCGATAACGGCGGATACGGATCCGCCCTCGCCGGAGCAACCCCAACAGGTTACCTCACGACGAGGGCGGATGTGAAGCGGGAATCCGTCAGTTAAACAGCGATGTGACCGAACCGTCTTCGAAGACCTCGTGAATCGCGCGAGCCAGGAGCGGCGCGATAGACAGGACGGTGAGCTGCTCGAAGCGCTTCTCAGCAGGGATCGGCAGGGTGTCGGTGACGACAACCTCGGCGGCTCCGGACTCGGAGAGACGCTTGGCGGCCGGGTCGGAGAGGATACCGTGGGTGGCCACAACGATAACCTTCTTGGCACCGGCGTTGGTGAGGACGTTGATTGCCTCGGTGATCGTACCGGCGGTGTCGATCATGTCATCGACCAGGACGCATTCCTTGCCAGCGACATCGCCGACGACGCGGTTCGCGACGGCAACGTTCGGGCGAGTCGTGTCGCGGGTCTTGTGAACGAAGGCCAGGGGTGCGCCGCCCAGCTTCTTCGACCACTTTTCGGCAACGCGGATACGACCGGCGTCCGGGGAGACAACGGCCGTGTTGGACAGGTCGACGCGGCCGCGCACGTAGTCCACGAGGACCGGCATGGCGAAAAGGTGGTCGACCGGGCCATCGAAGAAGCCCTGCTCCTGCGAGGCATGCAGGTCCACGCTCATGATGCGGTCGGCACCGGCGGTACGGTACAGGTCGGCCATCAGACGGGCGGAGATAGGCTCGCGGCCCTGGTGCTTCTTGTCCTGACGGGAGTAGGGGTAGAAGGGAGCGACCACGGTGATGCGCTTCGCGGACGCACGCTTGGCAGCATCAATCATGATGAGCTGCTCCATGAGCCACTTGTTGATGTCGCCCGCGATGGACTGCAGGACGAACACGTCGGCGCCGCGAACGGACTCGTTGAAGCGCACGTAAATCTCGCCGGAGGCGAAGTCGTAGGCCGTCACCGGCGAAACCCCACATCCGATTTCCTCGCCCACGGCATGAGCCAGGTCCATGTGAGCTCGCCCAGAAACGAGGACGAGATTCTTTTCTCCAGTGGTCACCAGTCCGCTCATACGGTGGTCTCTCCTTGTGTTGGATCAGGCGCGAGGCGCCGCGATCAGTGTGCCGATGGTGCTGTAAGGCTTAACCATCGTATCGGCTGCGACGCAGCCCTGACCGATCCACGCGGCGGGAACCACAGCGCGATCCCCGATTTCCGCATCAATCAGCGTGGCGTTAGGACCGATTTCACAGTTATCACCAACGCGTGTGGTACCCCGCAGGCAGGTACCGGGGTAGATCGTGGTGTCCGCGCCGACCCTCACATCGACATCGACCCAGGTGGAGGCCGGATCGACGATGGTCACGCCGGAACGCATGAGCGCCTCGCAGAGACGCTTGTTGAGCTCCGCGCCCAGCTCAGCGAGTTGGACACGGTCATTCGCACCGGCGCTCTGCCAGTGGTCGGTGAGCTCCAGGGCACCGGCGGTGCGGCCCGCGGGAGCCGCTGCAGCCAGCACGTCGGTCAGGTACACCTCGCCCTGGTCGTTGTCAGTCCCCAGGGAGGACAGAGCATCGCGCAGGAACTGTGCATCGAACGCGTAGATACCCGCGTTGATCTCGTTGATCGCGGCTTGCTCGGGCGTCGCGTCGCGCTGCTCAACGATGGCGGTGACCGTGCCGGAGGCGTCGCGGATAATGCGCCCGTAGCCGGTGGGATCCTCAACGCGCGAAGTCAGGACAGTGACGGCGTGCCCCGCGCCCTCATGGGTGGCGACCAGCTCGGCCAGGGTGTCCGTCGACAGGAGAGGAACATCGCCGTAGGTGACGACAATTGTGCCGGGCGCGGGGGCGACTGCGGCGTCAAGAGCCTCGAGGCCGCACTGGACGGCGCGGCCGGTGCCGGGAATCTCATCCTGGTCGGCGATGATGGCGGCGGGACTTACGCGCGCGATTTCTGCGGCGACAACCTCGCGCTGGTGGCGCACGACGGCGACCAAATGCTCGGGGTCGAGGCCTTGAGCAGCGCGCAGAGCGTGTCCGATCATGGACAGGCCAGCGAGGGGATGCACAACCTTCGGGAGGGCTGATTTCATGCGCGTTCCCTGACCGGCGGCCAGGACGATGACGGCGGCGGGGCGAGACATATTCCTCCTCAAAGGGTTAACAGATCCGATACGGATCTGATCGCTCCGCCCCTAGGATTCGAACCTAGACTAAAGGCACCAAAAACCTCTGTGCTGCCGTTACACCAAGGCGGAATGCGTCCACAGTGATAATACCCGGACCTCATGGGCGCTTTCAAACGCGCCACTCCCCCGCACCCAAGCCACCCGCCCCGCCCAGGCCTCGTCCCGTGTGATACTGGAGGCATGGCTGAGAAGAGGACACGCATGAGCGGCTTCGCACGCCGCGAGCAGCTGGTGGCCGTGGGGCGCTCTCTGTTCGCCGAAAAGGGCTTCGGGGCGACCAGCGTCGAAGAGATCGCTGCCCGCGCGAAAGTTTCCAAGCCCGTCATTTACGAGCACTTCGGCGGCAAGGAAGGCCTGTACGCCGTCATCGTGGACCGCGAGGTACAGGCCCTCATTTTCTCCCTCCAGTCCTCCCTGGAGTCTTCCGAGCGTCCACGCCTCATCCTGGAGAACGCGACCCTGGGTTTGCTCGACTATATCGAGCGCAACACGGACGGCTTCCGCGTGCTGGTGCGCGACGCGCCCTCGGATCGAACGGCGGGGTCGTTTTCCTCAATCATGGGCGACGTCGCAATGCGCGTCGAGCACATCATCGCCGCTCAATTCAAGCGTTCGAACTTCAATACCACCTGGTCGCCGCTGTACGCACAGATGCTCGTCGGCCTCATCGCGCAGGTCGGACAGTGGTGGCTCGATGACCGGCGTATGAAGAAGGACGAGGTCGCCGCACACGTCGTCAACCTCATCTGGAACGGCCAGCGCGGCCTGAGTCCCCACCCCACGCTTCGGGTGCGCTCGAGCGACGGACGCTAGGTGCTCCTCGACAGAACATACGACGAGGCCGTGGCGGGTAATCCCTGCCACGGCCTCGTTCGTGTGTGGTGCGCTCAGCGCGCCTCGTAGGAGAGGCAGTCCGCGGTGCCCGCGCCGACCGAGATGGA
>ERZ772906.358-NODE-358-length-27490-cov-6.895899_pt1 | contig 27490 bp, 23 predicted proteins | sample MGYA00511338_ERZ772906 | MGnify/ENA primary metagenome ERZ772906 (study PRJEB29015, sample SAMEA2738076) | human oral metagenome | biome: human oral; feature: human-associated habitat; material: saliva | place: China | collected 2212 ... | reverse complement strand
TCAGTTTAACTCCAGAACAACAACGTGACGTATTAAGCCGTACAATGCACCAATTTATGTAATTAAGTAAATAATTAAAAGAAGGTGGAGGCGAAAGGCCTCCACTTTTTAGATTAAAATAATTATATTTTCAGAATACGATATAAAAAACTATAGAATAGCAAAAGGAGGAAATCGCATATGGAAATGAAAAAAGTAGAAGGAATAGCTATAGAAGAGAAAAAAGAATTGACAGCTAATGTACATTCAGTTGAATCTTTTGGTAATGTCGATGGACCAGGGATTAGATATGTGGTATTCTTTCAAGGTTGTATGCTAAGATGTAAATATTGCCATAATCCAGATACATGGAAAATGCATAATCCTGATGCTAAAGTTATGACAGTAAATCAATTAACGAAAGAAATAGTGAAGTATCGTGAATTTTTTGAAGCAAGTGATGGTGGAGGAGTTACAGTAAGTGGTGGAGAATCGCTGCTGCAAATCGATTTCGTCTTAGAGCTTTTTAAAAAACTAAAGGAATTAGGAATCAATACTTGCGTTGATACTTGTGGTGGTTTCTATGTTAACACTCCAACTATGAATAAAAAAGTACTAGAATTAATCTCTTTAACTGATTTATTTTTAGTCGATATAAAACATATTGATGATGAACAGCACTTGCGTTTAACAAAACGAACAAACAAAAATATTATTCAATTTGCTAACTTTTTAAGTGATAATGGTGCAAAAATGTGGATAAGACATGTACTTGTACCGAAATGGACTGACGATGATTATTATCTACAAAAACTTCGTGAATATATCGATACATTAAATGGTATAGAGCGTGTTGAGGTTCTACCTTATCATGATATGGCTAAATTCAAATATAAAGAATTAGGAATAGAATATGAATTGAATGATATTAATCCACCAACAAAAGATAGAATAAAAAATGCTATTGACATCTTAGGTGCAAGAGATGATATAAGTTAAATAATTAAAAATGGGTAATATAAAGTCATATTATTTAGAAATGATTTTTTAATTACTCATTTTTTATAAAAAGACGACTATAAGTATAAGTTCTTATAGTCGTTTTTTTATTAATATTATTATTGAGCAGAAGTAGTACCTTCTAGCATAGATTTAATATATGCTTCAACATCACTGTTACTTGATTTTACATTGTACTCTTCGAATAATTTTTTAAGAGCTTTACTAACGATTGTACTGTCTTTTTTAACAGCTTCTTCAGCAGCTTTTTCAGCTAATGCTGGTTTTAATTCATCGAATGATGAGTCTTTTTCATCTAATACTTTGATGATGTGGTAACCAAATGAAGTTTTTACAACATCTGATATTTTATCTTTACTTAATGCGTATGCGGCATCTTTGAATTCCTTAACGAATGAGTTATCTTCTTTAGAAGACCATCCTAAATCTCCTCCGTTTGAAGCATTTGCAGTATCATTTGAGTTTTCTTTAGCTAGAGTAGCGAAATCTCCACCATCTTTAAGTTTTTTAAGAACGTCTTCTGCTTTTTTCTTAGCTTCTTCGTCACTTAATCCGTTTGGATTTGATTCACTTTTAACACTAATAAGAATGTGTGCTAGATGATATTGGTGTTTATTTTTTTCGTAGCTTTCTTTTAGTTTATCATCATTTGTACCAGCGTAATCATTGATTAATAATGTTTGAGCAGCTTTAACTTTTAATCCATCTTTATATTTATCAAGTGTAAATCCTTGTTGTTTTAAAAGTTGTTCGAATTTATCTTTACCACCGTATTGTTCTTGAGCTTTTTGAAGTTGCTCATCGATTGATTTTTGATCAATTTTATTTTTATATTTGTCTAAAAGTACTTTTTGAATCATCATACTTGTAGCTGTTTTAGAAAGTTGGCTAGCACCAATACTTTCCACGATATCTTTTTCTGTAACGTCTCCTGCTTTACTAGAGATATATTTTGTTCCTCCAGCAGAGCATCCTGCTAATCCTATAACAGAAATACTTAGTGCTATAGGTAAAATAGCTTTTTTAAACTTCTTCATTAAATTTTGTCCTCCTATGTGTACATATGTATTAATATATCATATTTTTTAATATAAAACAACTAAAGAATCGGTGATATCAGTCGTGCAAACGCTTCTTTAATTTTTATTAGTAAACTTCTTTGTTGATACTTAGAAAATGATATCAAGGTAGATTTTTCTATATCATTTAAGAATATGTTTCTAAATTCTTTTGTGGTTTTATAATCATACATAAATGCGTTTAGTTCAAAGTTCAGTTTGAAACTTCTATAATCGAAGTTTGCACTACCTAAACTAGATACTTCATCGTCGATAATAATCATTTTAGTATGAATAAATCCATTTTCGTAGATATAAGTTTTCGCACCTAATTCCGCAAGTTCACCAATAAATGAGTAGGTAGCCCAGTAAACGAAAATGTGATCAGGTTTATTAGGTACCATAATTCTAACATCGATTCCAGATAATATTGCCATCTTTAATGCATCCATAACACTTTCATCAGGAATGAAGTAAGGTGATTGGATGTAGATATATTTTTTTGCTTTTGAAATCATATATAGATAACTATATTTAATTTTTTGAAGCTTATTATCCGGACCACTAGAAACTAACTGAATAGGCAGATAATTGTCAACTGCTGTAGCAACATGTTCAGCTGTTAATTCAAGTTGTTCAGTTTTTTTTGTTGTCTGTGAATTCCAATCATCTATAAAACGATATTCTAAAGAACCTACCGCTTCTCCTTCGATTCTAAGGTGAGTATCTCGCCAATAACCGAATTTCTTATCTAATCCTAGGTATTCATCACCAACATTGAATCCCCCAGTATAGCCGATATTACCATCGATTGTAACTATTTTTCGGTGATTTCTGTAATTCATACGGAAATTGATAAGTGGAAATTTAGATTTGAAGAATCTTTTTATTTTAGCGTTGTTTTTTGTTAATTGTTTTAACGATGAAATACTTAATTTTCTTGAACCAATATCATCATAAAGAATGTATACGTCGACACCTTCTAAAAGTTTTTGTTCTAAAAGACTGAAGAGCTGTTTTCCAATCCCATCCTTTTTTAAAATATAATATTGAATGTGTATATAATTTTTAGCGTTTTTTATATCTTCAAAAAGTAATCTGAATTTTTCTTTTCCATCTGTAATAATCTGTATCTTATTTTTTTTAGACAAGAATGATTTATCAGTTTCAAAATTTAATTCTATTAGATTCCTGTGTTTATAAATTACTTGTTCATTTTTTGTAATTTCATATGGAACAGTTCTTTTTAATAGGTTTTGTTGATATTTAATTTTTTCTTCATCTGAACATGGAAAGATTTTTTCTCTATATATAGGTCTTCCAAATATTAAATAAAGGATAAAACCTAGGTAAGGTATTAAGAATAATACTAATATCCATGCCCAAGATGATGTAGTAGTTTGATACTCTAGAAATACTATTGAAAATGCCAATAAAGTATTAATAATTAAGAAAATTGTTAACACAATATCAAAATTTATATCATTAAAAATAGAAGTAATATAATAAAAAATACTAGAAATATTAATATTTGATAATTGTAAATTTATATGATTCATAATATAACACTCCTAACTTAATAGTACCTTAAAATTCCTTAAATGTCTATTGATAATATTTACATAAACAATATGTTCTTTTAGCTGATAATAATTAATTTAACACTAAAATGAAAAAAATAGAGTATTTTAGAAAAAATACTAATTATTATACTGATAAAATAATTTATCAATTTTTGTGTTATGAGTTGAATTTTTATGAATTTATATTATAATGGAATAGAGAACAAAAAAGGAGAATGTTATGCCTAATAATATTTTAGAAGAATTAAAAACAAAATTTGAAGATTTTGCAAGCGAGTTAGAAAATATTGAACCTGAAAAAGTTGATTTAACTCAAATTGACAGATTAATTGCATTAGTAGAAGAATTAGATAACGAAATTAAAACTATAAAATAATAGTAGAATTGGATAAGCTGAAGTGGGAGTGTTTTGCTTTTACTCAGCTTATCTTTATGAATGAGGATATGATGAAAAATAAAAACAAAAAAAGATTAAACGTCTTACTTACAATAAAAAAAATTGGTATTAATGGTGAGGGGATAGGATATTATAAAAAGAAAATTACTTTTGTAAAAGGTGCTTTACCTGATGAGGTGATTGTTTGTGAAATAGTTGAGGAAACGCCAAAATATATTATTGGGAAACTTGTTAAAGTAAAAGAACCAAGTCCACACAGAGTTGAAATTAAACGCGAGTATGCTGAAAGTGGAGCATATGGTTTAGCTCACGTTAGTTATGAAAAACAACTTGAGTATAAACGTACAATTTTATTAGATGCTTTTGATAAATATTACAGACTACCAAAACCTGATAAATTAGTACTAAAAACATTAGCGAGTCCTGTAACAGAAGGGTATCGTAATAAAAATCAATTTCCACTAGCTGTTAGAAATGGACGAGTTATTGCAGGGTTATATAAAGAAGGTTCTAACGATTTAGTAGAAATTAATGAAGATTTAGCATTACATGAGAATGGTAATAAAATAACAAACTTAGCTAAGAAATTACTAGGAAAATATAAAGTAGAAATCTCTACAAATAAAAAGAATTACGGTGTGAAATATATTGCGACTAGAACATCATTCTATAATGGAGATGTTCAAGTAACATTCGTAGCAAATACTGATAAAATTAAAAATATGGATAAGGTTGTTAATGAACTTAAGCGTGAAAGAATCGTTAAAAGTATAATACTAAATATCACTAATGACAAAGATCACTTGGTAATGGGAACTGAAAGTGTTACTTTATATGGTTCAGATTATATCGTTGAAAAAATTGGAGATATTAAGTATGAACTTTCGGCAAAATCATTCTTCCAATTAAATCCACCAGCAACTAAAAAACTTTATGATAAAGTAGTTGAGTTTGCTGCACTGAAAGAAACAGACGTTGTATTAGATGCATTTTGTGGAGTTGGAACAATTGGTCAATATGTTAGCCGTAACTGTAAAGAAGTATATGGTGTAGATATTATACCAGCTGCGATTAAAGACGCTAATGACAATGTTAAATTAAACAACTTAACAAACTGTACTTATGTTGCAGGGGATGCTAATAAAATAGTTCCACGTTGGAAGAAAAAAGGAATCAACTTTGATGTTGCAATAGTAGATCCACCGCGTGTAGGTCTTGGACCATTAGCTAAAAACTTATTAGCAGTTGATGCTAAGAAAATTGTTTATGTGAGCTGTAATCCATCTACATTAGCACGTGACTTAAAAGTTCTAACAAGAAAATATAAAATTAGACGTATTCAACCAGTAGATATGTTCCCAGGGACGGCAGCTGTTGAAGCGGTAGTTGAATTAATTAGAAAATAATTTCTAGAGGGAAAATTATGAATAGTTTTGAACAATTGAAAAAAGAAATAATGGCTGATAGTGATAATAAAAAATACACGGATGAAGGAATAGAACCGTTATTTTCAGCCCCAAGTACAGCTAAAATATTAATCGTAGGGCAAGCTCCTGGTATTAAAGCCCAAAAAAGTAAGATTTTCTTCAATGATAAAAGTGGTGTTAAACTTCGTGAGTGGATGGGTATAGATGATGAAATATTTTATGAATCTGGTTTAATAGGTGTAGTCCCGATGGATTTCTATTATCCTGGTAAAGGAAAAAGTGGGGATTTACCACCGAGAAAAAACTTTGCAAAAAAATGGCATGATAAAGTATTAGAACTTATGCCTAATCTTGAACTTATTATTCTTGTAGGAAAATATGCACAAGATTATTACTTGGGAAATAATAAAAAACAGAATCTAACGGAAACGGTATTTAATTGTGAACAATATTTACCACGTTATTTTCCAATTGTTCACCCGTCTCCATTGAACTTTCGTTGGCATAACAAAAATCCATGGTTTATTGAAGAAGTAGTGCCTGAATTGCAAAAAAGGGTGAAGGAAATATTAGAAAGACAACTCTGAAAAGAGTTGTTTTTTTAGTTATTAGAAAATTAAGTTATCAAATATGTAACATTTTTGGAAATAATTAATGGTATTAGTTTAAAATAATACAATTTTGTAATCTTTCTAAATGAATACTTTCTTTTATTATATAATAATCTTAAAAAATATTATTATTAGGAGAAAATGTATGGAGAAAAAACAATATTATTCTATAAGGAAGCATAAAAAAGGAGCGGTATCAGTATTGCTTTTCACAGCTTTATTTGTAGTTGCAGGAGCCGGAGATAATAATGAGGTAAAAGCAGCAGAAAAAGATCCAATGGCAACTGCAATCAAAGATATTGTTGTAGATAAAGCAAAGGAGAAAGCGACAGATTACGCCAAAGAAAAATTAGAAATAGTTGAAAAAGAAGAAAAACCAGATTCTGAAAAAACTATTTTAGAAAAAGTTGGAGAAGCAAATATAGAAGGATTAAAAGAATCAGGTAATAAAATAAAGGATAAATTAATTGATAAACAAAAAAACAATGAATTGAATAAAAAGAATATTGTAAAAGACGTGAAAAATGCTCCTGGTGGAGTATTGGTTGGTGGAATTAAGGCGACTACAGGGGTTCTGATAAATGAAGGATCGGATAAACTCAAAGAGAGTGTTAATACAGGTGATGTAAATGGTGATGTTTTAACTAAAACAGCTATAGACGTGGCAAATAAATTTGTTGGTGGTACAATAGATGAATCGTTAGGTGGAATTCAAGATAAATCTTTAGATAAAGGATTAAAAAAAGCATTTTCTGAAAAATCGAAGATATTGAAAAAAAGTGCATCATCAAATCTTTCAGAAGTTGGAGATAATGCAGTAGAAGCACTTATAGAAAACTATACAGATGCATTCAAGGATGGAGCAATTAAAGCATTGTCAAAACTAGATCCATTGAAGGGTGATTCAGAAAGAAAAATAATATGGAGTGAAGAAGAAATTAATAAAAACAAATATTATCGAGATTATTTTAAGGGATTAGATAAGAATAAAGAGACTCTTGATGAAATTGTAGAAAAAGCAGAAGAAAGTTCAGCAGTTTCAGGGCTAACAGGCGCTGCACTTAATGCATATACTGATATAACTACTAGTTTAGGTAAGAGTGCTATTGTTGCAATTGACCAAGGATTTAATTACATGTTTGACATGGTTAATAAATCAAGAATTGAAGCTCAAAATAATAATAGGGATTTAATAACTGATGATCAAGAAAAATCTGAGTTAGAAAAAGAAAATGATAAAGTATTTTCTAAGAAACCAATAAAACTTTGGGAGCATGGTTCTAAGGAAGGTCTAGTTTTTGAAATTGAAAAAGAACTGGGTGATTTCAAAGAAGCTCAAGTTAATGGAGTTCCATTAGATTCATCTAATTATAATCTAAGTAAGGGAAGTACAATTGTAAATCTTAAACCAGAATACCTTGATAAATTACATGAAGGTAGATATACTTTGGGTGCAATCTTCAAGAAAAATGGTGGAGATGACTATGTAACTACTACTTTTGATATCAAGAGAAAAGGTGATACTAATAAAATTTCTGAAAAAGATGGAATATATATAGTACAAGATTTAAAAGATTTAACAGAAAACAAGAAAACTAATATTACAGATACAGAAGTTAAAAATGAAGTGAGTTTAGTTATTGATACTTCTTTAAGTATGATTAATGTCTTAGATCAGGTAAAAGAAATGGCTAAGAAAACTGTAGAGAGCATATTGAAAAATTCAAATACAAAGATTAATCTTGTTGCTTTTTCAGGTGGTGCGGGTCTTGTTGTAGAATCAACTAATGATAAACAAAAGTTATTTGAGGGTATTGATAGCTTAATTCCATTTATTGGTACTAATTTCTATTCTGCGTTAGAAGTGGCTAATGAGAGTTTTATAACTAATGCACCAAATAAATCAATAATATTCATGACAGATGGAATTCCAGGTGATGGTAAAGAAGAAGATGATGATAATTTATTTAACGAGAAAGAACATGGAGAATCAGCACGATTTGCTAATGCAGCGGTGCACTTGAAAGAAAGCTTTAAAGGTAAGTATGATATATATCCAATTGGTTTTATAAATTTTCCTGAAGAACATAATAAAGAAAAAGAATTTGCCAAGCGTCTTCTAGAAAAGTTAGCAACTAAAAAAGTTTATATGCCAGAAAATTTAGAGGAATTAAGTAAAGTTTTTGAGAATGTAGCAAAAGATGTAGTTAAAAAATTTGATTTTGAATTAGGACATAAATTAGTAGCTAAGACACCAGAAAAGTTGGTTTATAAACTTACTGAAACAGTCCTTAATCCTAATGAAAGCAACTTAACAAATATTCAGACAGAGTTAAAATTATTGAATCAAGGTAAGGTTATTGCTCCAACTTCAGTTCAAACAATAGATGTAATATCTAAACAAGGTAGAGCTGTATTTGAGTGGTTAATTGAACTTAACAGAAAAGACTTTAAAGAAACTGATAAACTTAATTTTGAAGTTATTACTAGTACTTCTGAGAAATTAAAAGCAGCTAAGAAAGCATATTTTAATATAGATAATAAAGTTACTAAGTATGAAGTAGATAGAAGTAAGATAGAAGAAATTATTAAAGATGAGATAGAAAAAGGAAAAGTTAACGTTAAGGAAATTTTATTAAAAGAATTAGAAAATGAAGCAAAATCTGAACCTACTGAAAGTAAAAAAGGTGAGCCATTAATTCAACCAGAAAATCCAAAATATGAGATTCCAACTGATAAGAATATTGAAGAATCTAAAGTGGGGACAATAGCTAAAGAAAATACACATAAAGAGAATCTGCCACCTAAAGAAAATACGGTAACTTTCAAATCTAATGAAAAAGAAAATGTGAAAGCACCTATATTATTAGATTCAAAAGAAAATAAAGTTATTGCTAAAGAAACTAAAACATTACCTAATACAGGTACATCATCACAGTCAACTGCAATAATAGGATTAATTAGTGCAGCAGTTGCATTAAGATTAAGAAAAAAAGCTGAATAATATATAAAAAGAGAACTTGGTGTAGTTCTCTTTTTATTTTTCTATTATTTCAAATCTAGTCTTCTCACCGTAATATAACAGAAGTGAAGATAGTATTGATTTCAATTGTTCAAAATTATCTGTTTTTAAATTTATTTCCGCCTTACCAGAGATTACATTAAAAGCATCACCACTTTTTACAGAGATTATCTCTATATTTTTATATTTTGTGGTTTTTCTTACAAATTCACTAGCAATAACTGTTGTATCGATGGCTTCATGTGGTTCAGCACCGTGGCCACCTTTACCGTAGATAGTAACTAAATATGTATTCATAGCTATTGTTCCCCCTTAAGATTGCTTATTACATTAGCAGAATCAAATGCTAGTGTTAAGAAGATTGAAGCTGTTTGTTTCATTACTTCTTCTTCAAAATCAAAATTTGGGTGATGGTGTGGATACTTAGCGAATGTAGAATTTCCTGCACCAATTAAGAAGAATGCACCAGGTACTTTTTCAACATAATATGCAAAATCTTCCCCAATCATTAACGGTTCAACTTCCATCTGTTTAATATCTGGAAGGATCTTAGAAGTTGCTTTTTGTATTTCTATTGTTCCTTCTTTGTGATTTATAAGTGGTGGATAACCTCCGTAGTAGATAAATTCTATATTAGTGTCAGAATATTCATTTTCTAGAGCTTTGCATAGGTTTTGAAGCTTAGTTAGTACCATCTTATGAAGTTCTTTATTGAAATGTCTTATCGTTCCAGTGATACTTGCTTTTTCAATAGAACTTTCTAATTTTCCTAAAGTGATGACAAGAGTCTCTCTCGGTTTAGAAAATCGTGAAACTATTTGTTGAGTCATACTAACAAATTCTGCAGCAATGATATTTGCATTTTCCTTAGTATTTATTTTAACTTCAAATCTATCTGCAGCAGCACATAATTCACTATAACTATAACCTAAAGTTCCTAGTGAAAGTGGTGTCCAAAGATGAGCTCCAAATATTGCATCAACATCTTGTAAGCAACTAGCATCTATCATAGGTTTTGCTCCACCTGGAGCTTGTTCTTCACCGTATTGAAAAACTGCGACAACATCGTGTGGAAGTTTTTCTTGATTTTGTATCAAAACTTTACAAGTTGCAAGCAATGCTGTTGTATGTCCATCATGTCCACAAGCATGCATTGCGTTGGGAATAGTAGATTTATACGAAGTATTTTTCGCATCGTTTATAGGAAGAGCATCAAAATCTGCTCGAAAAGCTATTGATTTTGAAGAATCTTGTCCCTTAATTCTTGCAACAACACCATTTAGGCCAACTTTTGTTTTAATATCAGTAATACCAATTTTTTCTAAATATTCTTTAATGAATCTCGCTGTATTTTTTTCGTTAAATGAAACTTCAGGATGCATATGCATATAGCGACGAAGTTCAATCATTTCTGGATAAAATTTTTCAAGTTCATCTTTTATAATTTTTTCAATCATAAAAACCTCCAGCTTACTTTTATAAATTATAAATACAATTATAGCACAAATATTTTAATAAATAGAGGATTGTTATAGAAAATGTTTTCAATTATTTTTTATTTTTGATATAATATGGGTAAAATAGACACTAGTAAAACTCAATTCGGGGGGTGGGAGCATGGATACATTAGATTAATAGAGAGATTTTATTAAAAAGGAGTTAATGTATGCAAATATTAAATATTAAAAACATAGAGTTTGAAAAACAAGGAAAGATATTATTTAAAATTGAAAAATTGAGTATAAACACTGGTGATATTATTGGTTTAATAGGTAAAAATGGTTCAGGGAAGACAACTCTGTTAAAATATATAGATAAATTTCTTAAAGATGGAAATAACATTTCATCAGAGTTTTTAGAATTTGGAGAAAATTCTCTTCTTAAAAAAAGTGGAGGGGAAGTTGTTGTAAACAAGATTAGAGGTAGTTTATTGTCGAATGTTGAGCTATATTTACTAGATGAACCATCAACATACTTAGATTATAATAATGCTAACAAAATAGCTAATCTTATAAAAAGAACTCCAGCGACTTTTTGTATAGCAAGTCATGACAGAAATTTTCTAAATAATGTTTGTACTAAGTTATGGATAATCGAAAATAATACCGTGAGAGAATTTAATGGAAATTATCATGAGTACAAGTTTCAAGAAGAGATTGAAACTACTGAGTATGAAGCCGAACTGCAAAAGTACAATAAAGAAGCTAAGAAGATAAAGAAAAGCATCCAAGAGATGAAAGAGGAACAGGGGAAAAAATCTGGCAAGCCAAAGAATATGAGTGGATCAGATTATAGAATTATAGGTGTAAAAACTAAAATTTCACAAAATCAAAAGAGATTACAGAAGAAAATATCAAGACAAGAAGATAAGCTACAGGCTAACATTAAACCTAAGCCGTTAAAAGATAAATATGATGTTGAATTTTTAGAGATATTTAAAGAAACTCATAAGAAGAGTTTTTGTATTGACGAGAAAATCTGTGAAATAGATGGGAAAATTCTTTGGAATGCACCTGGTTTTACTTTTGCTAGTGGTGATAAGATTTTAATTAAAGGAAAAAACGGTTCAGGGAAAACTACTTTTTTAAAGTATGTGAAAAAGTCTATTCCTTGTTCTTTGCAAGTAGCATATTTTGAACAAAATAACTTCGATATTTTTAAAGAAGAAAAAACATTGTTTGAATTTGTGAAAGAATCTACTACATTAGATGATATTGAACTTAGAAATATACTAGCTCTACTAAATTTTAGAGGTGATGATATCGATAAAAAGATATCAGTCTTAAGTAAAGGAGAGAAAGTTAAACTATATTTCGTAAGTTTACTTTTCAGAAAAACAGATGTACTGTTATTAGATGAGATAACTAACTTTTTAGATGTTGTTGCGATAGAAGCGGTAGAGAAGATATTAAAGAAATATCCTGGTATACTTATTATGGTGAGTCACGATATGGAGTTTATCGATAATATTGCAACTAAGGTTATAAATATTACGAATAAAGAAGTACTGAAATTCGAATAAATTAGAGGTTAGCAGAACGTTATAGGAGAAAAATTATGATGAAAATTATTATAGCTGCATTTTTAATATTAGGTTTTGTCCAGGCTGGGGTAGCTAGTGCGAGATGGAAAGATAAGGATGAGAATGAATAAAAAGAAAAGTGGATTATTGGAGACATTTAATTGCTCCAATAATCCATTATTGCATTTGACAAATCTTATATTATGGTATATAATATTGATAATTTGAATAACACATCTTTAATGTGATCCAGAGAGGTCAGCAAAGATTTATTAATTGGAAAACCAAGTTTATTTATGCTGTCCTGCTCAATAGAGTAGGCTATTTTTTTTGAGGTGAAGTATGAAAAAACGAATTCTTTTCGACGAAATAATGATTTCTAGAATGATTACTAGAATTGCGAATGAAATTATCGAACAAAATAAACTAGATGATATAGTTTTAGTAGGTATTCAAACTAGAGGAATTCATATCGCCAAAAGATTGAAACAAAAAATCAAAGAAATTGAAAATACTAATATTCCAGTAGAAACACTTGATATAAAATTTTATCGTGATGATTTAGAAAAAATAAGTGAAGAACCTGAAATAAAAGTTCCACGTTTTAAACTTGATTTGACAAACAAAGTTGTAATTATTGTAGATGATGTTCTTTATACAGGAAGAACGGTAAGAGCAGCGATAGATGCCATAATGGATGCAAGTCGACCAAAAGCAATTCGTCTTGCTATTCTTGTAGACAGAGGACATAGAGAACTGCCGATTAGAGCAGATCATATTGGAAAAAATATTCCTACTTCAAGAAAGGAAAATGTAAAAGTTCATTTAAATGAAGTAGATGATGTTGAGGAAATATTATTAATTTAAATATAAAATCTTTTTAAGGTAGTCCAGAGAGGCTAACAAGGGATTGAATTTAAAGTTTTTACTTTATTTGAGTATAGCTATATTTAGGTATAACTATGCCCAGATAATAACTTGAATTTAATAGTTGATGAACAGTCATACCTTGTAGCCAGATGGATACGAGGTATTTTTTTATACAAAATGGAGGAATTACTATGAGAAATATAGTAAAAATGTCGGATTTGACAAATGAAGAAGTTTATCAGCTGATAGAAAGAGCTTTAGAGTTAAAAAATGGTAAGAAGGTAGAACCAAGAGAAGACCTATATGTAGCGAATTTATTCTTTGAAAACTCAACTAGAACGAAACATAGTTTTGAGGTAGCTGAGCACAAACATAGATTAAATGTAATAAACTTTGAGGTCTCAACTTCATCAGTAAATAAAGGTGAAACTTTATACGATACATGTAAAACATTAGAAATGTTAGGTTGTAACATGTTAGTTATTAGACATGGTCAAGACGCTTACTATAATGAACTGACTAATTTAAATATTCCGATTTTAAGCGGAGGAGATGGTAGTGGAGAACATCCAAGCCAATGTTTGCTTGACTTAATGACGATGTATGAGAAGTTTGGAACATTCGAAAATCTTAATGTTATTATTGCTGGAGATATTAAAAATTCTCGTGTAGCAAGAAGTAATTACAATATGCTTACAAGATTAGGAGCAAGAGTAAGATTTGTATGTCCTGACATTTTTAAAGACGAGACACTTGGAGAAGTAGTAGACTTTGATAAAGTAGTTGGAGAAGTTGATGTTTGTATGTTGCTAAGAGTTCAACATGAAAGACATGATTCTAAGATGGGATTAAGTAAAGATGAATACCATAATAACTTTGGATTAACTAAAGAACGCTATGAAAGATTAAAAGAATCTGCAATAGTGATGCATCCAGCTCCTGTTAATAGAGATATGGAAATTGCTTCGGAACTAGTTGAAGCATCTAAATCGGTAATCTTTGAACAGATGAAAAATGGAATGTTTATGAGACAGGCAATGATAGAAAAAATAATTAAAGACAATAATTTATAAAGAGGAGAAGCATATGTTACTTTTAAAAAACGGTAAAATTTTAGAAAATGGTGTATTAGTAGAAAGAGATATTTTAGTTGAGGATAAAAAAATTGTAAAAATCTCTGAGAACATCGAAGAAAATGGAGCTAAGGTATTAGACTTAGAAGGGAAATTTGTTTCAGCAGGATTTATTGATGTTCACGTACACTGGAGAGAGCCAGGATTTGAATACAAAGAAAACATTTATCACGCTTCAAGAGCAGCAGCACGTGGTGGATTCACTACGGCAATGCCTATGCCGAACTTAAATCCAGTACCAGATAACTATGAGAACCTAAAATTACAGCTAGATATTATCGAACGTGATTCGGTAATCAGAGCGATTCCTTTTGGAGCTATAACAAAAGGAGAAGAAGGAAAAGAATATGCTGATTTTGAAGAATTAGCTGAGCATGTGTTTGCCTTTAGTGATGATGGTCGTGGAGTACAGGATGCTAATATGATGTATGAATCAATGATGGTTGCTGCTAAATTAAATAAAGCAATCGTAGCTCACTGCGAAGATAACTCATTAATCCGTGGAGGATGTATGCACTGTGGACGTAGAAGTCGTGAATTAGACTTACCAGGAATTCCTTCAGTATGTGAAAGTGTTCAAATCGCACGCGATGTACTTCTAGCTGAAGCGGCAGGATGTCACTACCATGTTTGTCACGTATCTACTAAAGAATCAGTAAGGGTAGTAAGAGAAGCAAAGGCAGCAGGAATAAAAGTAACTTGTGAAGTGTGTCCTCACCACCTAATAAGTGATGAAATGGATATTCCAGAAGATAACGGAATGTGGAAGATGAATCCACCACTAAGAGCACGTGAAGATAGAAATGCGCTTATCGCAGGTTTATTAGATGGAACAATCGATGTAATAGCGACAGACCACGCCCCACACGCTACTCATGAAAAAGACCTATCAATGAGAAAAGCAGCGTTTGGTATTGTTGGAAGTGAGACAGCATTCAGTCAACTTTATACGAAGTTTGTAAAAACTGGAGTATTCTCACTAGACTTACTAGTTAAACTAATGACAGAAAAAGTTGCAGATACTTTCGATTTACCATATGGACGTTTAGAAGAAGGTGGTTTTGCAGACTTAGTAGTAATCGACTTAGAAAAATCACTGAAAATTGATCCAGAAAAATTCTTATCTAAAGGTAGAAATACACCGTACGTAGGAGAAGAAATTTATGGAATACCAGTACTAACACTATGTGAAGGTCAAGTTGCATACAAAGATAGCGAAGTATTTGAAGTTTAAAAAATAAAAAACTTAGAAAGAGAGAACAAAGATGTACAGTTACGATAGACAACTTATTTTAGAAGATGGAACAGTATATAAAGGATATGGATTCGGTGCTAACAAAGCACTAGCAGGAGAGGTAGTATTTAACACAGGTATGACGGGTTATCAAGAAACACTTTCTGATCCATCATACAATGGACAAATAGTAACATTTACTTATCCATTAATCGGAAACTACGGAATCAACAGAGATGATTTTGAAACAATTAATCCTAGTATTAAAGGACTTATCGTTAGGGAAGTTTGTAAAAAACCATCTAACTTTAGAACAGAATACAGTTTAGATGAAGTGTTAAAAGAACTTAATATTCCAGGGATTTCGGGGATTGACACACGTAGTTTAACAAGAAAAATAAGAGAACATGGTACAATCAAAGGAATAATCACTGACCTTTGCATGGATCCAGAAGAACAATTAGAAAATCTTAGAAAAACTGACTTACCAACGAATCAAATTGAACAAGTTTCAACGCAGAAAGCTTTCCTATCTTCAGGAAATGGATATAGAGTAGTTCTAGTAGACTTTGGTATGAAATCAGGAATACTTAGAGAATTAAATGAACGTAATTGTGATATTGTTGTTGTACCTCACAATGTAACTGCTGCGGAAATCTTCAGACTTAATCCAGATGGAATTATGTTAAGTAATGGACCTGGTGATCCAGAAGATGTACCAGAAACAATCGAGATGCTTAAAGAAGTTATGCCGAAAATTCCAGTTTTTGGAATTTGTATGGGACACCAACTTATTGCATTAGCATCTGGAGCGAAAACATACAAACTTAAATTTGGTCACCGTGGAGCTAACCACCCAGTTAAAAACCTAATAACTGGAAAAGTTGATATTACTTCACAAAACCATGGTTTCAGTGTTGATATCGAATCATTAAAAGATACAGATTTAGAGCTTACACACTTATCAGTAAATGATAAAACATGTGAAGGAGTACGTCATAAAAAATACCCAGTATTTTCAGTACAATATCACCCAGAAGCATCACCAGGACCACACGATCCTAACTACTTATTCGATCAGTTTATAGATTATATGAGAGAATTTAAAGAAAACAAATAGGAAATAACCTGAGAAATTATAGAGTATCGATGCAAAATTAAGGAGAATAAAAATGCCAAAACGTAATGATATAAAAACAATACTAGTGATAGGATCTGGACCAATTACAATAGGTCAAGCAGCAGAGTTTGACTATGCTGGGACTCAAGCGTGTCTGTCTTTAAGAGAAGAAGGATATGAAGTTATCTTAGTTAACTCAAATCCAGCGACAATAATGACTGATAAAGAAATTGCTGATAAAGTTTATATGGAACCTTTAACTCTTGAGTTTGTAAGTAAAATCATCAGAAAAGAAAGACCTGATGCATTACTTCCAACATTAGGAGGACAAGTGGGGCTTAACCTTGCGGTAGAGCTGCATAAAAGTGGGATTTTAGATAAATACGGAGTTGAATTACTAGGAACGAAATTAAGTTCAATAGAACAAGCAGAGGATAGAGAATTATTCCGTGATCTTATGAATGAACTTAATGAACCAGTTCCAGAATCAGCGATTATTACAACTTTAGATGAAGCGAGAGAATTTGTTGCTGAAATAGGATATCCGGTAATCGTTCGTCCTGCCTTCACTATGGGAGGAACAGGTGGAGGTATCTGTTACGATGAGAAAGATTTAGAAGAAATCGTAAGTAGTGGATTACACTATTCACCAGTTACTCAATGTTTATTAGAAAAATCTATCGCAGGATTTAAAGAAATTGAATACGAAGTAATGCGTGACTCTAACGATACAGCGATTGTTGTATGTAACATGGAAAACATTGACCCTGTTGGGATTCACACAGGGGATTCAGTAGTAGTAGCACCATCTCAAACATTAACAGACAGAGAGTACCACATGCTACGTAATGTATCATTAAAAATTATTAGAGCTTTAAAAATTGAAGGTGGATGTAACGTACAACTTGCACTTGATCCAAATTCATTTAAATACTATATTATAGAAGTTAACCCAAGGGTATCACGTTCATCAGCTTTAGCATCAAAAGCTACAGGATATCCAATTGCGAAAATCGCAGCGAAAATTGCTGTAGGATTAACTCTTGATGAAATTATAAACCCAGTTACACAAAACTCGTATGCTTGTTTCGAACCAACACTTGACTACGTAGTAAGTAAAATCCCACGTTTCCCATTTGATAAATTTGAAAATGCGGATAGAAAATTAGGAACACAAATGAAAGCTACTGGTGAAGTAATGGCGATGGGTAGAACTTATGAAGAAAGTTTACTAAAAGCTATTCGTTCATTAGAATATGGAGTACACCACCTTGGACTACCTAACGGAGATGACTTCACATTAGAAGAAATTATTGACAAGATTAAACAAGCCGGAGATGAAAGATTATTCTTTATTGGAGAAGCTTTAAGACGCGGACAAAGCACAAAAGATATTCACGAAATTACAAAGATTGACATGTTCTTCTTAGAGAAAATGCAAAATATTATCGATATTGAACACGAATTAAAAGACAATGTAGGAAATATAGATTTACTAGAATATGCTAAAAAATACGGATTCTCTGATAAGGTAATTGCCCATAGATGGGGAGTGACAGAAGATGATATCTACAACCTTCGTCAAGAAAATAAAATAACACCAGTATTTAAAATGGTTGATACATGTGCAGCTGAATTCGTATCAGAAACACCATACTTTTACTCAAGTTATGAACAAGAGGAAGAATCAATCGTTAGCGATAAGAAAAAAATTGTTGTACTAGGATCAGGTCCTATTAGAATTGGACAAGGGGTAGAGTTCGACTATGCAACAGTACACGCGGTAATGGCAATTAAAGATGCAGGATATGAAGCAATCATTGTTAATAACAACCCAGAAACAGTTTCTACAGACTTTACAATCTCTGATAAACTGTACTTCGAGCCACTAACTGAAGAAGATGTAATGGCGATAATTAATCATGAAAATCCACTTGGAGTTGTAGTTCAATTCGGTGGACAAACAGCGATTAACTTAGCAGCTAAATTAGAAAAACACGGTGTAAAAATACTAGGTACTGCTTTAGAAGAAATCGATAATGCAGAAGATAGAGATAAATTTGAAGAATTATTACATAAACTAGATATTCCACAACCACTTGGAAAAACTGCATTTGATGTAGAAACAGCGGTAAAAAATGCTGAAGAAATAGGATATCCTGTATTGGTAAGACCATCATACGTACTAGGTGGACGAGCTATGGAAATAGTTTATGAAGAATCTGAATTACGTCGTTATATGAAGACAGCTGTAAAACTTACACCAGAACACCCAGTATTAACTGACAGATATTTAGTAGGTCGTGAGATAGAAGTAGATGCTATTAGTGATGGTGAAACAGTAATTATTCCAGGTATTATGGAACACATTGAAAGAGCAGGGGTTCACTCAGGAGACTCAATAGCAGTATATCCTCCTCAAACACTAACAGAAGATGAAAAAGCTAAGTTAATAGAGTATACAATTAAACTAGCAAAAGGATTAAACATTGTTGGACTATTAAATATCCAATATGTAATAAGTAAAGGGGAAGTATTCGTACTTGAAGTTAACCCACGAAGTTCAAGAACTGTACCATTCTTAAGTAAAATCACAGGAGTTCCGATGGCAAAACTTGCTGCTGGGGCTATCATTGGAGAAACGCTAAAATCTAAAGGATATGAAACTGGATTATTACCAGAAGCAGAGAATGTGTACACTAAAGTACCGGTATTTAGTTTCCAAAAACTAAAAGATGTTGATACTACTCTTGGACCTGAGATGAAATCAACTGGAGAAGTAATGGGAAGTGATAGAACTCTAGAAAAATCACTTTACAAAGGACTTCTTGCAGCAGGAATCAAAGTAAGTGATCAAGGAAATATCTTATTCACAATTAGTGATGATGATAAAGAAGAAGCATTAAATATAGCAAAACGATTCTTCGACTTAGGATACAACCTATTAGCTACAGAAGGAACAGCCAAGTACTTAGATGAACACGGATTAAGAGTTACTCCAGTAGGAAAAATTAATCAAAGTGATTACAGTGTACTTGACGCTATATACAATGGTGATGTAGATGTAGTAGTAAATACTACTTCAAAAGATAAAGATGTAACAAAAGACGGATTCAAGATTCGCCGTGTAGCGAGTGAGCAAGAGGTTGTATGTTTAACATCATTAGATACAGCAGATGCGCTACTAAAAGTACTAGAATCAATCTCATTTGATATATTACCACTATAAAATAAAAAATTAAGAAGGGGAAAAATTTTCCCCTTTTCTTACAGAAGGAGCATTTGGATGGATACTTATTTAGCAACAGTAATTAGTAATGAACAAATTGCAGATAAAATATTTAGAATTGAATTACAAGGTGATGTAGTTGAAGAAATGAAAACACCAGGACAATTCGTAAATATTAAAGTTAGCAATAGTTATGAGTTTTTATTAAGAAGACCTATTTCAATTTGTGAAATTAATAAAGAAAAAAATACATTTGTCATGGTTTACAGAGCAGATGGAGCAGGTACTAAGAAAATATCTGAATTAGAAGCGGGTAATTTAGTAGATGTATTAGGACCATTAGGAAAAGGATATGATGTTTATACGCTAGAAAAAGGGCAAACTGCATTGCTAGTAGGTGGAGGAATTGGAGTTCCACCGTTATATGAATTAGCAAAGCAATTTAGAAAACAAGGGGTAAACACTGTACATATTTTAGGTTTTAATAATGTGAAAGATGTGTTTTATGAAGAAAAATTTGCAGAGCTTGGCACAACTTATGTGGCTACAGCTGATGGAAGTTATGGAGAAAAAGGTTTTGTTACTGATGTTATAAAAAATTATGAAGTTGACTATGATAAGTATTATAGTTGTGGTCCATTTGCTATGTTAAAAGCATTAACTAAGATGGATGAAGAAAAAATGGGATATATTTCTCTAGAAGAGAGAATGGCTTGTGGAGTAGGTGCATGTTATGCATGTGTTTGTGAAAAAATTGATGGTTCTATCTCACGTGTTTGTTACGATGGACCTGTATATGATTCGAAAGAAATAGCATTATAGGAGGAATTTATGAGCGAAAGATTACGAGTAAAATTACCAGGATTAGATTTAAAAAATCCTGTAATGCCTGCATCAGGGTGCTTTGCATTTGGTTTAGAATATGCTAACTTTTATGATTTAAGCAGACTTGGCGCAATCATGATTAAGGCGGCTACGAAAGAACCGCGTTTTGGAAATCCTACACCACGTGTTGCTGAAACTTCTAGTGGAATGTTAAATGCCATAGGTCTTCAAAATCCAGGAGTTCATGAAATATTAGAAACTAAATTAAAAGAACTAGAGAAATATGATGTTCCCATCATTGCTAATGTGGCAGGAAGTGAAATAGATGATTATGTCTATGTGGCGGAACATATTAGTAAAGCACCAAATGTTCATGCATTAGAATTAAATATATCTTGTCCTAATGTAAAACATGGTGGGATTCAATTTGGAACGGATCCAGAAACAGCCAAAAACTTAACTAGAAAAGTTAAAGAGGTATCTAGTGTACCTGTTTATGTGAAACTTTCACCTAATGTTACCAATATTGTAGCGATGGCAAAAGCTGTAGAACAAGGTGGAGCAGATGGTATTACAATGATAAATACCTTAGTAGGTGTAAGGTTAGATAAAAAGACTGGGAAACCAATTATAGCCAATGTAACTGGAGGATTATCAGGACCTGCGGTTAAACCTGTAGCTATAAGAATGGTTTATCAGGTGAGTCAAGCTGTAAACATTCCTATTATAGGTATGGGAGGAATTATGGATGAGTGGGATGTTATTGATTTTATTTCTGCTGGAGCGACTGCAGTAGCAGTAGGTACAGCGAACTTTGCAGATCCATATGCTTGTCCAAAAATTATCGATAAGTTAGAAGCGGCGCTTGATGAACTAGGTGTAGAACATATACTAGAACTTCGTGGTCGTGCATATAAATAAAAAGGAGAAATATTATGAATAAAGATGTAATAATAGCGTTAGACTTTCCTACTTTGGAAGATACTTTAAATTTTTTAGAAAAATTTGGTGAAGAAAAACTATTTGTAAAAGTAGGGATGGAATTATACCTACAAAATGGACCTGTTGTTATTGAAAAAATTAAAGAATTAGGACATAAGATATTCTTAGATCTTAAACTACATGATATTCCTAATACAGTTTATGGTGCGACAAAAGGTTTAGCAAAATTCAAAGTTGATATTCTTACAGTACATGCTGCAGGAGGTTATGAAATGCTAAAAGCAGCAAAACGAGGAATGGTTGAAGGTGGTAGTGTAGATACTAATGTAATAGCAATAACACAATTAACTTCAACATCAGAAGAAGCGATGAAAGACGAGCAACTAATTGCTGTATCTTTAGAGGAAAGTGTCATAAATTATGCTAAACTAGCTAAAAAAGCAGGACTTGATGGAGTAGTTTCATCAGTTTGGGAAGCACGATTAATTAGAGAAAACTGTGGAGATAACTTCTTAAAAGTAACTCCAGGAATAAGATTAGAAACAGATGAAGTAGGAGATCAAAAACGTGTAGCAACTCCAGCTGTTGCCAACGAAGAAGGAAGTACACATATTGTGGTCGGTCGTTCTATAACTAAATCGCAAAATCCACTTGAAGTTTACAAACTTATTAAAAGTCAATTCGTAAAATAATATTAGATATACAGCTAACATAAAGGAGAAGAACATGGCATTAGAAAGAAAAATAGCAAAACACTTATTAGATATTGAAGCAGTGGCATTAAGACCAAATGATTATTTCACTTGGACATCTGGAATTAAATCACCGATTTACTGTGATAACAGAATTACAATGTCATACCCTGCGATTCGTCGTGAAATAGCAGCTGGTATGAGTGAAGTAATTAAAGCTAAATTCCCAGAAGTAGAAGTAGTAGCTGGTACTGCAACAGCAGGTATTCCTCACGCTGCATGGGTAAGTGAAGTATTAGATTTACCTATGATTTACGTTAGGGACTCAGCTAAAAAACATGGTAAAACAAATCAAATCGAAGGTAGATTACTAGAAGGACAAAAAGTTGTTATTATTGAAGATTTAATCTCAACTGGATTATCTTCATTAAAAGTAGCCAAAGCTTTAGAAGAAGCTGGTGCAGTAGTCTTAGGAGTTGTTGCAATATTCAGTTATGAGCTTAAGAAAGCACAAGATGCCTTTGCAACAGATAAAGTAGAGTACCACACTTTAACTAACTACAACTACTTAATCGAAGAAGCTGTTGTAAGTGATTATATCAAACAAGAAGATGTAGAAAAACTTCTTGAGTGGAGAAATAATTTATAATAAAAGTTCTTTATCAGATTGAGATTAGTTTCGAAGAAATAAAATTTATAAAGTAATATTAAAGATGTAACTTAGAGAAAATATTTAAGTTACATCTTTTTATATTATCACTTTAATTTGATAGCGATTATCAATAGCTTATGATATAATTATATTAATAATATAAGGTAGTGAGGTAATGAGAAATGGATAATATTATTGATGTGAGTATACCAGTTGCACAAGTTGTTGATAAACACCCAGAAGTATTGGATATTTTAGTAGATTTAGGGTTTAAGCCTTTGGCTAATCCGATTATGAGAAATACTGTAGGTAGAAAGACTTCACTTAGAATGGGTTCGAAATTGGCAGGGATTAAACTTGAAAAAATTATTGCTACATTAGAAGCTAATGGATATGAAGTAGTAGGGTTAGATTAATGGCTACAAAGAGAATTGAAGTTTTACGAGACATACTATTACGACTTCATAAAGGTGAGTCTGCCGAATCTGTTCAAGATGAATTCAATGAACATTTTTCTGGAGTATCTGCTATTGAGATATCTTTAATGGAGCATGAGCTTATGAATTCAGATTCTGGCGTAACTTTTGAAGATGTAATGAAGTTATGTAATGTACATGCCAATCTATTTAAAGGTGCGATAAAAACTGTTGAAGTCGAAGATAGTGAGCATCCAGGACATCCTGTACAAGTGTTTAAACAAGAAAATTTGGCTTTAAGAGCTGCAATTATTCGAGTTCGACGAATTCTAGACAATTATGCTAAGCTCGATGATGGTGATACAAAAGTAGCAGTTTTAAAAGGATTGCTTCGTCAGTTGCAATTGTTAGGGCAATTTGATATTCATTATAAACGCAAAGAAGAACTTATGTTTCCTATAATGGAAAAATATGGTCACGATGCACCACCTAAGGTTATGTGGGGTGTTGATGATGAAATAAGAGATTTGTTCAAACTGGCAAAAGAAGAAGCGGAAAAACTACCTAATGCAGATATAACAACTGTTAAAGAAAAATTTGAAGTCTTTGTTAAAGAATTCGAGGAAATGATCTTTAAAGAAGAGTCGATACTTCTGATGATATTATTAGAAACATTTACTCAAGACGATTGGTTGAGTATAGCTAAAGACAGTGATGCTTACGGTTATGCAATAATTCGACCTCAAGAAGAGTGGATACCTCATAGAGAAGATTTTGAAACTCAAATTTCTAGTAATGACAGTGAAGTAATAGAGGTAAGCGAAGGGAAATTAACAAAAATTATTCAAACACCTGAAGGAGAGTTTACTATTACATACAAACCGAAAGAAGGTAAAGAAGAAAATCTAAAAAGAGATGTTCCACAAAAAATTGGAAATGGGTATCTATCATTAGATCAAATTGATTTAATATTAAATCATCTTCCGATGGAAATTACCTTTGTTAATAAAGACGAAGTTTTCCAATATTATAATAATCATTGTTCAGAAGATGAGATGATTTTTAAACGTACACCAGGTCAAGTAGGTAGAAATGTAGAACTATGTCATCCACCAAAGTACCTAGAGAAAGTTAAAACTATAATGAAAAACTTGAGAGATAGAAAAAAAGATAAGTATGAAATGTGGTTTAAATCAGAATCAAGAGGGAAGTTTGTTCATGTTACTTATGCAGGTGTATATGATGAAAATGGTGGATTTCAAGGAGTGTTAGAATATGTTCAGGATATAGCTCCCTATAGAGAAATAGACAGCGATTATTATAGGGGAATAGAATAAGATAAAAGCGGGAGTGACTCAAAAATCGATTTGTTGAGTCACTCTCGCTATATTTTTTATGAATATATTTTATCAAATACATTTTTTCTTAATTTTCTTGTTGCAAAAACTAATAGTATTATTAATATTAGAGAATATAGTATACCTAATATATGTGCTGATGATGGCAACATAGCAATTAAGAAGAAAGTCACGACATTAAGTAGTACTAATAATAAAATAACTCCAAATGCTAAAATAGTTAATAGTACCTGATTTATCGAACTACGATTAGCTAAATCTGTGATAGTGTTCCAGTTTAGATATAATTTTTTATAGTCGCTTGTATAACTATAGAATGAAAAAACAATACTTGAAATAATATAAGATATTATTGTTACAATTGCTAACAATATTGGTGTTTTAGTTATAAATAACATCATAATCAGAGCAAATAATCCAAAGCCAAGTTGTAAACAAGTTGCGATTGCTAATTTGATTTTTAGATATTTTTTAAAATCTAATGGCAGAGATTTTAAAAAAAAGTAATCTTGTTTTTCTAGTGATATAGCTATACTTGTAAAGTTCATAGGATTAGAATTAATGTACAATGCTAACGTAAATCCTATAGTCATAGCTACTGGATAGAATATAAGCGGTAGTGTAATACCTCCGTGCTTTCTAATTTCTATAATCGGAATTATAAATATACCAAGTGTAAGTATAAGATTAGTAAATACAGTTGTCGAAATTGTACTGTTTAACAATAGTTTTACATTTCTCTTAATTAGTTTAGAAAATAGTGTAGTTGATGTACTATTAGCATTTTCTTTAATTTTTACAGTTTTAGCACTGGATGTGTGTGTATTACCTGATATTCTATATAAGTCTTTCATATATTTTTTTACTACGAATATATAAGTAGTAAAGAAAGAGATAACTGCTAGGATTATAGTTACTATTAAAAAAGTATAAGTTTTAGAAATATCTAACACGAGTATATTTAAAAATAAATCTCCTGAATATTCAGAACCAATATTTTTAGTAACATGAGCAAAATCAAATATCCCCCCCGTAAAAACTATCAATGCAATCAAGATTGTAGCTGCATTAACTTTTCCTTTATTCTTCTTGAAATTTGGGATATAAGTAATAAATGAAAGTATCGTCATAATAGAGCATAGTAAAGTAATGATAAATGCAAAACTATATACTAAGATGAATAAAAATTTTTGAATTGAAAACTCTGCATTTAATCCAATAATCAAGTTTATAACTATTAATGGAATAAAATTACTTATAACAAGTGAAAGTAGAGTGAACAATTTACTAAAGAATATCTCAGCCCCTGTAACTGGTAAATGAATAATTGACAATGTATCATCACTTTCATAAAACATATTGGTAAAATTATTTAAAATTTGAATAAACACCATTAATAAAATAAAGAAAAGTATACTTCGATATCCTGGGCCGGAAAAGTTGAAGCCATATGAAAATATTGAAAATACAAATAAAATATTTAAGAAATTAACCAAATTCATTATTAATAAATTTTTAAAAAGATTATGTCTTATATCGTTCTTTTCACTAAATTTTTTTCTATATTTATTTCTTTGTGGAGGAAAACTATAAAGAAGATTCGTTAAGAATAATTCTTTAATTACATTAAATCTCATATTTAGTCACCACCTAAAATATTTGAATTTGAATTTTTTACTATATTAAGATAAATTTCTTCTAAATTATCTCCCTCAAATTGTTCTTTAAGCTCGTTAAGTGTACCGATAAAAACTAGTTTTCCTTTGCTGAGGATACCTATTCTATCGCATAAATGCTCAGCAACCTCCAAGACATGAGTAGAGAATAGGACACTATTTCCTTTTGAAGCATGCTCCTTCATTAAGTTTTTTAAGTCAAATGCAGCTTGTGGATCTAATCCAGTCATCGGTTCATCCATAATCCAGAATTTAGGTTCTGATAATAGTGCACCAATTACGAATACTTTTTGTCGCATACCGTGAGAAAAAGAACTAATTTCTTGATGCTCAACTCCTGCCATATTAAATAATTTGCAATACCTATTAAGAATATTATCTCTTGTTTTATTATCAATTTCATATATGCTAGCGACTAATGACCAATATTCAAAGGCTGATAATGTAAGGAACATATCAGGTGAATCAGGTACATAGCCAATTTGCTTTTTACATGCTAATCTATTATTTTTTAAAAGTAGATTATTGAAATAAATCACTCCCGAAGTAGGCTCTAATATACTAACTAGGGATTTGATTGTAGTTGACTTACCAGCTCCATTATGCCCAATAAGACCAAATATTTCTCCATCATTAATGGTGAAACTCAAATTATCAACAGCGCACTTTGTATCAAATTTAACAGTAAGATTTTTAATTTCTATCATAACTATCCCTCCAATGTTATCTATAGTTATATTATACTTGTAATCGTTTTAATCAACAAGGGATTAGTTAAATTATTTCTATAAATAATTGATGAGAATATAATAAATTGAAAATATTAACGTAGTGAAATAAAATACTTTGAAAAGTGAGATAAAATACTATATGCGATACACCTGGAAAAGTGATTTAAAGCTCGATGTATGATACACCTGGAAGTGTTTATTTAAAAGTGAAAAATGATACACCTGGTCAAGTGTGAAACTAGAATATGATAATAGCAAGTAAAAAAAGATATAAAAAATTTTAAAAAAGTGTTGACAAGAAAAAATAAAAGTGGTATTATTTAGTACGTGAGTGTTACGGCACTCTGTGTAAAGCCACTAAGGCTTATAAAAAATTTAAAAATGTGATACACCTGGATAGGTGATTCACAAAGTATCGAGGAAAGGAGGAAATCAGGAAAATGCCAACTATTAACCAATTAGTTCGTAAACCTCGTAAATCAAAAGTATCAAA
>ERZ772906.356-NODE-356-length-27534-cov-12.809273_pt1 | contig 27534 bp, 24 predicted proteins | sample MGYA00511338_ERZ772906 | MGnify/ENA primary metagenome ERZ772906 (study PRJEB29015, sample SAMEA2738076) | human oral metagenome | biome: human oral; feature: human-associated habitat; material: saliva | place: China | collected 2212 ... | reverse complement strand
TTTTTTTCTGCTCTACTTAAAATATCTGATATACCTTGTTTAGAAATTCCATTTATTTCAGCAATTTCTCTAAGTGATAAATCTTCATTACAGTGCTGATCGACAACATTATACTGTTTATCACTAAGTAGTTTACCATAATAATCAAATAGAACAGCTATTTCAACTATTTTTTCCATAATAACCTCTTAAATGGGTCAAGTTTTTTTCTTGACCATAATATTATACCATTAAATAAAGATTTGTCAATAGTTTTCTTAATTTTTTTCAAAAAAAAATTAACGTTTAAATAAACGTTAATTTTTAAATTATCTAAAAATCGCATTTACAAAATCTTGATCATTATAATCTTGTAAGTCATCTATTCTTTCTCCTATACCAATTTGTTTAACAGGTATTCCCATTTCTAATTGTATTGTAAATACTACTCCACCTTTTGCAGTACCATCCAACTTTGTTAAAATTACACTATCTATATTTGCAGTATCTCTAAATTCTTTTGCTTGTACAATTGCATTTTGACCTGTAGTAGCATCTAAAACTAAGGTTATTTCTTTATTTGCTTCAGGGAATTCTCTATCAATTATTCTAGTAATTTTATTTAATTCATTCATTAAATTCTTTTTGTTATGAAGTCTACCAGCAGTATCACATATTAAAATGTCAATATTTTTACTCTTAGCGCTTTGAATTCCATCATAAACTACAGATGCGGGATCTGCACCTTCTTCATTTGAAATAATTGGAACATTAGATCTATTAGCCCATTCTGTAAGTTGTTCTGTTGCAGCGGCTCTAAATGTATCAGCAGCAACTAACATTACATTTTTACCTTGTGACTTAAATTTATTTGCTAATTTACCGATAGAAGTTGTTTTTCCAACTCCATTTACTCCAACAACTAGTATAATAGTTGGGATACCATCTGTAATATTAAAATTATGATTTAATTCTTTTTCTTTCAATTTAAAATTCATTAGCTCTATTAATTTGTCTTTTATTAATGAAGGTTCTTTAATTTTTTCTTTTTTTACAATATCTTTTAAATCATCAATTAGTTCCATTGTAACTGTGGCTCCTATATCAGCTGAAACTAAAATATATTCTAATTCCTCAAATAACTCCTCATCAATCTTTGAAGACATAGAAAGTAAATTATCAATCTTACTTGATAAATTATTTCTAGTATTTGCTAATCCAGACTTTAATCTTTCAAAAAAGCTCTGTTTTTTTTCTATTGTTTCTTCTGTTTGTATTTCTTCATTTTTCTTTCCAAAAAAATTAAACATATTATTTTTTCTCCTTATTAAAAGTCATAGAAACTATTTTACTAACTCCTTTTTGTTCCATAGTTACACCATAAATCATATCAGCCATTTCCATTGTTGGCTTTCTATGAGTTATCATAATAAATTGAGTTTGTGTAAGATAATTTTTTAAATATTCTACATATCTAAGAATATTAGAATCATCCAAAGCTGCATCAACCTCATCAAGAATACAAAATGGAGATGGTCGTGTTTCAAATATTGCAAAAAGTAATGCTACGGCAGTTAATGCTTTCTCTCCACCAGACATTAATGATAAAGTCTGCATTTTTTTACCAACTGGTTTTGCTACTATATCTATTCCACAATTTAATATATCATCACTATCTAGTTCAAGTCTTGCTTCCCCACCGTTAAATAAAATTTTAAAAATACTTGAGAAATTCTCATTAATGTTCTTAAATTCAGTAATGAAAGTTTTCTTCATTGTATTTTCAAGTTTTAAGATAATTTTATTTATATCATCAATAGAGTTTTGTAAATCTATTTCTTGATTTTTTTGAAATTCTAATTCATTTTTAACTTTTTCAAATTCCTCAATAGAATCATAACTAAAAGATCCTAATTCTCTTAAATCTTCTTTTAATTTTTTTAGTTCATCCTTAGAGAAGCTTTCATTTTTATATAATTCCATTTTTTTTTCGCAACTTTCATAATTTAATGAGTACTCCTCACAGAGCCTATTTATTAAATTGGTAAATTGATCTTTTAAATTTGAAAGTCTTAGTTCATATTTCTCTATATCTTTTTCTAAAATTATATATTTTTCATTTAACTCTGTGTATTTATTTGAAATATCTTCGTTTTTAAGTACTAATTCTTTCTTTAAATTAGTATTATAATTAATAGAATTTGTTAGTTCATTTATTTTACTATCAAATTCAATTATCAAACTTTCTATTAGTTCAATTTCAGATAAATTAGTAATTAATTGACTTTTAGAAGATTCTAATTCATTTTCTTTTAAATTTAATTTTCTCTCTATTAAAACTTTATTTTCTAATAAAATACTTTTTGAATTATTTAATATATTTAAATCTCTTTCCACAGTATCAAGATTATTTAAAATAAAAATCTCATTCTTTTCTAACTCAGAAATTTTATTTTTTATATCACTAATTTCTAAATTTACTAAATTTATATTATCATTTATAATTATAGAATTATTAGTCAATAATTGTAATTTATTTTCTTTTTCAGAGTTAAAAACTTGATGATTTTCATTATAACCATTAATCTCTTCAATTCTTTTTAAAATATTTGAAATATAAATTTCGTTTTTGTATATTACTTTTTGAACATCATCTATTTTCAAATTATTACTTTCTTTATCGGAATTTATTAATAATAATTTTTCTCTAGTTTTTTTTAAGTTATTAACCAAAGTATCTATTTTTTTAGTATTTTCTTTTAATGAAATTTCTAAACTATTTATTTCATATTGAGCATCATCTAATTGTTGTTTTCTCCCTATTAATGAAAAAGAATTTTTATTTGATTTATATCCACCAGAAATAGAACCCCAACTATTAATAACATCACCATCTAACGTTACAATTCTATATTTATTCTTATATTTTGTTGACAACTTAATGGCAATATCTAAATTTTCACATATTATAGTATTTGCTAAAAAATAATTAATTATATTTCTAATATCGTCATTACTAGTAATTACAGTATTTGCAAATGATAGTATATCATTATCTTTAAGATTATTAAGCTCTTTTTTAAATAAAATTTTTGAGATTGGAAAAAGATTAATTCTTCCTATTTTATTTTCTTTTATTTTTTCAATAATTTTTTTAGCTTCTAAATCATTATGAACCACAACTCCTTGTAAATTTGAAGAAAGAACAGTGTCTATTGCCTTTTTATATTTATCTTCTACAGATATTAAGTCACCAAGGGTTCCACATATCATTTTTTTTATGTCTTTCTCTTTTTCACAAAGTTTAAATAAATCTTGTATTGATTTACTATACCCCTCATAATTTCTGATATAATGTTTTAACATTAAAATTTCTTTATTTTTTAATGTAATTTCATTGCTAATAATAGAATTTTTACTTTTAAGTTTCTTAATTTCTTCTTCTAATTCATTTATACTTATAGTATATTTGTTTATCTTTAAATTTTTATTATCTTGTTCTTTCAAATATGAATCTAAAAGTACCTTATTTTTATATACTAAGTTTTCAAGTTCTAGCTTTTCAATATTTAATTTTTTTGTTTCCTCAATATTTTCTTCTATTTTCTTTTTTATTGAATAAGATATTAACTCACTGGCTTTTTTTTCAGTTTCCAAGTCGTTTATACTATTTTCAATATTTTCTTTTTCTATGAGTAAATTTTCAAAAATATTTGTCTTAAACTCTAGTTCTTCTATTTTATTAGATAACATATCTTTTAAATTATTCTTATCTTTAGAAAGAATATTTAATTTTTTTGATTTTTCATAAATTTTAGTATCTATTTCAGCAATTTCTGAATTAATTTTTTCTAAATTAGATTTATACTCTTCTTTTATGTCTAAAGATTGTTCATTATTTAACTTTATAAACTTATTTCTTTCGTTTAAAACATTTTTTTTATTTACAATATCATTCTTTTGACTAGTAATTTTATTTAACTCGTTTATATCTTTTTCTACTAAACTAGTTATATTATTAAGTTCTTCTTTAAGAGGAGCTATTTTTATTTTTACATCATCTAATTCTTTACTAATATCAGAAAATTCCTCTTTACTAATTTTTAAAGTTTCTGTGAATTTAGTAAAATTACTATTTAAATAATTATATTCTTTATATGATATAGAAAATTCAGCCTTTTCAATATTTTGTAATAAAGTTATACCAGTTTTTGCTTTTATTGATTGCCCCTTTAAAAAAGTGTATCTATTTTCATTTTGAATTATTATATCTCTAAGTCTTGTTAAATTATCCTTAGCTTTGAATAATTTTTTTTGAGACTCATTTTTCTGATATTTAATCTTAGATATACCAGAAGCTTCTTCAAAAATTGCACGCCTATCTTCCGATTTCCCATTGATAATTTCTTCTATACGCCCTTGACCTATAATAGAATAACCTTCCCTACCAATTCCAGTATCTAAGAATAATTCTCGAACTTCTTTTAATCTAACATTAGATTTGTTTATAAAATAATCACTTTCTCCTGTTCTATATAATTTTCTAGCTATTGTTACCTCTTTAAAATCTATTGGAATAATATTATCAGAGTTATCAAAAGTTATACTAACAGTTGAGTAATTTTTTTTGATTTTATGATCTGTTCCAGAAAAAATAACATCTTCCATTTTACTTCCCCTTAAAGTCTTAGCGCTTTGTTCACCTAAAACCCATCTAACAGCATCAGCAACATTACTTTTTCCGCTTCCATTTGGTCCAATAATAGCAGTAATATTTGTCTCAAAATCAAGTTTAATCTTATCAGCAAATGATTTAAAACCATTTATTTCAATACTTTTAAGTCTCATTAATTCTCCTTAAAATAATATTATTAAAAAAATAATCTATATAATCATTAATATTTACTATGTTATCATTCATTTTTAAAATCTTCTTATCTAAATTATGTGTTTTTATATCTATATTAATATTATACTTTTCTTTAAAATATTTTACATTTGATTTTTTATTTCCAGTAATTTTAGAAATTTCACTATTATAACACTCAATTTTACATGTGTTTTTTATGTTATATAAACAAATAAATTTTTCTAATATATCTTTATAAATTGATGATTCAACTAATTCACGAAACGCTGGATGATATGGTCCCGCAACTATATCACCATCTTCTGAAATATTATCACTACTTTGTAATCCAAGTCTTATAATTGGTATTTTATAATATTCAAATAAAATATAAACATATTTACACAAATAAATAGAATCTTCAAGACTCATTGGTTTATATTTTTTTAAATAATAAAGTCTTTCCAATTCTGTATCTTTAATGGTAAGTGTAGGATAAACTCTTACAAAATTAGGTTTAATTTTACACAACTCAATTGCAGTGTTAAGCACTGTTTCAAATGTATCTCCATAAAGACCTACCATCATTTGTAAACCTAATTTAATATCATATTTCTTTATTAATGAAGATGATTCATATACACAGTCTACATTATGACCTCTATTATTTAAATCTAAAGTACACTTAGTCATAGATTGAACACCTAATTCAATCGTGTTAACATTGTATCGTTTTAAAACTTCTAGAATCTCTTTATTTATATAATCAGGTCTAGTAGATATTCTGATTGAATTAATTATTCCTCTATCTATATAATATTTAGCTATTTCTAAATACCGAATCATCAAGTTTTTATGTATTCCAGTAAAACTTCCTCCATAAAAAGCAATTTCTATTGGAATTGACTTATTTTTAAAATATTGGATATATTTTTCTATATATTTTCTCATTTCTTTTTCATCAAGAACATCAACAAAATCCGTTATTTTTCTTTGATTACAAAAAATACAGTCATGAGGACATCCCATATGTGGAACAAAAATTGGTATAATGTTACATTTATTCACTTATAGCTCCTGCTTTTAATAAAGCATCTCTAGCAGCCTGTTGTTCTGCCTGCTTTTTATTTTTTCCAGTTCCATATCCGGATATAATATCATCAATACTTACACACATATCAAATTCTTTATCATGATCTGGTCCTCTTTCAGCGATTAATGTGTATAATATTTTAGTTGAAGACCCTTTGTGAAAATATTCTTGTAAATAACTTTTATAATCTTTTATAAAAATATTTTTGTTGATTCTATAAACTACAGTGTCAAAGAAAAATTTATTTGCAATTTCAGTTACAATTTCCATACCTCCGTCAAGATATAATGCACCAAAAAGTGCTTCAAATGTATCTGCTAATATACTATTTCTATCTCTTCCACCAAAACTATCTTCACCTTTACCTAGCAGAAGATATTTTCCTAAATTGAAAATCCTAGCGGCATATGAAAAAGATTCTTCACATACAATTTTACTTCTTATTTTTGTTAAATACCCCTCATCTGAATCAGGAAATTGACTGTATAATTCTACACTAACAACAAATCCCAAAACTACGTCTCCTAAAAATTCAAGCCTCTCATTTGAGATTTTAACGTCCTTATATTCATTTAAATAAGATCTATGAACAAATGCCAAATTCAATAATTCTAAATCCTTAAATTGATATCCGAGCACTCCCATTAACTCTTCTAGTAATTTTATTCTTTCTTTAGTAATCATTGAAATCCCTCTTAGATATTTTTTTCTATATAATCTACCAAGTCTCTAACAGTTACAATTGAACGAATAGTTTCTTCATCTAATTCTAAGTTATATTCATCTTCAATATCCATAATAACACTTAATACTTTTATAGAATCAGCTTGTAAATCTTCTCTAAATTTAGTATCTAAATTAATTTCTTTTCCTTTAAATGAATTTTGCAGAAACTCCTTAACTTTTTCAAAAACCATTATTATTCTCCTCTCTCAATTTCTTTTGCAATTTTTGAATTAATATCTTTTTTTATAAAATCAACCATTGAACCTATACCTGAAACAACAGCTTTTTCATCACTACTTCCATGTCCTTTAAAAACTACTTTTTTTAATCCTAACATTGGACATGCTCCATATTCTTTATAGTCTAATGTTTTTTTTAATTTTTTCATTGGGGATTTTATTAATAGTCCTCCAATTTTACCAATAAATGATGACATTAAAGTTTTTTTCATATTTTCTAAAATGAATTTTGCTGAACCCTCAATTGTTTTAAGTAGTATATTTCCATGAAATCCATCACAAACAACTACATCAACATCTCCGTTAAAAATATCTCTAGATTCAATATTTCCTACAAAATTCATGTTTTCTTTTTCTAAAGCGGCGTATGTTTCTTTTAAAACTTTTGTTCCTTTTCCATTCTCACTTCCAATATTTAATAAAGCTACTTTAGGGCTTAATTTATTTAAAGTTTCTCTAGCATAAATATTTCCCATTATCGCAAATTGTTTTAAAATCTCAACAGTACAATCAATATTAGCGCCTAAATCTAACAAAATCATTCTATCCTTATTAGTAGGCAAAGTAATAGTTAAAGCAGGTCTTTCTACATTTTCCATTCTCTTTGCTATAAGAAGTCCCGAAACTAATACAGCTCCCGTACTTCCAAAAGATATTAAACCATCTGCATTTCCCTTATCTAAATATTTCATTCCTAATACAATAGAAGAATCTTTCTTTTTTCTTACAGCAAAAGTTGGTTCTTCGTTATTCAAAATATATTCATGTGTGTCAATTATCTCTAATCTATCTCTTAAATCATTATCAATTTCTATTTTTTTTAATATTTCCTGTGGCCCAATAACTACAAAAGACAAGTCTTTGTGTAATTTACTAGTTTCTATTACTCCTTTGAAAATTGTTTCAGGTCCTTTATCAGATCCTAATAAATCTACTATAATTTTCATAATTACCTCCAATACTAATACACTTTAGTATATCATATTTATAAGTATTATACAATTATCTAGAAATATTTTAATTTTTAATTTTTTTATATATATAAAATGAAAAAACAGTATTTTCAATTAATTATTAATAAAATACTGTTTCATTAGTAATATTAAATTATATACTGCTAAAATATTTCTTAAAAGCTAAAACTAATCTTTTATTATCTTCAATATTTCTCACAGCTACTCTTATATATTCTTTACCATTAGATAACTTAGGAGTCAAATCTTTAATTAAAATATTATAATCTTCAAGCATTTTTGAGCATAAATCTAATGATGTTCCTTTTGTTAATTCTACTGTAAAATAATTTGCTTCAGAAGGAATAACCTTTAATTCTTTAATACAATTTAAATCATTAAAAAATACTTGTCTAGAATTTTTTATTTCTAATAAAGCTTTTTGATACTCTTTCTTATACTTATCATATATTTGTAGGTAATATTCTCCAAAAGAATTAATATTCCAAATAGACACATCTTTCTTTATCATTTTTATTGTTGATGTATTTGACGTTGCTAAAATTCCTAAACGAAGTCCTGGAACCCCATATGATTTAGAAATACTTTTTACAACAATAAAGTCATTATAAATATTCAAAATATCATCATATAAAAACGTTGAATCTTTTTCTTCAGCAAAATCAACAAAACTTTCATCTAAAATAAATTTTATTTTTTTAGACTTTGCCCATTCAATTAACGTAAAAATATCTTTTTTACATATATAATTTCCTGTTGGATTATCTGGATTAATCAAAATTAACGCATCAATATCTTTGTCTGAAAAATAATTTATTAAATCACTAGCAGTATAAGATAAATAATTGTTTTTTGGATTAAATACTATTATTTTGTTGGAATCATGACGATTTGGATATTCTTCAAAAGTAGGTCTAATAATACCTATATTTCCCTCAATTTTTTCAATAATTGATTTAATTAGCTCAGCAGCACCATTACCAACTATAATATTATCTTTTTTTATATCAAAAATTTTAGAAACTAACGATGAATTTACATTTAGACCTGATGGGTACTGTTCAAGTAAAACTTTAAAATTATATTTTAGTTCATCAACTAATTTTTTTGGTGGAAAGTAAGGATTTACTAAATAACAAAAATCTAGTAATTTTGGATATCTCCAGTAGCCCCCAAATCTCTTTTGATATTTTTCTAGTTTTTCATAACTACCAGAAAAGATAGAAGATGCTATGTCTAAATCTTGTTCATCATCTATCTCATACCATTTAACACCATCTGAAATTACTTTTGCAAGTATATGATTTTTTCCTAAATCTATTATTATTTTTAATACAGTTTCATAATAATCATTTCTTCCATTTGCACTCATGAAAGCTTCTAGAAATGGAAAATAAATATCTTTTGAAAAAGTTTTAGAAAACTTATAAATATTAATTGTTTTATAATAATTATCTGCATCATTAAAATCAAATAATTTTCCAGGAATAAAATCAGTAATTTCTTCTTTCTCATTAATTTTTAAACATGTACCATCCATCCATCTTTCGTACTTATCTACTAGTGCTAAATTTTCACGAGGATCATTTAATATATCATTGATAATCTGCTCTTCGAATATTAAATCTGATTCAAGTAAAATGCTATCATCATTAACCATTTCTTCTTTTGCTAGGTACATTGAATAAATATTATTTGTTTTATTGTATATTTCATTATTTATAAAAGTTAACTTTGTATTTAACTTCAAAGATTTTATATAATTTACAAAAAAATCACTTTTGTATCCTGTAACAATTACAATTTTTGTAAGATTTTTTTTATCCAAAATTCTAAGCATTCTTTCAATTAGTGAAACACCATTTACTTCAACCATGGATTTTGTGTTGTTTTCCGTTAATTTTTTCAGTCTGCTTCCGAGACCTGCTGCTAAAATAACTGCTTGCATTTATACACCTCGCTTATTTATATTTCTTAAAAACTAAAAATGAAGGAAATTTTGGAATAAAATATGTAGATTTTGGCGGTAGTATGCATACTTCATCGGCAAGCTTCATAAACTCGTCAGCATCTAAAGGACATAATTCTATAAGTACATCACTATTAGTTAAGTTTCTTTTAACAAAATTTAAATCATCATCACCTATATATTCAACGTTTGAAAAATTAAGTATTCTAAATGCTGTTGATATTATTTGTGTATTCATTCTATATACATCATTATTCCAGAATAAATCATTTTCTGTATCTTTTAATTTTACTAAAAAAGAATCTCGCTGATAGGATATCCTAACGAATCCTTTTTTTAATTCTCCATCATCACAAACTTCTAAGAATGTATCCATAAATTTTTTTGCTTTTTCAAAGGAAGTAGCATCCATATTTTTTATCATTCTATGAATAGGAGAAATTTTAACTTGTGAAAAACCTAAAAAACATGAGAAAACACTATCTTTATTTTTTAGCATAGATGAGGCATATAATCTATGATGTCCGTCTGCAACGTACATCTGATCTATTTTTGAAAATTTATCTAATATCTCTCTAGCTTCATCATTATAATAAGCATATAAATCAATATTTTCAAAATGATACTCTCTTTTGTATTTTTTATTATTTAGTATTTTTTTATAGTCAATTTCTTCTTTATGAACGATAAAAACAGGAGCTGTTTCTGAATTATATTCATGATAATTCGAAATCATTCCTTGAATTATATCAGGTAATACTAGTTCATGACATTTGATTTTTTCAGAAGTGTATTCTTCAATTGGTAAATCAGCCAAAATTCCATATGAATTAAAATATTTAAAAATATATATACACTCATTATTTCTTTCTATTGGTTGAGAATTCAATTTATCTTTACTTCTTTTTGATAAAAACAAAGTACTCTCATCAAAGCTTATTTTATCTTCCTTAATTTTTGTCATACTAATAAAATCTGAGTCATATATATTATTAGAAATATTGATAAAACTATCTTTTAATAATTTAATCTTCATAAAACCTCCTCAGTAATTTTATTTAATAATTTTTTAATAAGTACAAAACTAAATTAATTATATCATAATAAGAAAGAAAAATCATCTTAATATAGAATAAAAAAAGATGAGTTTGTTACTCATCTTTTAAATAATATTATTCTATTATTAAATCATCTAATAGTAATTCTTCTGAATTTTCTATATCTTCTTCAAATGAAGAAACTTCTACTTCCTCAGGAACATCTTTCTTTTCATAATCTATAGCATATGCAGCATAAATTTTTTCTTTGATTTCTTCAAGAAAAGCTGGATGTTCTTCTAAATAAACTTTAGCTTTTTCTTTTCCTTGACCTAATTTAAGATCTCCACAACTATACCATGCACCAGATTTTTTAATTATATTTTTATCTGATGCCATATCTACTATAATTCCTAATTTAGAGATACCTTCTCCAAATATTATATCAAATTCACATGTTTTAAATGGTGGTGCCATTTTATTTTTAACTACTTTTACTTTTGTTTTTGCACCATAAGGTTCTCCATCACCTTGTTTTAATTGTTCAGCACGTCTTATATCAATTCTAACACTTGCATAGAATTTTAAAGCTCTACCACCAGTTGTAGTTTCAGCAGGACCACCACCAGCATAAGGATTAGTAGATATATTTGATCTTAATTGGTTTATAAATACAACTGTAGTATTTGATTTTGAAATAATACCAGCTAATTTTCTTAATGCTTGACTCATTAGTCTGGCATGTAAACCCATATGAGAATCTCCCATATTACCTTCTATTTCTGCTCTAGGAACAAGTGCAGCTACAGAGTCAACGATTACTAAATCAATTCCAGAACTTCTAACTAATGCTTCTACTATAGCTAAAGCTTGTTCTCCTGTATCAGGTTGAGAAATAAGTAAATTATCAACATCTACACCTAATTTTCTTGCGTATTCTGGATCAAGAGCGTGTTCAGCATCTATAAATGCTGCAACTCCACCTGATTTTTGAGCTTCAGCAATTATATGTAATGTTAAAGTTGTCTTACCAGATGATTCTGGTCCATATATTTCTACAATTCTTCCTTTAGGAATTCCTCCAATCCCTAATGCAATATCTAAATTCATAGCGCCTGTACTAATTGATTCAACATTTAATTTTGGTGCATCACCCATTCTCATAATTATTCCTTTACCAAAATCTTTTTCAATTTTTTCAAGTGCTATTGATAAAGCTTTTTTTCTTTCATCTTTATCTTCTATTCTTTCGAATTTATCTGTTTTCTTTATAGCCATTATTTCCTCCTAAATTATATATTTTTTAAATCTAAAACTTTCAAATTTTTCCAAATGTAATCTATCGCAGACATAACTGTGAATACAACTGATATATACCACAATATCATATCAATATTCATTGGAATCTTAATAAAATTCGTTGAGTTTAGAAGTATAAAACTAATTGCAAAAAGTTGAGTTATAGTTTTTATTTTCCCATAAATACTAGCAGATATTACAATTCCATTATTTGCTGCAATTAATCTAAAACCTGATATTATAAATTCTCTAGCTAAAACAATACAAACCATCCAAGCTTCAACTTTTCCGAACTGAACAAGCATTACTAATGCCGAGCAAGCAAGAATTTTGTCTGCTAGCGGATCCATAAATTTTCCAAATGTTGTAACTAAATTTCTACTTCTAGCTAAATATCCATCCAACATATCTGTTATTGATGCTATAATAAAAATTAAAAAACCTAATATATTATCAATTCCTAAAATCAGTATACTCATAATAAAAATTGGTACTAAAAAAATTCTAAACAAAGTTAATTTATTTGCTATATTCATTAGTATCCCCTTTCTTCATTTCCAAGTAATCATACCCAACTAATATTTTTCTAGGTTTACTACCTTCCTGCTTACCTACTATCATTCTACTTTCCATCTCATCAATTATTCTACCCGCTCTAGCATATCCAATTTTCATCTTACGTTGAAGTAGGGATATTGAAGCTGAATTTTCCTCTAAAACAATTTTTACAGCATCATAAAATAAATCATCTACATCATCATCTTCAGAATTATCTAAATTAGATACTTCAGATTCAATATTTCTAATTATTTCTTCATCATAAATGACATCATTACTTTGTTCTTTAATACTATTTACTACTGCTTCAACCTCACTATCAGAAACAAAACATCCTTGAATTCTAATAGGTTTTGAAACTCCCGATGGATTAAATAGCATATCTCCTCTGCCAAGTAATGTTTCAGCACCAGATGCATCTAATATTGTTCTTGAGTCAATTTGAGAAGAAACTTGAAAAGAAATTCTTGATGGTATATTAGCTTTAATTGTTCCTGTTATAACATCTACAGATGGTCTTTGAGTTGCTACGATTAAATGGATACCACAAGCTCTTGCCATTTGAGCTAGCCTGCATATATATGATTCAACTTCATTAGCACTTACCATCATTAAATCTGATAATTCATCTATAATTATAACTAAGTATGGTAATTTTTCCAATTCATCAATTTTTTGTTTTTCATTATATCCTTTGATGTCTCTAACTTGATTATCAGAGAATAGTGAATATCGTCTTTCCATTTCTCTAACTGCCCAATTTAATGCTGCGCTCGCTTTTTTAGAATCAGTAACAACTGGTATAGCAAGATGTGGAATATTATTATATATTTTTAGTTCAACAACTTTAGGATCAATTAGTATCATTTTTACATCTTCAGGAGATGATTTATATAATATGCTCATTATCAATGTATTTATACATACTGATTTTCCTGAACCAGTTGCTCCAGCAATTAACATATGTGGCATTTTATCAATAGATGAAACTATAATATCACCGGAAATTGTCTTACCTAAAGCCATTGGCATCTTAGAAGTAGAATTTTGATACTCTTTAGATGATAAAATTTCCTTTAAAGATACATTTTCTTTTAATGTATTTGCTACTTCTATTCCTATAGCAGATTTACCTGGAATCGGAGCTTCTATTCTTATATCTGAAGATGCTAAGGCTAATGATAAATCATCTGCCAAATTAACAATTTTATTAACCTTAACTCCCATATCTGGTTGTAATTCAAAACATGTTACAGTTGGCCCCTTATTAATTCTTACAACTTTAGCTCCAACACCAAAACTTTTTAATGTTGTTTCTATCTTTCTAGCTCTATCCTTTAAAGTTGATTCAGATTCTGTTTCTTTATTTTTACTGCCTTTTAGTAAATTTAAAGATGGAATTTTATATTCTATTTTTTTACCTTCAGAAGTATCCATTTTTATATCTATTGTTTCTGTATTTATTTTATTTTCTTTGTCTTTTCTTTCTTTATTTAATTCATTATCATCAGGAAATAAATTAAAACTATCTAGTAAATTATCTTTTTCAAGTTCTTCAATTTCAACGTCATTTTCGTTTGATAGTCCATTATTATGATCTGACACAATTATTTCTTCATCATAAATGACATCAATACTATGTTCCATATCATTTACACTATCGACGATTACCACATTTTCCTCATTTTTTAATTCATTTAAATTATTATTTTGAGCTTTTCTTTCTTTATAACTTAAATATCTTTCATGTATTGTATTATATAATTTTATAATATTAATTTTTAAAATTTTCAAAAAATCTATAAAAGTTATATCTAAAAATGATAATATTAAGAATAATGCTATTATAAATGTAAATACGTATAATCCTATTGTTCCAATCATTATATTATAAAAATATCCTAAAATAGCCCCTAAATAACCACTACCTTTTGGAGCAGTACTTTGAGCAATAGAAAATTTAATCGATAAATTATTTGAAGTGTTATTAGATAAGTCAACTATACCCATATAATTAAAAAAGACAAGTAATCCCATTATACTACGGTTCTTATTTTTTTTATTTAATTTACCAAGAATAACAACTGTATAAATTATTTCCATAATTATTAGAAATATGATATATGTACCTCCAAAAAGTTTTTGAAATACATTTTTAATAATGTTACCTAAGAAACCGGTATTAGAGAAAATAGAAAATATAATAAAAAAAGTATTTAATAAAAGCAATCCTAAAATCGTATTTCTATATAATACTTTATCTTTATTTAGATTTGTTTTTTTTGTTTTTGATCTTGTTTTTCTTTTATTATTCATTTACTCCCCTTTTAGTATCCTGTATGTCCAAATCCACCTTTATCTCTAGATGTATCAGATAATTCTTCTACAAGTTTAAAGTCAGCTCTCTCATATTTTGCAATAATCATTTGAGCAATTCTATCATTATTTTTAATAGTATATTCTTTATCTGAAATATTTACAATTAAAACCTTGATTTCTCCTCTATAGTCACTATCTATAGTACCAACACCATTAGCCATAGTTATACCATGTTTTAAACTCATTCCACTTCTAGCCCTAATTTGTCCTTCATAACCAACTGGTATTTCAAGGAACAATCCTGTTGGAACTGCTACTCTTTCTAAAGGTTTAACTATTAAATCTTCAGCTAAATTTGCCCTTAAATCAAACCCAGAAGCTCCTTCTGTTGCATAAGATGGGTTTTCATTTTTACTTCTATTTATTATTTTAATTTCCAATTAAATTCCCTCCAAAAAATTCATTTTAACAGATATAGTATATCAAATTTATTAATTTAAATCAAACTACTTTACATCATTGTTATCTATTTTTTCTAAATAAAAATTATTACTAATTTTAATAAATCTAGCTGTAATATCCAAAATTTCTGGAGAAAATTTGTATTTACTATTTAACTTATTTTTAGAGAATAAAACACCTTCAAAATCTATTTTAATATCATTTATTTTAGTATTATTTACTAATATACCATATACTTTTGGAACTTTATTAGTTACAACTATTTCATCATTTTGATCTAATTTTATATTACAATATATTTCAATATTTTTGTCAAAATCTAAATATAATTTATTTTTAATATCAATATTAATAGAATTTTTAATATATTCTGAATTTTCTAAAAGATATGATTCAATAAAATTATTTTTTGAACAATTCTTTAAGTTATTATTTTTAATAAAATCTTCAATATCGGATAAATTAATATCCAAATTTATCATTTCAAATCCTTTACTACTAAAATAACTATTCAACAATTTTTTATATTGTTCCTCATATATTATATAAATTTTATCATTATAATTGTAAATACGTAAATCTTTAATAAAGTTATATTGAATTTCGTTAGAAAAAATTCGTTCGTATAACTTAGATGTATTACTATTTAATGCAATATAATAGTTATCATTAAGATTTTTCTTTCGTCCTTCAATATAGTTTTTAATTTGTATATCAAATAAATAATTTTCAATTCTATTTAAATCTACTATTCTATATTCTACTAATTGATTATCATATCTTACTTCAAAAAAAATTTCATATTGACGAAGATAATATGGATGTGATGTTTTTTGATTATCATAAAAGTTTAACTTTTTCTTTATCTTATTACTATTTAAAGTTATATGATAATTCTCAAAAAAATTATCTATATCATTTATATTGTTTACTTTTAAGAGTTCATCTAGCTTAATATTAATACTAAAATTTTCTCTATTGTTAATTTTATTATTTATAAAATTTAAAGTTGCTTTAGTACTTAAAATATCTTCCATACTTAAATTTTTAAACTTATTAATAACTAATTTTTCTTTTGAATTATTTTTGTTATATGAACTAATTGTTCTATGATATATCGATAAAAAGAATATCATTACCAATGAAAAAACCAATAACACTATAGGCATAATATAAGATTTAAATTTCATATTAATCTTCTCCATTTATATAATCATATTTTGTATTTTTTAGTAAAATATACTTAAAATATTCTTTGTTATTAAACGAATATCTTAAAACCAAGTAATCCTCAAAATATTCCACGTCAAAAAAATCTAAATCATTAATCAATAAATTATTACCATAATTAGTAGAATTTAAGGTATCTTTAGATATTCTCCTTATTTCATATTTATTTCCAACTTTTATTTTTTTATATTCAATATCATTTACTTTTGTAATAGTATTTGATGATTTTTCGCTTAAATAAGAACTATATCTATATTTCTTTATTTTAATACCATCTGAAGAAATTTTTGTTAAAACTGAATCACTAATCTCATTTTCCATATATTCCATTGAGTAGTGAATCTGCTCTAATTTTGAAAAATTTTTTCGTTGATTTAAATTAGCAAAATATATTCCAAAAAAAATATATATACAACACAATATAATAATACTAGAAACTGCAATTGTTATTAAAAGCTCTAATAATGTAAAAGACTTAGTTTTATTTTGATATATATATTTCATAAATTTTCTCCATGTCTTCTATGTAATTAATTTTTATATTATATAATTCGCCTAAATCAAAAATTTTAATTTCAAATTTCTTTAAATCTACATCATTTAATATTTCGAAATTTCTTTTTATATTATTTTTTATAATAACTACTGTATTTTCTAAATCTGTTAATTTGTTGATATTTTTTTCATTTTCCTTTTGTATATGTAAAAAATTATTAATACCAGAAATAATATAAATACTAATTATTGACAGTATAAAAATTGCAAAAATACATTCTATCATTGTAAATGACTTCATTTTATAATTTCTATTTTTCATTTATTATCACATTTATAAATCCGGTTACTGGTCTTACTCTTATTTCATAAAATTCTTTATCATAAGAAAATTTAAAAGTCTTTCCCTCACTTGGTATACCTCTATTATTAAAATCTAATTGAATACTATTTAAAATATTTAAATTTTTACAATAAATTTTTTTAAAAAAATAACCTTCAGATTTTATATCAAAAGTATTATCATGCGAATTTGTTTTAATAACTACTATCTTCTTATTTTCTATGGAAAAGACTTTTGCATTTTCTATACTTTCTGCTATAATTTTTAGTTCCTCTAAAGCCATTGTTTTTTTATTATTAATAAAGTTTACTCTAATAACTAAAATCATAACAGAAATAATTGCTAAACAGACGATTAATTCAATAAGAGTAAATGATTTTCTCTTAATCATCTTTTTCAACTGATGGTGTTACTATAATATCACCATTTTTGATCTCTACTTTATAAGCTGTTCCTTTAATTGACTTAGGTAATTTTGGAATCTCTTTAACATATTTTTTAGCAACTAAATCATCAGTTATATCCTTATCGGATTCAACTTTTTCTTCTGTTAAGTATCTAAGTCCTGCTACTTCCAATACTTTTACATTAGCTGCATGCGCAGTTTTATCTGCTTTTACCCTAGAATTGTTATACCTTGGAACTGCTATTAATATTAAAATAGCAAGTATAGCGATAACAACCAATAGTTCAATTAATGTAAATGCTTTTTTCTTTGCTTTACTCATAATCAAAATCCTCCTAAAAAATTTTTTTAAATAGTTTATATTTAATATAAACTTATTTATTCTAATTAATAAAAAAATGCAGGAAAATTCCTGCATTAATTTTAATTTGACCAATTACCGTTAGTAAATACAGGAATCTCATTTCCAGATTCAGTTATTCCAACAATATTTAAAGTTTCATCCCCAACCATAAAGTCAACATGAACTAAACTATCATTAGCACCCTTATCTTTAAGTTCTTCTTCTGTCATTTTTTCTCCATCCTTTAAACAAGTTGGATATGCTTTACCTAAAGCTAAATGGCATGATGCATTTTCATCGTAAAGAGTTTCAAAAAACATTGTGTTTGTATTTGAAATCGGAGAATCAAATGGTACTAAAGCAACTTCACCTAAAGACAAAGCACCTTCATCAGTTTCTAATAGAGATTTCAATACATCATAACCTTTTTCTGCATAATAACTAACAACTTTTCCGTTTTTAAATTCTAACTTAAATTCATCTATAATATTTCCATTGTAATTTAAAGCCTTTGTACTATATACAATACCATTAATACCATCTTTATGTGGAAGGGTAAAAACTTCTTCTGTTGGCATATTGGCTGTAAAACTAACTCCTTTTGAATTAAAACCACTTCCAGCAGCATTCCATACATGATTTTGTGGTAATTCAATAGTTAAGTTAGTTCCCTTATCACTTGTATATTTTAGAAATTTAAATTGTTTTTCATTTAAATATTTTGCTCTGCTACTAAGTTCATTAATATGTTCTTCCCAATCTTTAACAGAGTCACTTTCACCTATTCTAGAAGTATAAAAAATTAATTCCCATAACTTATTAACGGCTTCTGTTTCTGATAAAAGTGGAAATACTACTTTTGCCCATGCTACTGTTGGTGCACCAACAACACACCATGAATTTTTATCTGCCATTAGTGAGGATGAAAAATATTTCATTGCTTTTGAATTAGCAATACTACTAGCTTTAATTTTATTTATATCTAAACCATCTAAATTATTTGGATCATCTCCAACAACTGAAATAAATACTGCATTACTATCAATATAATCAGTAAATTGATCAACTGTCCATTGTTTAACATCAGAAAGAGTTTCTATACTAGCATATTCAAATTTTTGTCTTGTTATTATATCATCTCTCCAAACAACATTAACATTTCCAGCTCCAACTTTATAAGCTTCTTCAGATAATTCTCTAACTAAATCTTTTGCTTCAATATTAGCTCTTATAACTACTAATTGATCCTTTTGAACATTTGCTCCAACTTTTATTATAGTTTCAGCATATTTCTTTAATTTTTCTTTAAATTCCATAACCTTCTCCTTGACTTATACTATAATTTAATTATACACTATTTTATTAAAAATGCAAACCTTAACAAAACAATCTATATTTTTAATTAAAAATATATTTTATTAAATCTATAATTAGAATCCATTTATTATTATATTACATATTAAATGAGCGGTCATAGGCACATAAATATTTCTTATTTTTATATAAGAAACACTAAAAGGCAAAGCCCAAATCATACATAAAAAAATACCCCACAATTTCAACGAATGTTCTAAAGCAATTAAAATCTTTGATAAGAACGGGGTAAATATTAGAATCTTATTATTTTTATAAGAAATAAAATTCTGTCTAAAAAGGTTTTCTCAACAATAGGTGAAAAAATAATTCCTGAAAATAGAAATAAAATAAGTTTTAGCAAATTATAAGCTTTCAATAAAATCATTACTTACTAAGATTAGGAAATATATTTTCTAAAATAATAGTAAAGTAAAATGCAATAGAAATAAATACTACTGTTAAAATTACTTGTATAAATATAAAATTGTTTTTCTACAATAAAACACGACACTACAAATAAAAGCTCTATAAAAATAGGAACAAAATTATCTTTTATACATTTAGTTTCCATCACTTCACTCTCTGTACAATTTTTAACTACTGACTTTATATCTAAAATAGTTTAATACTATTATATCACAAAATTAATATTACTTAATCAAAAAAATAATGGAGAAAAACTCTCCATTATTTTTACTACATTATTTTCTAGAAAATGAATTATATTTATAGAAAAATTTTTTTAATATCTCAGCTGTTAATGCGTATAGTAATGAAACGCCAAGCAAAGATATCAATACCTTAATAGGTAGAGCTATTAATCCTAAATATGAACTTATTGGGCTATATACAATCACAAACAAAACCACAGCTACTCCACTTATAGCAATCAACAATTTATTGCTTGGTTTACTAGCAAAAACCGGCCTTGCTGTTCTAACAATAAGCATTACCACCATAGCAGAAATAATAGACTCTAATAACCATCCAGTATGAAATAATCTTTCATCGGCCTTAAAAGTAAAGAGTAATAGTGCAAAAGTTATATAGTCAAACACTGAAGAAATAATTCCAAAAAGAATCATAAACTTCTTTATAAACTTTGTATCCCATTTAACAGGACTCTTTAACCAATCTTCATCAACAGAATCTGAAGCAATTTGTAGTGAAGGAAAATCTGTTAGTAGATTTGTTAAAAGAATTTGCTTAGGCAATAAAGGTAAAAAACTCAAAAACAAACTTGCTCCTGCCATTGAAAACATATTACCAAAATTTGCACTTGTGGCTACAAATATATATTTTAAAGTATTAATAAATGTCCTTCTACCTTCACTTATGCCTGATACCAACACCTTTAAACTATTTTGTAATAGTACTATAGAAGCTGCATCTTTAGCTGTATCAGCAGCGGTATTTACAGATACTCCAACGTCTGCTTGCTTTATGGCAGGAGAATCATTAATTCCATCTCCCATATATCCTACTATTTCTCCTGCCTGTTTATATGCCATAATTATTTTTTCTTTTTGATTAGGACTTATTTCAGCAAAAATATCTATATCTAAAACTTTCTTGTTAAGCTGACTTATAGAATATGAATCCAGTTCTTCTCCTAATAAAATCTTTTCAGGATTAAGTCCAATTTGACTACCTATATTTTTAGCTATAAGACTGTTATCTCCTGTAATCATTTTTAGAGAAACTCCCAATCTATTCATTTCGGCAACAACATCTTTTATATCGTCTTTTAATGGATCCATAAATAGTAATAGACCTACAAATACCATATCTTCAGCTCTTTGATTTTTAGTTTCTATATCATCTTCTATAAATTTATAGGCAAGTCCTAAAATTCTATAACCTTGACTTGAATATTTATCAAATAAATCTAATATATGTGTCCTAACTTCTTCAATATCTCCACTACTCTTATCTGATTTTTCATAAGTTTTGCATATATTCAGTATGCTTGTTAATGCTCCTTTTGTAACCATTATATTTCTACCATCAAAATCTAGCTCAGTTTTTACAGCTATACTTAAAAGCTTACTTTCAAAAGAGTAAGGTATTTCAAATATTTTTTCATATTTAGAAAAATCATTTTTATTTGCTTCTAAAATAGATTGGTCAATAGGATTCGTATATCCTTCTTGAAAATATGAATTTATGGATGCTAATTTGCTTACATTATCTGATTTTTCACCATTACAATCTAAAGCAGAATCAAGCTTTACTCTTCCTTGAGTGATAGTCCCTGTTTTATCAGAACACATTACAGTCATTGAACCGAAGTTTTCAATGGCATTTAATTTCTTTACTATAACACCTTGTTCTGACATTCTCTTGGCACCATGTGATAAGTTTACGCTTATAATAGCAGGTAGCATTTGAGGAGTTAATCCTACTGAAAGAGCTAATGCAAACATAAAAGATTCTAAAAAAGATTTATTCAGAATTATATTAAATAAGAATATAATACCAATTAATAAAGTTGTAACATGAAGTATCAAGTTACCAAAATCTCTTATGCCTTTTTCAAAGTCTGTATCAGAATCTTTTTTATTCAAAGATAAAGTAATTTTTCCAAACTCTGAATCTTTAGCTAGATTTACTATTACTGCCATACCTGATCCACTTATGACATGAGTCCCCATCCAAAGTGAATTTTTCCTATCAGAAAGTCCCGTATTGCAAGGTAACTTTTGTATAATTTTTTCAACGGGAAAAGTTTCGCCAGTTAAACTTGATTCATCCATTGAAAGTGAATTTTCTTCTATAAGTAGACAGTCAGCTGGAATCATATCACCAGTTTTTATATTTATTATATCCCCTATTGCCAACATCGCATTGTCTATTTCTTCAAATTTTCCATCTCTCAAAACAGAAGATTTTACGCTTACAGAAGAAAGGAGTTTTTTTACTGCATTATTAGCTTTACTTTCATGACTATAACTCAAAAATGCAGAAATTATAATAATGATTAGTATGATAATACCATCAGAATAATCTTTTAAAAAAATAGATAATATTGCTGCAAAAATTAATATCATAATTATAGGATTTTTGAATTGATTTATGAATATGCTTAAATTTGAAGATGAGTTCTTTTCTTCAAAAATATTTTGTCCATATTTATCAATTCTTTCTTCTGCTTCTTTACTTGATAATCCGAATTTATTAGTTTTTAATCGTTTTAATATATCATCCAAATCATAAGACCAGAATTCTTTCATAATATCCTCCTAGTTGTATTTAAAACATATTGCTAAAAAGAGTGATACAGTAGACTTTTGAAGTAACTCTTGTTATCTTTTAAAATTAAAGAATTACTATATAATGTTAAAATTAAGCTAATAAATAACATTAAAAAATGTAAAAAATTAAACTATAATTTTAACAAAATCAATAAAGCATCATACTGCTCATTCTCCTAAAATGAGTGAATAATTTTGTGTATGGATTCTCTTAATCTATATAAAATATATTACTTATAAATATTTTTTAGGACAGATATTTTTAATCCATCCTGATTTATATGTTATCATATCTACCTTTAAATTTCAACTTATTTTACTAAAATTTTTAAAATATTAAGACCATTTTTATTGTAGTTGTATCACTAAAAAAATTGAGAATTTATGTCAAAAACACGAAAAAAATGGTTTGTCTATCTTTAATCTTAACGATGATTCTCTTACTTTTTTGAGTTTAGTAACTAAGATTAGAAAGTAAAAAATAAAAAATGCAATAAAAAAGTTAAGGAGTACTATTAAACTTTACTCCCTAACCTTAGTACTAAACTAGTATTTTATTTAACACCAGTTAATGCAACTCCATTAACATATAAAGTATATCCATTACTTATTACATTTTCAGGATTTCCATTAAATTCTGAAACATAACTATCTCCAGTTAATGTCCATGTACTAGAACTATCAAGTGTTACAAATACTTTTCCTACATCTGTTGATACAGAACTACCTTCTGCATTTGTTATTTTTCCATCTATATAACCATCAAAAGTAGAATTATCAGATATTTCTAGTGTAAGACTTGAATCGCTACCAACCTTAATTGCTCCTGTAAGTTTTTGTGAGGAGGCTTTTAATGTTGCAATATTACTTCCTCCACTCCATCCATCAGCACATACAGTTAACAAAATATTTTCTGAATCTTGATTATCAATTTTTACATCTTTTAATGTAATAATTGAATTAGTATTAGTATTAGTTACATGAAATACATGTCCACTTTTACTAGTTAGACTTCCACCATTCATAGTAAATTTGCTTGTACCACTTGCAGCATCACCAGACATTGATTGGTAAATCATTATACTATCTAAAAACTTTGCATTTCCATTTCTTTTTGTGTTATTTGCAGTTAAATTAGAATTATTCAAAGTAATTGAATTTAACCCTTCAATACAAACTCCTTCTGAAAGATTTGAAGTTAATGTTGAATTTGATACTGTAATATCAGCAGTAGAATAAATTGCAGGAGAACCTAAACCATTAGAAGTATATGTTCCTCCATCAACAACTACTGTTCCACCACCTCTGTCAGTTCTTATTGCAGCTGATGATTGACCACTAGTAGTAATATCTAAGTCATAAGCATAAGTTGTACCACCACCCGTAGTCATAATACCACCTGATCCTCCACCTGTTGTTACTATCTTGGTATTACGAATAGTTACTGTAGTTCCATCACCTTCAGCACCATTATTTCCACCATTTCCTCCATAACTGAAAACTCCGTTAGCACCATTTGCACTAGTATTAATAGTACCACCTGTTATAGTTGTCTTAGACCCATCTTTAACTAAAATACCTGCATTCAATCCATAGAAATTACTATTATCTCCACCATCAGAATCTCCAGATTTTGTAACTGTTGGATTATTGATTGTAACTTCTTCTGATGTTTTTATAAGCAGAGCATTCTCATCACTACTTGTACTAGAGTAAGTTTTATCTGTTTGAGTTTCACTAGAAGAAATCTCTACTGCTCCAGTATAAGTAATATCTGAACTACTTTGTCCTGGAGGACCACCTCCTGGACCTCCACCACCATCAGGTGGAGTACCATTTTTATTTTTTACTTTCTCTTCAGTGTTGTTTGTTGATGTTTTTATATTATAGGTATATAACCCAAAGCTACAAGCTGTTGCTAATAAAATCGCAACCAAACTTATTAATTTCTTATTTCTAAACTTTTTCATAATATTTACCTCCTTATCTTTTATGAGCTTATTATAAATCAGTTTTATTGAAATAAGATTGAAATTTTTAATTTTTTATAAAAAATTTAATAATAAGTTTAAATTTCCCATTTTTTGTTAAAACCTCTATATTTCCACCATGTTTTTCGATAATAGCTTTTGCGATAGATAGACCTATCCCATAATGTAAATCTTCACTATTTCTAACTTCATCAACTCTATAGAATCGATCAAAAATATGATTAAGTTTTTCTTGTGGAATTTCATAACTATCATTTGTTACATTTAATTCAATAGTGTTATTCTTTCTTTTTAAATTGATATTAATATCTTTTCCTGAAGAATAGTTTATAGCATTATCTAACAAGATAGATATAAGTTGTTTAAGTTGTGTTTGATTTCCTATTAAATGCACTTCTTCATCAATATCTATTATAAATTCTTTTCCCTTCTCAAAAGAATAGCTTTCAAAAGCTAGTATTTCTCCTATAATAATCCTAGAAAAATTTATATTTTCCATAGAAACAATCACATCTTCTGCGTGTGATAAATCTAAAAGTTGTTTTATAAGAATACCCATTCGCCCATTTTCATATTTTATATTTTCAAGCCATTCATTATTACCGATTTCTCGACAAAGTAATTCTGTGTTTGTTCCTATAATTGCAACTGGAGTTTTTAATTCATGACCAGCATCTGATATAAATTGTTTATGTTTTCGATTATTTTCTTCTAGTGGTTTTATAATACGTTTTGATAATGGTAATGATATTAAAAATATTCCTATAATTGAAGTAAATCCTACAATCAAAACATATCGAAGCATAGTTCTTAATCCAGCTTCAGAAACAGTATTATCCATAAATGCAACAAGAGTATATCCATCCTTATCTTTTACAACATAAGATAAATTACTATTTCTTCCTGAATGTTTTTTCTCTTCCAAAACTCTCTTTGCAATCTGTGTAAGTTCATCATTGTTATACAACTCTTTATTTCCATTATCTACAGCAAGTATTGAACCATTGTTTGAAATAGCAACCAAATAAAAAGTTGACAATTGATAATCTGAATTTTTATTTGGATTTTTTTTAAATTCAAAATCTTTATTATTTCTATTTTGTTCTTTATTATCTACAGAATAATCCTCAACATATCGTTCTAACATATCTAAGTTTTTTTGTCTAATCTCTCTAAAACTAGCAAACAAAATAACAGACAAAGTTAAAGAAAATAAGATAATAATTGAACTCATAATTGATAATATTATCTTTTTCCTTGATTTACTAAACATCTTTTTCCCTCAATTCATATCCAAGTCCACGAACTGCTTTAATTTCAACTTTTGAGCCAACAAATGCAAGTTTCTTTCTTGTAAATGACATGCATACTTCCACATTATTATATTCAGCCTCACTTTCAAATCCCCATATCTTTACTGCTAGTTGTTCTCTAGTCATAATTTGTCCATTATTATTAAACATAAACTCTAAAATTCTCAACTCTTTTTCGCTTAATCTAACATTTTGACCTGTAGTAGCACAATTTAACATTGCTGTTGCTTTATCTATAGTAAGATCTCCATAATTCAAAATATCTTTTTGAAATGAAGAAGAACGTCTTCCCAATGCACGAATCCTAGCTAATAGTTCTTTAGTTTGAAATGGTTTTGTTAAATAATCATCAGCACCACTATCAAGCCCTTCAACTTTATCATCTAATTGACTCTTTGCTGTTAACATAAGAATTGGAGTCTTAATCCGATTTTTTCTCGCTCTTCTTGCAACTTCAAATCCATTCATTTCTGGCATTATAACATCAAGTACGGCAATATCATAGATTCCACTTTCTAGAGCCATAAGTGCAGAATCTCCATCCTCCATATGATCTACATCATATTTCTCTTGCTTCAACAATTCTACAAGTGCCCTTGCCATCCTTTTTTCATCCTCAGCTAAAAGTATTCTCATTCTATCACCGCCTTTTTGTTTCTTCAAAATATTAATTAGTCAAGCGAAAAATGAATAAAAGAGAAAATTTTATTAATTTTCTCTATATTATTTCTATTAATACTATTTAATTTTTATACTTTAAGAATAATCGTTAAAATTTTCTTCTATTAATTCATAATCAATAGATGACTGTAAATTTCCTAATTGATCTTTCCAGGAATCAGAATTAATTCTTATTTTTTTAAAACCTAATAGTTCGTAAATATGCTGAGCTCTTTTATTATTAACATTAGTATCTAAAATAATAACTTTAAAACCCATAGAAAATAACTCTTTTATGAAAAGACTTAAAATTATTCTCCCTAGTCCTTTTTCATGATAGTTAGGATTACATATTTTAATGCCAATTTCTACTTTGTAATCTTGTATATTTCGATAATTCATTTCTCCTATTGGCATATTATCATATTCAATTATAAGTGTATGTCCATTCTCATCACTTTCTTGTAAAATTTGGCTCTTGATTTTATCTAAAGTTATACCTAATCCATTTGGAAATCCAGCATGAGCCATAACCTTACCATCATTCCACCATTCAGCAAGTTGCTCACAATCTGTTATAACAGAATTTCTAATATAAATTTTATCTTTATTAATATCCATTGTTTTCCGTCCAAATAT
>ERZ772906.352-NODE-352-length-27680-cov-3.365973_pt1 | contig 27680 bp, 29 predicted proteins | sample MGYA00511338_ERZ772906 | MGnify/ENA primary metagenome ERZ772906 (study PRJEB29015, sample SAMEA2738076) | human oral metagenome | biome: human oral; feature: human-associated habitat; material: saliva | place: China | collected 2212 ... | reverse complement strand
TTAAATTAAAGAAATAAAATAGGTATAAAGTACTATAGAAAAATATTTTAAGAATCATTCAAGTGATAAAAAACTGGGAAGAACATATTTTAATCTTGAAGAAGAATATATTTTAAATGGCAAAACCAGCGATGATGAAAACAGAAAATCAACTAAAAGGAAACTCATACTGCTCAGGAGTACTATAAATTTAGTTTATTTACAAACTGATAAAGAAAAACATGCAGAAACACTGGCTGCAGCAGAGGCATTAACTCCGGGACCATGGGCAGTGGCTACGCAAAAGGCACTTCAGGCAGCATGGGCTGTAGCTGAGGCAAGAAATGACTACATGCTACTTGTAAATGGAAAGAAAGTGCCGTTCTACAAGACAAAAGATTCTTGGGCAACAGACTTGAAATCATTAACAAAGGATGCAGTAAAAAAAATGAAATCCCGTAAAAAGATTGAGAAAGATAAAAATAAGGGAAGTAAACCACAAAAGGAAGAAAATAGCCTTAGTAAAAGCGATTTCAATACAGATTTGCCGTATATAGAAATGGATAATGATAAAGGCGAAGTATATGAGGACTATATTTCTGCTATGATATTTTTGATGAGAGAAGAAACAAAGCTCCTCAGAATTATGGATTTAATAGAGATTAATATGAAAACTATGTATTATGGCGGGTTTAGAGTTAGAGATTATAATTCAGGAGTTAAGGCAGGCATTAAGGTGAATGGGGGAATTTGCGTTGTCAAAAAAGAATATACTCCTAAATAGGAAAATTATCAAACATAAAATTATTCAAGGCTGTTTCAATAAATACAGACCAAGTAAAAAAGGAAGTTATATTGTTGAAGCGGCAGTAATATTACCGGCATTTGTGATAACTGTGTTTTTGCTTATAAGTATAATTCTTGCAATAGGAACTTGGGAAAATTTGAGTTATGGATGTATAGAAGAGCTTAGATTGGAAATGGCAAAAAATCCTATTAGAAAAAATCTTCCGGCATTGCCTGTTTCCGTATATTCAAGAGTGCAGAGGGAAAATCATAATTTATCATTTTTTTATGTTTCAAAGTATAAATACTTATATCGAGATCATGATATTGATGATTTGATTCTCATAGCTTTTAAGGGAAAACTCGATAAGAAAAATCCACTGGGTGCAGTCAGCACACTTAAGTATTCGGGGAAAATTGTGGGAAGGGCTTTTTCCGGAACCTATTATGGAGGCAAAAACGATGGCGGAGCCACAGTCTACATTTTTCCCGATAAAGGTGAAAAGTATCATAATGAGAAATGTGGATATTTGAATGCCTGTTGCCGGCAAGTTTTTCTAAACGGAAATATAAAGAAGAAATATCACAGCTGCCCGAATTGTAAATCGAAAAACGCACCATCAGGAAGTCCTGTGTTTTGTTTTGAAAGAACAGGCAGGGCATATCACATGGCAGACTGTAAAGCAGTTAAAAAATATTATATTGGAATATCAAAGGGAGCAGCTGTGGATAAAGGTTATACACCTTGCAGTAAGTGTGGTGGATAGAAATGAGCAACTATATTGAGATTAAATATCCTAAAGATTCGTTTAAGAAATACCAAAAGGATATTCTTTGTCAAAATCGGCTGGAACTGTTTTTTAAAATGGCATTTATCAGTTTAGAAAATTATACTTTTGCAATTGCAGATACTGAAAACTTTGTATCAATTTTATCTGTAGAGAACATAAATCCATATTATCTGTTAAAAATCGTTGCGGAAATAATAGAAAAAATGATTGAAGCGGAAAATAGGTATCTTTATATAGGGGAATATAAAATAGATGCAAGATATATAATGTGCAGCACAATAGATAAAAGCGTTATGATGTTTTATGTTCCCTATGTTTACAGATCAAAAAAGGAAATAGTTGATGACATAAAAAGAGTTATACTTGATATTGCACGGAATGTACCGGTAAAATACAGAACTTCCGGTGTTTTAAACAGGGCATTGGATTTTATAGAACTGAGCGGCAATGATTTGAGACTAATAAGCTGTAAATTTAACAGAATGTATTTTAATGAGAAAAAGAGAGTGTGATATTTTTTCTACAGGAATAGGGGAGAAGCTCTGAAATTATCCAAAATCGAAACCGTTTCGGATTTTTTCGGGCTCTTTCGACTTCTGTATAAACTTAAAATTCTTATATAAACCATATGAATAGTTACATAAAAGAAAAGGAACCCAAAGGGTTCCTTTATGTGCTTTTGGAATGTAAGTTAAGTTTAGCAGCCACCGAATACATCGCAGAAATCACAGTTTTCGTCTTCAATAACTCCGACAGGTTCTTCCAAACCTTCAGTAGTACAAGCATCCGGCGTTTCAGGAGTTTCTTCTCCTAATGCGTCCTTGATTGACAGGCTGATTCTTTTTCTTTCTGTGTCAATATCAAGAATTTTAGCCTTTACTTCCTGACCGATGGTCAGTTCTTCGTTAATGTTAGCTACACGCTTGTTTGCAACTTCTGAAATGTGAACAAGTCCGTCCAGACCCGGTTCCAGTTCAACGAATGCACCGTATTCTTTCAGCTGGACAACCTTTCCTGCTACGATTTGACCAACGCTGTAGTTATCTTCGATAACCGACCAAGGTTCAGGTGTGGTCTGTTTTAGACCGAGAGAAATCTTGCCTTTTTCTTTGTTCATCGAAAGGATTCTTACATTTACCGTCTGACCGATTTCCAGAACTTCGCTAGGGTGTTTAAGTTTACCCCATGAAATTTCAGAAATATGCAGAAGCCCGTCAATGCCTCCAAGATCAATGAACGCACCGTAATCTGTAAATCTCATTACGGTTCCTTCTACGATATCGTTGATATTCAGTGTTTCCCAAATTTCATCGATCTGTTTCTGCCTTTCTTCAACCAGAATTGCTTTGTGTGAGAATACTGCTCTGTTTCTTCTCTGGTCAACTCTAGTAACCTTGACAGAAAGAACTTGTCCTATAAATTCATCTGCACTCTCAACAAACTTGTTGGATAGCTGAGATAGTGGGATGAATCCGGAAACTTCCTTGTAAGCAGCAATAACGCCACCCTTTACAGGTCTAACAACTTTTACATCAATAGTTGTCTTATTTTCCAGAGCTTCGTTGATTTCGTTCCAATGCTCGTTAACTTCAAGTCTCTTCTTTGACAGCAGGATACCGCCATCATTGTCATCAGTTTTGATAACCTTAGCTGTGACTTCGTCGCCGACTTTGAATAAATCAGATAGGGTTTGGCCTTCTTCTAATGATACTTCATTTGAAGTGAGAATGCCGTCTTTTTTGCAGCCCATGTTTATAATGATATCGTTTTCATTTACCTGGTCAACTTTACCGGTGATGATTGTACCTGTTCTCGGTAGAGCTAACGAAGCATCGATTTCATCCATGATATCTGCCATTGAAATGTTTTCGTTAGTGATGTTTTCACTCATTGTAGAAATAACCTCCTTAATCACACGTTCAGGCGTCGATGCACCTGCCGCAATTCCTATTGTATTATATTTTTCCAATTCTTTCAATGGTAAATCACCAATATCTTCGATAAAAAAGCAATTATTTTGCTTTTTTTTACAAATTTCATACAACTTTTGTGTATTGGAGGAGTTTCTGCCTCCGATTACTATCATAGTATCAACCTTTTCTGCTAAATCTGCCGCTGACTTTTGACGCTGATGTGTAGCATTGCATATTGTATTCTGAACTTCCAAGATCACACCTTCTTTTGTAAGAGCTGCAATAACTTCTTCAAGGGTTTCTTTTTTAAGTGTGGTTTGGCTCACTAAAAAAGCACTGTCTTTATTAAAAGTTTCAGCATCTTTTGAGGAATTGAATATGCAAGCTGTATCATCACACCAGCCATTGATACCGATAACCTCTGGATGGTTTTTATCTCCAACGATTATTATATTTTTGCCCTGATTATGTGCATCACTAACTAATTGATGAATTTTGGATACGAATGGACATGTAGCATCTACAATTTTCACACCGTTTTTTTCGGCTGCTTTGTAAAATGCTTTCGGTTCGCCATGGGAGCGAACTATAATCGTATCATTTATACCTGCTTCATCGGGAGATGGGATAATATTCACGCCTTTACGGGCCAGTTCGTCTGTAACAGAGGCATTATGTATAAGCTGTCCGCAAGTAAAAATATTTCCACTGTTATTTTCATTATTTTCTATGCTTTCCAGAGTTTTTTGAATAGCTCTTTTAACTCCGAAACAAAAACCGCTATGTTTAGCTCTAATAATTTTCATATCTGCGATTTTTCATAGGATAACACCTATTTTCCTCCTTAATTGCACAAAATGACAGATCACATATTCTTTATAATTTCAATTGCCTTTAAAAAGTCTTCAGGCAGAGGAGCTTCAAATTCCATTTTTTTATCGCTTGTCGGATGTTTAAATGATAAGTTGTATGCATGAAGAGCCTGCCTGTCTATTATTTCGGGACAATGGTCACCGTAAAGAGTATCTCCGCAAAGGGGATGTCCAAGGTGAGTCAGATGAACCCTGATCTGGTGTGTTCTTCCTGTTTCAAGGCGTACCTTAAGAAGGGTGAAGCCTGATGAAAAGCGCTCCAAAACTTTCACATGGGTTATTGAGGGTTTGCCGTGAACTTCCATTACTGAACGAAGGGGACTATCGGAATCAGGTCTTCCGATGGGAAGGTTTACCGTAAATTCATCATCTGATACTATTCCGTTAACCAAGGTTATGTAAGTTTTTTCAACATCATCTTTGTGCATCTGATGGATTATTTTATCTTGGGCATTAGAATTTTTACCTACGATTAAAAGACCGGAGGTATCCATATCAAGTCTGTTTACAAATCGTATTTTAAAGCTTTTGCTGTTCTCACGCATATATTTCATAAGCCCGTTTGCTATGGTTTTGTCCTGGTGCAGTCTTGTGGGATGAACCGTAATCTTTGCTTGTTTGTTGATTATCAGAAGGTCGTCGTCTTCATAGATTACATTTATTGGAATATCCGCTTCAGGAAAGTTACTCCGTTCCTCCGGTAAAACAGCTTTTATAATGTCTCCGGCTTTTGGTTTCATGTAGCCTCGGAGTACATTGCCGTTAAGGTACACTTGTTTAGTTGAATTTAATTTAGTTAAAAGTCTTGATGAGAAGCCAAGGCGTTTTTTTAATAATTTTCGAAGACCGATTCCTTCATCTTCTTTTTCTACCACAAATTTAAATTCTCTCATATCCACCTACAGTAGTTTACTGTTAACCTTAGACCAAAAGTCAAAATCAATGGAACGAATAAGGTTAATCTTTTTATCGTAAGTCGAAATTACAACTTCTTCAACATTTGTGTATTCGTTTTTATAACCGTCTCTTATAACACAAAGGTTAGTATCTCTTTCCATCGCCGGAATAAGTTTAAGGGAAGTATTTGACGGTAAAATAATGCTGGATGACAAAGTTCTGTAAGCAGTATTATTCATAGGTGCGATGGGAGTAATTTGTACAAGATCAAGACGGGGGTCTATTATGCTTCCTCCCAGAGAGTAGTTGAACGCAGTACTTCCCGTCGGAGTTGACAAAACTATGCCGTCTCCGTTACAACACTCTATAAGTTTATCATCTACATAAATATTTAGATGAATACTCCTGAAATCAGTGCTTCTAATGGTAGTTTCATTTAGGAAACAGTGTTCAAAAACGCCGGAGGCAGTTTTTACACTTGCCTTAATCAGGGAAAGCTGTTGAATTTTATACTTTCCTGTTATATAACAACCTATAAATTCATCTATTCTGTCAGGAGGAACATCCTGGAAAAATCCAAGATGTCCTGTATTGATACCGATAATAGGAATAGAGGGATAATTACACTTGTGGATTGCGTCAAAAAAAGTTCCGTCTCCGCCGATACAGACGAGTATATCAGCCCTGTTGCAAAGCCCCTTTACGATGTCGAATCCAAGTTTTCTAAATTTTTCGGTTAAAATTTCTTCAGTTTCCGGAGAAGAGCCTTTATTATTCGAGTAAACACTTATGATTTTTTCCATAGGTTAAAATAATCCTTTCAGTTCATCCACAAGATTTTTGAAGGTTTCCATAGCTTTGTCCACAGGTTCTTTGCTTGCCATATCCACTCCGGCGATTTTCAGAAGTTCAACCGGATAATCATTAGTGCCGCATTTGAGAAATTCTATATAGGCATTTTTTGCTTCCTCACCATTTTCTAATATCAATTTAGATATAGCAGTGGCGGCAGAATAACCTGTTGCATATTGGTATACATAAAAACTTCTGTAGAAGTGAGGAATTCTGGACCACTCATATTGAATAAGGTCATCGTGGGTCAAGGCAGGACCGAAATATAAAGTGTTCAGGTCATCATAAGTTTTATTTAGCCATTCTGCCGTTAGACTTCCGCCTTCTTCAACATACTTATGTGATTTATGCTCAAATTCTGCAAACATGGTTTGTCTGAAAAGAGTGGTTCTAAATGCTTCAATATACATATTTAAGATGTATTTGTGCATTTTGTCATCCTTTTCCGTGGAAAGAAGATGTTTCATCAAAAGAGATTCATTTACCGTTGATGCTACTTCTGCTGTGAAAATTGAGTGGTCTCCGTAAACGAATGGCTGATGCTTTCTGGTATAATAGGAGTTCATTGAATGACCCATCTCGTGAACAAGGGTGAAGACATCTTCCAACCTGTTGTTGTAGTTCATAAGAACGAAAGGATCGCTGTCATAGGACCCGAAGCTATATGCTCCACTGGTCTTTCCTTCGTTTTCGTAAATATCAACCCAGCCGTTATCTATACCGCTTTTGAACTGTGTAAGATATTCTTTGCCTAAAGGTGCTAGACCTTGCATGGATATTGAAACGGCATCTTCAAATGGAATGTATCTTTCAGGAAGTTCTACTAAAGGTACATAAACATCATGCATTTTCAACTCATCAACACCTAAAATTTTCTTTCTGAGTGCAATGTATTCATGCATGGCAGGAAGAGCATCGTGAACTGCAGATACCAGATTATCATAAACTTCCTCAGATATGTTTCCGCCGGATAACGCTGCATTTCTCGAAGAAGGGTATTTCCTTATCTTGCTCGTCACTACATCAGTCTTGACATTATAACTATAGTTGGCAGCCAGGGTGTTGATTAAGTTTTTATAGGAGGTATAGCAACATTTGTAGGTATCCTCTCTAACTTTTCTGTTATGGCTGCGCATAAAATTGATATAGTTTCCATGTGTCAGGGTCACTTCTTCTCCATTTTCATCTGTGATTTTTCCGAATTTCATATCAGCATCGTTGAGCATTGTGAAAATAGTATCAGTGGCACCTAAAACTTCACCTATCTGAGCCATTAGGGTTTCTTCATCACTTGATAATACATGATCCTTTTGGCGTAAAAGATTGTGGAACATGTGTTCATAAACCTGTAATCTGGGTTCTCTCTCCAGGTATGACAGCAAAGTTTCCCCGGGGAGAGAAATGAGCTCAGGTGTAATGAAACTCAGTGCTGCAGAAATTTTGGCAATGGACTGTTTTGATCTATCGTGCATTGCCTGATGTTTTGCAACTCTGTTGTCTTCGTCAAGTTTCATTCGTGCATATACGAAAGCCCGTTCGAGTTTAAGCTCGATTTTATCGCCGGTTTCAAGGGCGTCTGCTAAGATTGAAGGGCTTTCACCGAGATGACCTTTGAATTTTGAAAAATCTGCTGACAGTGACTCCGCATCAGAAAGATCCTTTTCCCAGTCTCCGTCATCAGAATACATTTTTTCTAATCGCCATTTAAATTCCGGCGCTATTTCGTTACGGGTTTTTAATTTTTTGTTTCCCATTTTTGCCTCCTGTTGTATAATAGATAAAGTATATCATAAATGTGAAAGGAAATACAGATGGACAACAGACCTATTGGTTTTTTTGATTCGGGTATAGGCGGTTTAACCAGTATCCCATATATAATGAGAAAATTACCTGACGAGCGTATTATTTTTTTTGGGGACACTGCAAGGACTCCCTATGGTTCTAAATCCACTGATACTATAAGACAGTTTACCATGCAAATTGGGGAGTTTATGGCAAAAAATGATGTGAAAATGATGGTAATTGCATGTAATACCATAAGTGCAACCTGTATAGATGAATTGAGGATAAAATATCCGGATAAGCCTATAATAAGCGCTATTTCACCAACGGCAAGGGTGGTTGCAGAAAACTGCAATGCCGAAGAAAATATAGGGATTCTGGCTACAAAAGCAACTATTAAGAGCGGTGCTTATGAGGATAAAATTAAAAAGAAAAATAAAACCTTAAATAATTTGTTTCCAATGGCATGTCCGGCATTTGTACCCTTGATAGAAGAGGGGATCATAGATAATGAAATAATGGATTTGACTATCAAATATTATTTAGATGACTTTATGAAGACTCATTCAATCGATACTCTGGTTTTAGGATGTACCCACTATCCGTTGATCAGCAAAAATCTGAAGAGAATTTATCCGGGGGTTAAAATAATAAACTCTTCCAAGGAGGCTGCGACGGCGGTAAATATTGAATTGAAAAAATATGATTTGCTGGCTGAGAAGCGTCTTGGAGAAAATGTTTTTTATGCCAGTGATCTTTCTGAAAACTTTATGAATATGATTCAGCTGATATTAGGAAAGTATCAGGAAGAACTGAACATAAGATTTAAAAACTTGGATTTGTAAGGAGATTTGGATGAAAAAAGAAATTTTTTATGAAATACTTGATATCGAGCATCCGGGAGATTTCCAGTATTTTGATAATATAGCGGAACTATTTGAAACCTCAGAGGATGTGGAAATTGATGATGTATATGAGCTTATTCAGGATGTGGATATGGAAGTTTTCGGTGAGCTTATTCAAAATTATTTTGCAGATATGGAGGATTGGATACCGGAGAGAGAAACGGATTTTATACTGTTAATGGATAATATAGAAAGATCCTTTTTAGGATTGGCTCAAAACTTATCTGCAAGAGATGATGACAAAGGCGAAGACCTGCATCTCAGATTTGCTGAAGAAATAGTTAAGTTCAGAAACTGGTACACATTGAGCGAAAATGTAGAATGTATTTCAAATAGCACAGGAGAAAGCAGTTTTGCCTCTGTTCGTGACGCATTATCATCTTATAAAGAGAGTAAGATGGGAGGCACCGAGTATTACTATGACTTTAAAAATGCAATGGAATATAGTATAGAAGAATATGTTATGAAGTTCGATGATTTAATAGAATTAAGTGAGTGAGGAGTGCTTTTTGAAAGAAAAAGAACATTTAAATTTCATCAGTGTTGCAGTAATGTATGTAGGCGTAATAGTCGGGGCAGGATTTGCGTCGGGAAGGGAAACATGGCAGTTCTTCGGAATATTTGGAGAAGATGGTTTCAAAGGCTCTATTCTTGCAGGGTGTGCCTTTGCTGTACTGGCTTTCATGATTGGTTTTCTGGCTGCTGAACTGAAAACTGAAGATATGGGAAGGATAATATCGTTAGTTGACAATAAAAAAATAACGGAAAGCATAGGTTGTTTTATGGCGGTTTTTCTCTTTACGACCATTATCTCTATGACAGCTGCAGGAGGATCTTTTTTATATCAGCAATTCGGGATTCACAAAGCCATAGGTGGAGGAATAATTGCAGTACTGGTAGCTGTTACTGTATTGGGTGATTTTAAGAGAATTTCCGGATTTTTTAAATATATAGTTCCGATTCTCTTTGCCGTGGTAATGGGTATGTGTTTCTACATAATATTGTCCGGTGCCGAACAAAGTGGAAAAACCTATAATTTTCAGCAACCGGAAATAATCTCTTCTTGGTATGTGGCTGCACCGCTTTATGTCGCTTATAACTCTTTAGGAATGATTCCAATGGGATCTGCAACTTGCCTTAATGCCAAGAATAGAAAGCATGCGATGGCAGGGTCTATAATCGGTGGATTACTTTTGGGTGCAATGACCTTTACTTTGGTTGCAGCACTTCAAAAGGATATGGCATTTAGTGCAAGTTTAGATCTTCCTATGCTGGGTTTTTCCGCAAGGATTTCAATTCCGGTAAATATTGTTTACGGAATCGTTCTTTATGTGTCAATATATTCAGCTGCTACCAGTGTATTTTATGGTTTTACCATGAAGATTCCGGACAAGCCCTATAAGAAGAAAGTGATTTTAATTGCTGTTTTGATAGGTTATCTTCTCGGTTTAGTGGGCTTTAAGAATATTATAGCTTACATTTATCCTGTGGAAGGATATTTCGGCATTGTTGTGATAATTTTGATAACCCTTCATTTCTTAACTGTTTTGGGTAAAAAAGTTATAAATAATTTCAGTAAGTAGGTTTCATATGAAAAAAACGGCAGTATATATACTCATAGCGGTTTTGCTTATATTTCTATTCATTTTATTAAGCACTAAAATTCTGGGAGAAGTTTTTGGTAAAAAAATAGAAATGTATAGCTTGATTGCGATTGGCGTAATCTTATCGGTATTATTGATTTTAAATAACAGGGATAGAGGAAACAAAGATGATAACAACTAGAAGCCTGTCAAACGGCATAAGAATAATAATGGAAACCATGCCGCAGGTTCAGTCCATGGCTATTGGAATAATGGTCAGAGCAGGTGCAGTGGATGAACAGGCGAAACACTCGGGAATTTCTCATTTTGTAGAACACATGATGTTTAAGGGAACCAGCAACAGAAATGCAAGACAGATTGCAGGAGATATAGATAAAATAGGTGGGCAGATAAATGCTTTTACAGGAAAGGAAATGACCTGTTATTATGTAAAATCCATTGCAAAAAATTACAAGAAAGCGGCAGAAGTTTTGGTGGATATGCTTGAGAATTCCATTTTTGAAAAGACTGAACTGGACAGAGAGAGGAAAGTAATCTGTGAAGAAATAAAGATGACTAAAGATGCTCCTGATGATTTGGCACATGATACATTTGTTTCAAATATGTTCAAGGGAAGCAACCTGGGACATTCTATTTTAGGAACACCGTCTTCTTTATCAAGGATAACCCATAATGTGATGAAGGAGTATGTTGAAAAACAGTATACGAGGGATAGCATTGTTGTATCTGTTTCAGGTAATTTTGACTGCGATGATGTGTGTGATTATTTTGAGAATAACTTTCAAAAGCTAAAGGCAAAGAAAGAAGCCCTCAAATGGAAGAATTATAAATACAGCCCATTTACTAAATCACAGGTAAAGGACATACAGCAGGCCCATATTTGTTTAGGTACTAAAGGTCCCACACTTCAAGATGAGAAATTTTATGATTTTCAGGTTCTGAATAATATTTTAGGCGGCAGCATGAGTTCAAGACTTTTCCAGAATATCAGAGAGCAAAAGGGACTGGCTTATTCAGTTTATTCTTCAAGTGGAAATTTCAGCAAAGACGGATATTTTGAAATATATGCAGGAGTTAATCAAGATAAGATAGGTTCTGCAATCGAAGGTATAGAAGAGGAACTGGAAACACTTTCTAAAGAGCCTGTATCTCTTGAAGAACTTAATTCATCAAAAGAGCAGCTTAAGGCAAGCTATGTTTTCAGTCAGGAAAACACTTCAGCCAGAATGATGGTAAACGGGAAAAACTTTATTTTGCTGAATAAGGTGTTCCATCCTGAAGAGGTTATTTCCGGATATGACGGCGTTACAATCCGCAGTATTGATGACATCAAAGATAAAATTTGCGATTTCAGAAATTATAGCTGTTCATGTGTATCCAATAAGAAAGTGGATTTAAGGAAACTGATGGTATAGATAAAGATATTGAAATAATTTAACGACCGGAGAGGGCATTATATGAAACTGAAAATTATAAGTAAAAGCGGAGTTTTACCGAAATATGAAACTGAGGGAGCAGCCGGTTTTGATATAAGGGCATATTTAAAAAATGATTTTATCCTTAAATCAGGTGAGCGAGCTTTGGTTCCAACGGGATTGTTTTTTCAGATTCCGAAGGGGTATGAAGCTCAGGTCAGGGCTAGAAGCGGTCTTGCTATAAGAAACGGAATAGGGCTGGTTAATGGAATAGGAACTGTTGATTCCGATTACAGAGGTGAGATTAAAGTGCCTTTAATAAACTGGAGTAATGAAGACTTTACAATACATAATGGTGACAGGATTGCACAGGTTGTGATAAATAAATATGAGTATGTTGAATTTGAAATAACGGACAAACTTTCATATACCGAACGGGGAGAGGGCGGTTTTGGACATACAGGGGTATAATTATGCAGATGAGATTAGATTTAGAAGAAAGAGAACTGAGGGAACTTTCCGGCTTTGCAACTAAAGCTGTGAATAGCAAAGGAAGAGAAGTTGAAGAAACCCAGTGTGAATATAGAACGATATTTCAGAGAGATAGGGATAGAATAATACATTCAAAAGCTTTCAGGAGACTTATGCATAAAACTCAGGTGTTTCTTTCTCCGGAGGGAGATCACTATAGAACCAGGCTAACTCATACTATTGAGGTCAACCAGGTGGCAACAAGTATAGCAAGAATCCTTAATCTTAATATGGATTTGACCAATGCGATTGCTCTTGGACATGATCTGGGACATACTCCTTTTGGACATAACGGAGAAATTGTACTTAACTCTATTCATCCCGGAGGATTTCATCACAATATACAAAGCCTAAGAGTCATCGATGTTCTGGAGAATCACAATAATAAGAGAGGTATGAATCTGAGTTATGAAGTAAGAAACGGAATCCTGCACCATACCGGAAAAACTCTGCCGGATACCCCGGAGGGTCAGGTTGTGAAAATCAGCGATAGAATCGCATATATAAACCATGATATAGATGATGCCATCAGAAGCGGCGTTATCTCCACCGAAGATTTGCCCGAATCTTCTCTTGAACTCTTTGGCTGCAGTCACGGAGAAAGAATTATGAATATGATAGAGAATGTGGTGAAAAATAGTGACGGAATGCCTACGGTGGCAATGGATGAAAAACATACGGCAGAGCTTAACTTATTAAGAAATTTTATGTTCAGGAATGTGTATAAGAGTAACTCGGTTAAAAGAGAAGAGGATCTTGCAAAACTTGAAGTTGTGATAACTTCGTTATACAATCATTTTCTGGAGCATCCCAAAGAGTTGCCGGAGGACCTTCAGATTATAGCAAAGGAAGAAGGTACAAATATAGCGGTCAAAGACTATGTGGCAGGAATGACAGACAGATTTGCAGTTAAGATGTATTCAGAGATCTTCGTACCTCAGAAATTTTAAAAACATATAGAATTTAGTATAAAAATTCAAAGAAAGGACAGATGCGATGAGCTTTTCTATTTCTCAAAGTTCAATTGAAAGTTTAAAGAATCAAGTTGATATTGTGAATGTTATCGGTCAAGTGGTTCCGCTAAAACGAGCAGGCTCAAATCATAAAGGTATTTGTCCTTTTCACAATGAAAAAACACCGTCTTTTGTCGTATCGGAACAAAAGCAGTATTTTACCTGCTTTGGATGCGGTGCTTCGGGTGATGTTATAGAATTTGTAAAGCGATATTATAATATGGACTTTTCAGAAGCTGTTGAAAAACTTGCAGATGAATATGGAATTCTGCTGGAAAAAAATGGCGGTTATGATAATAGGAATGAATATTATGAAATAAACAGGATAACGGCTGAATTTTTTTATCATTCATTCACCCAAAAAGCAAACAAAGGGTATGCTTATATGAAAAATAGGGGGATTGCTCCCGCCGTGCTGAAAAAATTTGGAATAGGATATGCCGACAGAGAGTGGGACAGCCTCTATAAACATTTAAAATTCAAGGGTGTTGAAGATAAAAAAATGCGGGAATTAGGTTTGATTTCGGGTTCTAAGGGTAAATACTATGATAGATTTAGGAATCGTGTGATGTTCCCAATAATCAATACCGGCGGCAAGGTAATAGGCTTTGGCGGAAGAACTGTAGATGATGAAAATGAACCCAAATATCTCAATTCTCCTGAAAGTATCATTTTTCAGAAGAAAAATAATCTATACGGACTTAATATTTCCAGGCAGTCAGCAGGCAAAGAAGGAAAAATGATTCTGGTAGAAGGTTATATGGATGTGATTTCGCTGTTTCAGAGTGGCGTTGAGAATGTGGCGGCAAGTTTAGGTACAGCTCTCACTGAAAATCAGGCAAAGCTTCTTAATCGTTATGTCAAAGAGGTGATTTTGAGCTATGATTCAGATTCTGCCGGTAGAAAAGCTGCATTAAGAGGGATAGAAATTCTGAGAAAAGAAAAGTCAAAGGTAAAGGTTTTACATGTTACTGACGGAAAAGATCCGGACGAATATATTAAAAAAAACGGGAAGAAAGCTTTTTTGGAATTAATTGATAAAGCTCTTCCTTATGGAGATTACAAACTTGAATCTGCAAAGAACGGTTATGATCTTGAACTTGATGAAGACAGACTGGAATATCTTCAGAAGGCAGTAGAAATAATATCAGAAATGACTCCGCTGGAGCAGGAAATTTACAAGAAAAAAGTTTCCAAAGACTTGGGGATTTCTCAATCTGCAATTGATAGAGAATTATACCGGAATTTTAAGACTACAGATGAAAAGAACCGTGACAGAAATGGAAGAGAAGATTTGCAAAATGATAACCCGGAGCTTTCATCATTGGAAAAGACATTGATAAAACTGGCTTTTTCCGAAGAAACATATATAGATAAGATTATTTCTGAACCTGATTTAATTCAGTCGGGATTTTGTCGTAAGATTTTGTCGGTGGCTCATGAAGACTTGAGAATTCATAGCTTTTTCAAACTCGAAAACAGTTGCACCGACACATCCTGCTGCTCCGAAAACGGTTTTAACGCTTTCTTGACAGAAGACAAGGTTTTAATCTGTTCGTTCTTAGATAATTTATCGGCCTTTGAAAGCAGGATATGCACAGGCCTGCCGGTTTTGGCGAAAAAATCCAACATTTGGATGTCCAGCGGCTTGAGCGGATGACGGCAATCCATAATCAACACCAAACCGATGAGTTGCCGCCGTGTCTGCAAATAATCGCCCAACAGGGTTACCCAATGCTGACGCACCGCCTCCGGCACGGCCGCGTAGCCGTAACCGGGCAAATCAACCATAAAATGACCGTTGGCCAGTTCGAAAAAATTGATATGCTGCGTACGGCCGGGCGTTTTCGATACATAGGCCAGCCGAACATGGTTGCACAGCGTATTGATCGCACTGGATTTGCCCGCGTTGGACCGTCCGACGAAGGCTATTTCGGCTTCCGTATCGGGCAAATCTTTCAAGTGGTTTACCGTAGTAAAAAATTTTGCGTTTTGAAATAAGTTCATAACTATGGAAAAAACAGGTAAATTTGGTATAGAATACCACGTTTGCCGAATAATCGGTTTAAAGCGACGGAATTCCGCCGCATATTTTGAGTATCACAGATAAAAAAGGGTATTGCGGATACCGCAATGCCGCAATCAGGAGCCTTCCATGAAACGTACCACCTTACTGACTCTGGCATTGGCGTGCGGTGCGGTGTTTGCCGCGCCGAAGGCCGATTTGGCCAAAGGCAAGCAGATCGCCCAAACCGTATGCGCGGCCTGCCATGCCGCCGACGGCAACAGCGGCATTTCCTCCTACCCGAAACTTTCGTCGCAACATGCCACATACATAATTAAAGAAACCGTTGCCATCAAAGACGGCAAACGGACAACCGGCGGAGCGGCAGCTATGCGCCCGATGGTGGGCAGCCTGAGTGCTCAGGATATTGCCGACGTGGCCGCTTTCTATGCCACTCAAACTCCAAAACCGGGTGAGGCCAATCCGAAAGACAATCTGGATCTGGGCGCCAAAATCTTCCGCGGCGGGCTGTCCGAGAAAAAACTGCCTGCCTGTATGGCTTGCCACGGCCCAAGCGGTGCGGGCATACCGGGCAGCGGCACCGATGTTTCAGCCTATCCACGCTTAGGCGGCCAGCACAAAGACTACACCATGACGCAGCTGAAAGCCTATGCCTCCGGCCAGCGCAAAAGTCCCAACAACATGATGGAAGACGTAGTCAAACGCATGTCTGAAGAAGAGATGAACGCCGTAGCCAACTTCATCCAAGGGCTGCACTGATTTTCAGACGGCCTCCACCTGATAAAGGCCGTCTGAATACCACCATTGGAATAAACAATGACCATCGGGCTGCCGGTACATCCAACGTATCGGCAGCCCGATTTGTAGTAGAATCCACCTCTTTGTTTTCCCGAAATTTCTCTCCCCTAAAGATGGCAACCGGTAAAAAAATCCCGCTTATCCGCCGCCCGTGGTTCGCTTTTTTAAGCTCCATGCGTTTCGCGGTTGCGCTGCTGTGCGTATTAGGCATCGCCTCGGTCATCGGCACGGTTTTGCAGCAAAACCTGTCCTACACCGACTACATCGTCAAATTCGGCCCTTTTTGGAGCCGGATTTTCCAAGCACTCGGCCTGTTTGACGTTTACTCCTCCATCTGGTTTGTCGTCATCATGCTGTTTCTGGTGCTCAGCACCGGCCTTTGCCTGTGGCGCAACATTCCGCCCTTTATGCGCGAAATGCGATCGTTCCGCCTGAAAGCAAGCCGGCAGTCGCTTGCAGCCATGAAACACACCGCCCTGTTGGAAAACGGCCTCACCCCGTCTGTAGGCATGCGTTACTTCAACGTCCGCGGCTTCGCTGTCAAACAGGTCGAACGTGAAGACGGCTCGGTATTGGTTGCCGGTAAAAAAGGGGCGGCCAACAAATGGGGATACATTTTTGCCCACCTGGCCATCATTGTCATCTGCCTCGGTGGCCTGATAGACAGCAACCTGCTATTAAAAATCGGCATGCTGACCGGGAAAATCACCCCTGACAACACAGCGGTATTCGCCCGCGACTTCAAACCCGAAAGCATCTTGAGCGACGGCAATCCGTCATTTCGGGGCAACGTAAACCTCAGCGAAGGGCAAGAAGCCGACGTTGTTTTCCTGAATGCCGACCAAGGGCTTTTGGTTCAACAGTTGCCGTTTTCGGTCAAACTGAAAAAATTCCACATCGATTTCTACGATACCGGCATGCCGAGTGATTTTGCCAGCGATCTGGAAGTTACCGATAAAAAAACCGGCAAGGTCAGCGAACACACCATCCGGGTAAACCACCCGCTCACCCTGCACGGCATTTCTATCTACCAGGCAAGCTTTGCCGACGGCGGCTCCGGCCTCCAATTCAAAGCTTGGGATTTGGCGGCGAACAGCAGCCGTTTTGCCGAATTGAAAGGCACATCGATGAACAGTTTTCCGCTGAATATGGGCGGCGAACAAAAATTCACTTTGGAATTCGACAAATTCACATCGATGAACGTTGAAGACATGAGCGAACCGGCCGAAAAAGAGCAAGGTTTGAAACAAAAACTCAACGATGCCCGCGCCGTGAAACAGGAGAAAAAATTCACCAACCTGGGTCCCAGCATCATCTACCGCCTGCGCGATTCTGCGGGACAGGCAATAGAATTTAAAAACTACATGCTGCCGATCAAGCAGGAAGATGACTACTTTTTCATCACAGGCACCCGCTCCGGCCTCGAGCAACAATACCGTTGGTTGCGCATTCCTGCCGACAGCAAACACAAGGCCGACACCTTCATGATTTGGCGCGAACTAATGAACGACGAAACCGTCCGCAGCCGCATCAGTACAGCCGCAGCCGCCAGTGCGCCGGAAGACATCCGTCCGCAATTCAAACAAGCCGTTGAAAACACTCTGCTCCTGTTCGCCCGCGGCGGCTATCTGGAATTGGATAAATTCGTCCAAACCGCGGTTCCTGAAAACGAACGGGAAAAAATGCGCGATTATTTCTATCAAATCCTAATCGGCGGTGCCAGCCTCACCTTAGACGAAGCCTTAAACCGGCAAAACCTGCCCGCCTGGCAACAGGAAGACAAACGCAACCGTTTCCTATTACACGCCATGGATGCCTATACCGGCCTGACGGAATATCCCGCACCCGTACTGTTGCAACTGGACAGCTTCCAAGAAGTCCGTTCCTCTGGCCTGCAGATGACGAAATCCCCGGGCGCGGTGTTGGTTTACATCGGCTCGCTGCTGCTGGTATTGGGCACTGTCTTTATGTTCTACATCCGCGAAAAACGCTTCTGGCTGTTATTCGAACCCAACGGCATCCGCTTTGCCATGTCGTCCAGCAGGCACGAACGCGACCTGCAACGAGAATTCCCCGAACATCTGCAAGGCCTGAAACGGCTTGCCGAGGATTTAAACCATGATGCAAACCACCGACAACACTAAAACACACGCCGACCTACCACAGCACGAACTCTTGGCAGAACGTTCTTTTTGGCACTCTCTGGATGCCAAAGACTGGCTGTTTGCCGCCCTTATCCCGCTCATTGCCGCCTTCGTGCAATACACCCTGCCGCACAGAATGGATGTATACGAAGTCGTTATCCTGTGGTCGAGCGCAATCTGCACCGTCGGCCTGGGCTGGTTTTTCAAACCCATGCGCTGGTTCGTCCCGCTCTCGCTGGCACTGGCCTACGGCGGCGTATCCCTCTATGCAGGAAACTTCGGCAACAGCGATAAATTCCTCCTGCGCTACTTCCTCAGCAGCCAGTCGGCGATTATGTGGCAATGCGCGATGATTTTTGCCGCCCTGTTCGCCTACGCCTGCGGCTCCCTGTTGGCTGCACACAAAAAAAGCCAAACCAATACCCTGCTCGGCATGGGTACCGCCTTCGGTTGGATCTCCGCCTTGGCGGGCTTTACCGGCCTCCTGGTCCGCTGGCACGAAAGCTACCTGTTGTTGGGCGATGCCGGCCATATCCCGGTTTCCAACCTCTATGAAGTCTTCATCCTTTTCCTCGTCATCAGCTCATTGATGTACTGGTATTACGAAACCCGTTTTACCGTGCAGCGGCTGGGCGTGTTCGTCTACACACTGATGGCCGGAATCGTCTGCTTCGTGCTGTGGTACAGCCTCGCGCGCAACGCACAACAGATTCAACCGCTGATTCCCGCCCTGCAATCATGGTGGATGAAAATCCACGTTCCGGCCAATTTCATCGGCTACGGCGCATTCTGTATGGCCGCCATGCTCGGCGTGGCCCAGCTTATGGTCATCCGCAGCACCGAAAAAGGCAAAGCCAGCCGCCTGCCCGATTCAGCCGCCATTGAAGAAATCATGTACAAAGCCATTGCCGTCGGCTTCCTGTTCTTTACCATCGCCACCATCCTCGGCGCACTGTGGGCAAAAGCCGCGTGGGGCGGCTATTGGAGCTGGGACCCGAAAGAAGTATGGGCACTCGTTGTTTGGCTGAACTACGCCACATGGCTGCACCTGCGGCTGGTTGTCGGCTGGCGCGGCAAAATATTGGCCTGGTGGGCGATTATCGGCCTCTTCATCACCGCCTTCGCCTTTGTCGGCGTCAACATGTTCCTCAGCGGCCTGCACTCCTACGGGGAACTGTAATCCGACAAAAAGGCCGTCTGAAAACGCAGCTATGCAACGTCTGAAGTCTTTAAGACTGACACCGTCCTCATCAGATTTTAAATGCTGTGGAAACATTTTCAGACGGCCTCCAAACCACACATCCATCAGCACACACCTGCAGCCCGACCCGACAAACACACCATCCTGCTGATAAGGCCGTCTGAAACGAAGTACCGAACAGTGCCGGGCTTCTACAAAACTCAAACAGAGTTGGAAGATGCAGAATTTCTGCACAGCCAACACAAAGTTTCCTAAAGACAAACTCCTGCCAAACTGCAGCACAGCCCCGCCCTACCTTATAGTGGATTAAATTTAAATCAGGACAAGGCGACGAAGCCGCAGACAGTACAAATAGTACGGCAAGGCGAGGCAACGCCGTACTGGTTTAAATTTAATCCACTATATTTTCAGACGGCCTCCAACCACGCCAACCCGCAAAAGGAAACATCATGACAACCTGCCGCGAAATCCTTGCCTGGTGCGACGACATCCTGCAAACCGCCCAATTTAAAGACTATGCGCCCAACGGCCTCCAAGTCGAAGGCGCGGAAAAAATTGAAAAAATCGTTGCCGCCGTTACCGCCAGCCGTGCCGCCGTCGAATGTGCCGCACAACAAGGCGCGCAACTACTGCTTGTCCACCACGGCATGTTCTGGAAAAGCGAACCCGCCACCATCACCGGCTGGAAAAAGCAACGCATCGCCACCCTCCTGCACCACAACATCAACATGGCCGGCTACCACCTGCCGCTCGACGCCCACCCCGAACTCGGCAACAACGCCCAACTGGCCAAACTGATGGACTGGCAAACAGATTACACCTGCGGCGAGCAAAACCTACTGAACATAGGCCGTCTGAAAACCCCGAAAACCGTTTCCGAACTAACTGCCGAAATCGCCCAAAAACTCGGCCGCACCCCCACCGTCGTCGGCAATCCGCAACAAACCGTCAGCCGTGCCGCATGGTGCACCGGCGGCGCACAGGGATTTTTTCAGACGGCCATAGACGAAGGCGCCGAAATCTACGTCACCGGCGAAATTTCCGAAGCGCAATACCACCTTGCCAACGAAACCGGCACAGTCTTCATCTCCGCAGGCCACCACGCCACAGAACGCTATGGCATACAGGCACTTGCCCGCGCCCTGCAACAGAAATTCGGCACGGAAATTTACTTTTTTGACGAACAAAATCCTGCTTAAAATCAAAAAAGACTTCAAAAATTTACCTTATTTTAAATACTACTTTAAGCAACCCTACGAATTCAGGTAGAATTACGGGGTTTAATGGCTCGGTATTTTCAAAATCTTAGGATGACTGAAATAATGGATAATCATGAAATCAATCAAGGCCGCCGCCGCTTCCTCGTGCTGGCAACAGCAGGAGCGGGCGGATTGGCCGCCGCAGGCGTGGCTGCGCCTTTCGTCGCCAGCTGGTTTCCGTCGGAAAAGGCTAAGGCCGCCGGCGCACCTATAGAAATCGACGTTAGCAAAATCGAATCCGGACAAATGCTGACTGCCGAATGGCAAGGCAAACCGATTTGGGTGGTAAACCGCACGGATCAACAACTCAAAGACCTGAAAGGACTGAGCGGCGTCTTGACCGACCCAAACTCCGAGGTCAACCACCAGCCGGAAGACTGCAAAAACGAGACCCGCTCAATCAAACCGAACGTCTTGGTCGCCATCGGCATCTGTACCCATTTGGGCTGTTCGCCGACCTACCGCCCGGACATTGCTCCGGCAGATTTGGGTGCAGAGTGGAAAGGCGGCTTCTTCTGCCCGTGCCACGGCTCCAAATTCGACATTGCCGGACGCGTTTACGCCGGCGCGCCCGCCCCGACCAATCTGGTTGTTCCTCCCCATAAATACCTAAGCGACACCACCATCCAGGTCGGCGACGAAACATAAAAAGGGACTTAATTATGGCAAACCAAACCAATAGCAAAGCAAAGGCATTGTTGGACTGGGTGGACGCCCGTTTCCCTTTGTCCAAAATGTGGCGCGACCACCTGTCTGAATACTACGCGCCGAAAAACTTCAACTTCTGGTACTTCTTCGGCTCACTGGCACTTTTGGTGTTGGTGATTCAGATTGTCAGCGGTATTTTCCTCGTCATGAATTTCAAACCCGACGGCAATCTGAACCAATACAACCTGCCGGCTGCGTTTACCGCTGTCGAATACATCATGCGCGACGTATCGGGTGGTTGGATTATCCGCTATATGCACTCCACCGGTGCATCGTTCTTCTTTATTGTCGTATATCTACACATGTTCCGCGGCCTGATTTACGGTTCGTTTAAAAAACCGCGCGAACTGGTATGGGTATTCGGCTCGTTGATTTTCTTGGCATTGATGGCAGAAGCCTTTATGGGTTACCTGCTCCCTTGGGGACAAATGTCCTTCTGGGGCGCACAGGTGATCATCAACCTGTTCTCCGCTATTCCGGTAATCGGCCAAGATTTATCGGTTTGGATTCGTGGTGACTTTACCATTTCCGATGCCACTCTGAACCGCTTCTTCGCCCTGCACGTCATTGCCGTACCGTTGGTGCTGCTCGGTTTGGTCGTAGCGCACATTATCGCCCTGCACGAAGTCGGTTCGAACAACCCTGACGGCGTGGAAATCAAAAAACTGAAAGATGAAAACGGCGTACCTTTGGACGGCATCCCGTTCCATCCGTACTACACCGTTAAAGACATCTTGGGCGTAGTAGTCTTCCTGATTGTCTTCTGTGCCGTTATGTTCTTCGCACCCGAAGGTGGCGGCTACTTCTTGGAAGCGCCGAACTTTGACCCTGCAGACCCGCTGAAAACCCCTCCCCATATTGCGCCTGTTTGGTATTTCACCCCGTTCTATGCCATTTTGCGTGCCATTCCGTCCTTTGCCGGTACGCAGATATGGGGCGTTATCGGTATGGGAGCGGCAGTCGTGCTGATTGCCCTGCTACCGTGGCTGGATCGTTCTCCGGTGAAATCGATACGCTACCGCGGCCCGATTTTCAAAACTGCGCTGGTATTGTTCGTTATCTCCTTTATCGGTTTAGGCATCCTCGGCGCAATGGCGGCAACTCCTTCCCGCACCTTCATTGCACGCGCCCTGTCGGCCATCTATTTCCTGTTTTTCTTGGCTATGCCGATTTACAGCAAGCTGGATCCAACCAAACCGGTTCCCGAACGTGTAACCATGAGTACTGGCAAACAAAAAGTGATGTTCTTCGTGTACACCGCCATTACATTAATCGGTGCGTACCTGTTTGCAACCAATATCTGATGAGGGCAGCAAAATGAAAAATACATTGAAAAAATGGATTGTTGCCTTTGCCTTGGCAACCCCTATGGCTTTAGCCGGCGCAAGCGGCGACCACCACTACGAAAAAGTCGATATCGACTTGGGCAACCAAGTCAGCCTGCAACGCGGCGCGCAAATCTTTACCAACTACTGCCTGTCCTGCCATTCGGCAAGCAGCATGCGCTTCAACCGTCTGAAAGACATCGGTCTGACCGACGAGCAAATCAAGAAAAACATGATGTTCACCACCGACAAAGTCGGTGATGTGATGCATGCCGCCATGGCTCCGGCAAACGGAAAAAAATGGTTTGGTGCGGCACCTCCCGATTTGTCGCTGATTGCCCGTTCGCGTGGTGCCGACTACCTGTATGCCTACATGCGCGGTTTCTATAAAGACCCAACCCGTCCGACCGGCTGGAACAATACTGCGTTTAATAAAGTAGGTATGCCTCATCCGCTGTGGCAGCAACAAGGCGTGCAAGCTGTCGAGCTGGATGGAAAAGGCCAACCCGTTATGGTAAAAGACGAACACGGCCAAGATGTTCCGAAACTGTATTGGGAATCCACCGGTTCCATGACACGCAAAACACCGGACGGCAAAGTCATTACCAAAGAATATGATGACTACGCCCGCGATTTGGTGGCCTTCATGGTTTACATGGGTGAGCCTGCACAGGTAGAGCGCAAACAAATCGGCTATGCCGTCTTGATCTTCTTGTTTGCGGTAATGCTGCCGCTGGCCTATTTCCTGAAAAAAGAATACTGGAAAGACGTTCACTAAGCTGTCTGACCAAATTCAAGCGGAGGAGATTCCTCCGCTTTTTTATTTTTCTCCAATAAAACATCATGATATAACGAATTTGTAGTATTTTCAGACAGCCTTGTGTATCATTCTCTTAATTTTCAAACACATCATATCTGCCTTGGCGGATATTTCTTTTTAATTCAGTCGGAGTAATCCTTATGATGATTTTGTATTCGGGCATTACCTGCCCGTTCAGCCACCGCTGCCGCTTCGTCCTATATGAAAAAGGGATGGATTTTGAAATTAAAGACGTGGATATTTTCAACAAACCTGAAGATTTGGCCGTCATGAATCCGTATAACCAAGTACCTGTTTTGGTAGAGCGCGATTTGATACTGCACGAATCCAACATCATCAACGAATACATAGACGAACGCTTCCCCCATCCCCAATTGATGCCGGGCGACCCCGTTCAACGAGGTCGCGGCCGTTTGGTGCTCTACCGCCTGGAACGCGAATTGTTCAGCCATGTGCAGGTTTTGGAAACACCCGAATCTACATCCAAAGAACAAGCCAAAGCACGCGAAGCCATTTCCCAAGGCCTGACCATGCTGGCACCTGCATTTTCCAAACACAAATACATCATGGGCGACGACTTTTCCATGATTGACGTCGCCATTGCCCCGCTCCTGTGGCGTTTGGATCATTACGACATCAAATTAGGGAAAAACGCTGCACCGCTGCTCAAATACGCCGAACGCCTGTTCCAGCGCGAAGCCTTTATCGAAGCACTGACACCGGCCGAAAAAGCCATGCGCCGCTAAAATATCATCGGGGGAAACAACGAATGAACAGCAGCACCAAACCTTACCTGCTCCGTGCCCTGTACGAATGGTGCAACGACAACGGCTACACCGCGCACATTGTTGCCTGGGTAAACGAACATACCCGCGTACCGATGCAATATGTGCGCGACAACGAAATCATGTTGAATATCGGGCCGAATGCCGCACACAATCTGAGCATCGACAACGAATGGGTAAATTTTTCCGCCCGCTTTGCCGGTGTGGCGCACGAAATCTGGATTCCTGTCGGCCACATCTCTAGCCTGTTTGCCCGCGAAACCGGCGAAGGCATGGGTTTTGAAATAGAACCCTACCAACCCTCAACCGAAACCTCGGGCGAAACGGAAACCTCGGGCGAAACGGAAACGAAAACGGAAGAAAAAAGGCCGTCTGAAAAACCGGAAAACGGCACAGCAGAAAAGAAAAAGGTTTTGAAGTTCGTCAAATAACCGCCGGCTCACGGCAGGCCGTCTGAAAGCACGTCCTTTCAGACGGCCTCATCCGTATTAACTGGCATCACAGTTTGCATATAAGGAAACACCATGACTCCCGAACCCAATATCGGCTCTCCGCTGTTTTACGGCGTATTCTTTATCGCCGTCCTCATCATGATCGGCATAGACATGTTGTCGCTAAAAAAAACCGGCGCACACAAAGTCAGCACCAAAGAAGCCCTGCTCTGGTCAGCCATTTGGATTGCCGTATCCTGCGCCTTCGCCGGCTGGCTGTATTGGGAAATCAGCAGCAACCCCGCCTATGGCCACAACATCGCCAAAACCAAAGTAATAGAATATTTCACCGGCTACGTTTTGGAAAAATCGCTGGCCGTAGATAACCTTTTTGTCTTCCTGATGATTTTTTCCTACTTCAAAGTACCGTCCCAATATCAGCACCGGGTATTGTTATACGGCGTATTCGGGGCCATCGTCCTGCGTGCTATTATGATTTTTATCGGCGCGGTGCTGGTCAGCCGTTTCGAATGGATATTGTATATTTTCGGCGCATTCCTGCTCTACACAGGCATCAAAATGGTCAAACAGGGCGGCGATGAGGAAGGCGAAGACCTGTCGCAAAACAAAATCCTGCAATGGCTGCAAAAGCATATCCGCGTCGGCAAATCATTGAACGGTGAAAAATTCTTTACCGTGGAAAACGGCAAGCGCGTTGCCAGCCCGCTGCTGATGGTACTGATTATGGTCGAACTGAGTGATGTCATATTCGCCGTCGACAGTATTCCGGCCATTTTTGCCGTTACCACCGACCCGTTCATCGTCCTCACCTCCAACATCTTCGCCATCCTCGGCTTGCGCGCAATGTATTTCCTGTTGGCAGACATGGCCGACCGCTTCGTATTCCTGAACTACGGCTTGGCATTCGTCTTGAGCTTTATCGGAATCAAGATGCTGATTATTCATTGGATTCCCATTCCTGTCACCATCTCGTTGGCAGTCGTCTTCGGCGCGCTTGGCGCATCCATCCTCACCTCGCTGGTATACAGCCGGAAAATGGAACGCCGCTGATGATGCGCTACCTCCGATAAAACACAAAAAGGCCGTCTGAAAATATCTTTTCAGACGGCCTCAAATTTTAAAACGGCTTACAGACCCAGTTTTTCTTTCACATGTTTCACATAGCCGTGGTCGTTGCGGCGGATATGCAGGAACAACCAAGTTTCCAACAAATCCAACATTTCCTGACCGACATCGTCGCCGTTATCGAAACGGCCTTTGAATGTTTTCACTTTATTAACGAAATTTTCATGCACGCGGTGGTGGGCATCCAACAGGGGATATTCTGCCATTTCCAACAGGCTTTCCTCATCGGAGAAGTGTTGAACGGTGTAATCAATCAAATGATCCAAGGCCACACCTACCGCCTGGCGGTCGTTTGCAACATGGGCATCATGCATCTCATTGATATACTGAACCAAAATTTTGTGCTGTTCGTCCACCTGTTCGATGCCGGTGTCCAAATCGGAAGTCCAATGCAAGAAAGTATCTGCCATTTTTAATTCCCTTTATGTGTCGATAAAAATCGAATTATAGGGTTTTCCGTGTAAAGAACAGACAACATTTGCATAATTAAGTTAGGAATTCATTCAAATTTTGACTTTTATCAAACACTTAATTGTGATTTATTCTCAATCGTCCGATTGCGCAGCCAGCGGGCGGCCGGAGCGAGTTCGCCGGCCAGCAACCCGATTTCCCCCGCGCCGGACGCACGCAATACATCCGCCGCCGCACCGTGCAGCCATACGCCGCCGCAGGCCGCCTGAAACGGCTCGATTCCCTGCGCCAGCAGGCTGCCGATGATGCCGCTTAACACGTCTCCGCTACCCGCCGTGGCCAAACCCGCATTGCCGCTCAGGTTTTCATACAACATCCCGTTACTGCTGCACACGAGGGAACGATGCCCCTTCAGCACCACCACGGCACGGAAGCGTTCAGCCAGCCGCCGCACCGCCGTTTCCCGGTCGGACTGCACGACGCTTGTCTCCGTTCCGAGCAGGCGCGCGGCTTCGGCGGGATGCGGCGTCAGGACCAACTGCGGATACAGCGCGGCTTCGGCGGCCAATGCCCCATCATGCGCCAACAGATTCAGTGCGTCCGCATCCAGCAGCAACGGCGTATCGGAGGCTGTCTGAAAAACTGCCCGCAGCAACTGCGCCGCCTCTGCAGCGCAACCCAAACCGCACCCGGCCACGCGTGCCGACAAATCCGTCCGTTTGAGCAATGCCGACGCCGTATCCAGCATGATTTCGGGATAGGCGGCAATCAGCGGCATGGGCAAAACAGGCTGATGAAAACCGGCCCACACCTTGCCGCAACCGAGCATCAAGGCGGACGACGATGCTAATACCACCGCCCCGCTCATACCCGCCGCACCGCCCAACACGGCCAGCGTGCCGAACGTACCTTTGTGGCTGTCGGCCTGCCGCGGGCGGAATATTTGCGGAAACCGTTGTACGGCCTCCTCAAGCGGGAAACCTTCGGGCAATCGGTAAAAAACGTTCATGGCCATACTCCTTCACTTCGGATTTTCCGTTTTCAGACGGCCTTATTGTATGCTTTGTCGCCGTCGGATTTGCACCATCCGCATGAATTATTTTAATATTGCCCCTCTTTTGCCAACTTTGCCAACGGTCGAGGCCGCCCCATGGAATCCATTATCGAACTGCGTCATCTGAAAACCCTTCTGGCGTTGGAGGAAACCGGCAGCGTTTCCCTCGCCGCGCAACGCGTATTCCTGACCCAATCCGCCCTGTCGCACCAAATCCGCACGCTGGAAAACT
>ERZ772906.340-NODE-340-length-28313-cov-5.127221_pt1 | contig 28313 bp, 24 predicted proteins | sample MGYA00511338_ERZ772906 | MGnify/ENA primary metagenome ERZ772906 (study PRJEB29015, sample SAMEA2738076) | human oral metagenome | biome: human oral; feature: human-associated habitat; material: saliva | place: China | collected 2212 ... | reverse complement strand
GACCTATACGCCGAAATTTATAATAACAAAATAAAAAATTGTAATTATGTTTTTTAAATTTATAATTATAATTTTGCAGGATTCTTATTATGTTTTTCTAATCAGTAATTACCGCCTCTCTATAATGGAATAGTTTATCTTGGTAGTGCTTAAAGTCTTTCTTTTTAATTATAAAAATATGAGTTCGATATGAGCTCCATGTATTACTCTGACATTATTATTCATGCCTAAGACTTTTACACGACCACTTATATCGAACTCACGCTTTATAAATTTCTTCTTATTCTTGATAAGTTTGAATAACAATAGTTATCTTATTCTTTATTGATTTTCATTAACTATCATCTGTTTCTCGATAATATTAGTATTACTTAAATAATTGCAAGTTATTTGTACTCATTATCTAAAACAAACTAAAGAGTTTAGTTTTTAATTGTTGATTGATTTTGTTGACTTTTGTGTACCATTATTATACTTTATGGTCTTGATAGTAATTCCCTTTACAAATTTATATAGTTTGTGTCCAGAAAGATCATAGTATGTTTCGTTAACAGCTTGTGTACTGCTATTTTCCTCTATGGCTTTTACATCGTTTGTTGTTTTTTCCTTATTTAATGTATATAAAGCACCTGTATATTCGCTCATTCTAAACCATGAATCGTCTGCTGAAATACATGATAACACATAAGTTTTGTCGTTTCCTGGTGCCTCAAGTATAATTTTATCACCATTTATAGTGTAGGTAACGTCTACAGTTGGATTTAGAGGAGAAGCCTGGCTATTTTCTATGCCATAATACCCCATGTATATATTTACAGTCTGATCTTGATCAGTTTTAATAGAGAAGATTAAAGATTTGTGAGGAATAGTAATTTTATTACCTTCTATATTTCCTTTTACCCAACGATTCGTTACATCAGAAAATGTCGCTGGTAGCGCAGCAATTGGGTTTTTAACATAAACAGTCTTGTTGTCAGCTAAAAAAACAACTTCAAAATCTGAAGCATCTGCTAAGTTAAGACTAGTCATCTCAAGTGAACCATCATCTCCTTGTTGTAACTTAATACCTTTACCAGAGCGGTCGTAAACTTTAATAATTCCTGCTGGGCGTTCAGTCAGTAATGATTCTTGAGCACTTACACTCATACCAATAATAGCTGCAAAAGCTAAAAGTAATAGTTTCTTCATTATTTCTTTTTAATTAGATTAGGTAATTAATGATTTATTCATTAATAATAAATTCTTATACATTCATTATTATATCTTTTCGCTTGGATATAATTGGCTTATTTCAATGTTTGCAAAGATAAATAAATTGTATGAATGGACAAAATATTTGGAAATATTGTTTAATATAAAAATAAAGGCTTACACATCACGGGTTTTGTGTAAGCCTTTATAAAAGTATTTGAATTAGTATTCTCCCCAAGCCTTGATATCTATATCGTCTAACTTAACATTGCAGAATGCTGCAATGAAAGCACTTGCAAGACGGCTATTAGTCAGCAATGGTATGTTGAAATCGATCGCCGCTCGGCGGATTTTATATCCATTGGTTAGCTCGCGTGGTGACAGGTCCTTTGGAATATTTACCACCATATCTATTTTCTTCTCATGTAGAAGATCTAATGCTTGTGGTTGTTTACCCTCATCTGAAGGCCAATAAACCAATGTATTCTCTAATCCATTTTCTGTTAGATATTGAGAAGTTCCTCCAGTAGCAAAAAGATTGTAACCATTAGCTTTTAATATCTTTGCAGCATCAAGCATTTCTGCTTTTTGTTTGGCTCCACCTGTAGAAAGAAGTATATTCTTTTCAGGTATTCGTTGTCCAACAGAAAGCATACTCTTTAATAAAGCGGTGTGTGTATCTTCACCAATACAGCCAACTTCTCCTGTAGAACTCATATCAACACCTAAAACTGGATCGGCTTTTTGTAAGCGATTAAATGAGAATTGAGAAGCCTTGATTCCTACATAATCAAGATCGAACAAGTTTTTGTTTGGCTTTTCCACTGGTAAGCCAAGCATAATCTTAGTAGCTAAATCAATGAAATTTAGTTTCAATACCTTGCTAACAAATGGGAATGAACGGCTGGCACGAAGGTTACATTCAATAACAAGTATATCATTGTCGCGCGCCATAAACTGTATGTTAAACGGACCATTGATGTGTAAGGCTTTAGCAATTTGTCTACTAATGCGTTTTACACGACGTACAGTTTCCACATAAAGCTTCTGTGGTGGGAACTGAATGGTAGCGTCTCCTGAGTGAACACCTGCAAATTCTATATGTTCTGATATTGCGTAAGCCATAATCTCTCCATCACGGGCCACAGCATCCATTTCTATTTCTTTTGCATTCTCAATGAATTTGCTAACAACTACTGGGTGGTCTTCGCTCACATTAGCTGCTAATTGGAGGAAACGCTTCAACTCGTCATCGTTAGAACAAACATTCATTGCTGCACCAGAAAGTACATAAGAAGGACGAACAAGTACAGGGAATCCTACTCGATCTACAAACTCTTTAATATCTTCCATACTTGTTAGCGCACGCCACTCAGGTTGGTTTACGCCAATATCATTAAGCATAGCAGAGAATTTTGCACGATCTTCAGCATTATCAATATCTTTTGCTTTTGTTCCTAGTATAGGTACATTTTCAGCATCAAGATGTATGGCGAGGGTATTTGGGATTTGGCCGCCCGTAGATACAATCACTCCCTGTGGCATTTCCATATCAATAATGTCCATAACACGTTCGAAGGTGAGTTCGTCAAAGTAAAGACGATCACACATATCGTAGTCAGTTGATACGGTTTCGGGATTGTAATTTATCATTATAGAGCGGTAGCCCTGCTTGCGAATTGTATTTAATGCCTGCACACCACACCAGTCAAACTCGACAGAAGAACCAATACGATAAGCACCAGAACCCAGAACAATTACGCTTTTTCGGTCAGTTTCTAACTTAATGTCAGAAGCTACACCTGAGTAAGTAACATAAAGATAATTAGTTTGAGCAGGATATTCTGCCGCAAGTGTATCAATTTGTTTTACAACAGGGAGGATTCCATAGCTTTTACGCAACTGACGAATTAGCAGAACTGCCTTATGCATATTGTTAACTTCGTCTTCCAAACCAACAGCACGAGCAATTTGGAAATCTGTGAAGCCATATACCTTTGCTGTACGAAGTAATTCTTTGTCAAGTGTGTTGATGTTGCAAATCTTTAATTGCTCATCAATATCAATGATATGCTTTAACTTGTGTAGGAACCAATGGTCGATTTTGGTAAGTTCGTGAATTTGGTCAATGGTATAACCTTTGTGCATTGCCTTTGAAATAACGAAGATACGCTTGTCGGTAGGTTCGTGCAATGCAGCATCTATATCGTCGATTTCAAGTTCTTTGTTCTCTACAAAACCGTGCATGCCTTGACCAATCATGCGCAATCCCTTTTGTATGGCCTCCTCAAAGTTGCGGCCGATAGCCATAACTTCGCCGACCGACTTCATGCTTGAGCCTAATTCCTTGTCTACACCACGGAACTTGCTCAAGTCCCAGCGTGGTATCTTGCAGACAACATAGTCGAGTGCTGGCTCGAAGAAAGCCGATGTGGTCTTTGTAACAGAGTTCTTCAATTCGAACAGACCATAGCCCATACCTAATTTGGCTGCCACGAAAGCAAGGGGATAGCCTGTCGCCTTACTTGCCAACGCTGATGAACGAGAGAGACGTGCATTGACTTCAATTACACGGTAGTCTTCGCTTTGAGGGTCGAAAGCGTATTGTACGTTACATTCGCCTACTATTCCGATGTGGCGTACAATCTTTATTGCTAATTTGCGGAGCTTGTGATACTCGCTGTTGGTAAGGGTTTGCGAAGGTGCAATTACGATAGATTCGCCCGTATGGATACCTAATGGGTCGAAATTCTCCATATTGCAGACCGTAATACAGTTGTCGTATTGGTCGCGTACCACTTCGTATTCTATTTCTTTCCAGCCTTTTAAACTCTTTTCCACCAAAACTTGAGATGAGAATGAGAAAGCTTTTTCGCAAAGTTTGTTGAGTTCTTCTTCGTTATCGGCAAATCCACTGCCAAGTCCGCCCAATGCGTAAGCTGCACGGATAATAACAGGATAGCCCAATGTCGCAGCTGCCTTGCGTGCTTGTTCTGCAGTTTCACAAGCCTCGCTCTTAATGGTTTTAACGTTGATTTCGTCTAACTGCTGTACGAAAAGTTCACGGTCTTCGGTGTTCATAATCGCCTTTACAGGTGTGCCGAGCACCTTTACGTTGTACTTTTCGAGTATGCCGAGACGGTCTAACTCTACGCCACAGTTCAGCGCGGTTTGTCCACCGAATGCCAAAAGAATACCATCGGGACGTTCTTTTTGGATAACACGTTCTACGAAATAAGGCTGAACAGGCAGATAATAGATTTGGTCTGCCACGCCTTCCGATGTTTGAACGGTTGCAATATTCGGGTTGATGAGAACGGTAGAAACACCTTCTTCACGCAGTGCTTTGAGTGCTTGCGAACCAGAATAGTCAAATTCACCAGCTTCACCTATCTTTAATGCGCCTGAACCAAGTAGCAGGACTTTCTTTATTGAATCGTCTTTCATTATTTCAGTGCTTCTACAAATTTATCAAACATAAATACTGTATCTATCGGACCCGAACTTGCTTCAGGGTGGAACTGCGAGCTGAACCAAGGATTTGTCTTATGGCGGATTCCTTCGTTGCTGCCGTCGTTCATGTTTACAAAGAGTTCTTCCCAGTCTTTGCCCAATGTTTTTGCATCAACAGCATAACCGTGGTTCTGAGAAGTAATGTAGCATTGGTTTTTTCCTACTAATCTGACGGGCTGATTGTGTCCACGATGACCATACTTTAGCTTAAAGATGGTTGCACCAGCAGCCTTTGCCATAAGTTGGTTTCCCATACAAATGCCACATATAGGCTTTGTGCTTTGGTTCATTTGCTTGCGGATAATCTCTACCGCATCGCTGCACATATCTGGGTCGCCAGGACCATTGGCAAGGAAAAGTCCGTCGTATTCCAATGATGTATAATCGTAATTCCAAGGTACACGAATTACTTCGATGTTGCGATTTATCAATTCGCGCAAGATGTTGGCTTTTACACCGCAGTCTACTAACACTACTTTCTTTCCGCCTCCTTCATTGTAACGAATGATCTCTTTTGTAGAAACAAGGTCTACAAAGTTAACTCCTTCATAATGTGCAGTAGGAATGTTGTCAGCTTCATCGTCGAAAATGATTTGTCCCATCATTACACCATGTTCACGCAATACCTTTGTAAGCTCACGTGTGTCAATTCCTGTGATTCCAGGAACCTTTTCGCGCTTGAGCCATGATGCTAAGCTCTCGACGGCATTCCAGTGAGAGTACTCCTCCGTATAATCGGAAACGATGAGTGCAGAGACATAAATCTTGTCACTTTCCATAAACGATGGAATATGATTCTTCTCAATCGTAAATGGTGGAACACCGTAGTTGCCGACCAAGGGGAATGTCATGACAAGCATTTGACCTGCATAGGAAGGGTCGGTAAGACTTTCGGGGTATCCCATCATTGCTGTGTTGAATACAACTTCGCCCGCAACAGGCTTGTCGTATCCGAATGATTTGCCGTGAAACTCTGTACCATCATTTAAGACTAAAGTTACATTCCTCATTTTATTTTGTATGTTGATGATTTAATGTTATCTGATTTACTTATTATAAACTTGTTCATAAAAGTTTATGAATGCTTGGTTTACAAGTCGCATTCCACCAGGAGTTGGGAAGTTTCCAGTAAAATACCAGTCTCCTTTATGGTTTGGTATAGCTTCGTGCAAGCCTTCAATACTTTGATAAACAAGTTCTACTGGAGTGGTCATACCTTTTGGACGCAACATCTCCACTATCTTTTTATTGATTTCTTCTACTGTAAAAGGAGCATAAACTTTACAAACTGCATTGTTAATAGTTTCGCCTTTTTCTTTAGCAACTTCCTTTTTACAAGCTTCGTAGACTTCGGAAAGGAGCGATTCCATATTTCGTTCCTTAATCAATTCTATAGTTGCATCAAAAACGCAAAACTCTTCTAAGCGTGGCATGTCAATGCCATAATAATCAGGATAGCGGATTTGCGGTGCACTTGATACAATTATAATTTTCTTTGGGTGAAGTCTGTCAAGTATTCGTAATATACTTTCTTTCAGTGTGGTGCCACGAACAATGGAGTCGTCAATAATAACGAGATTATCCTCTTTAGGTGTAATGCTCTCATAACTTATGTCGTAGACATGCGAAGCTAAGTCGTTACGCGAATTACCTTCAGTTATGAAGGTGCGTAGTTTAATGTCTTTCCATGCTACTTTCTCGGAACGGATAGACTGACTTAATATTTTCTCTATCTCTACATCGTTTGCATTACTTCCTAATTTCTTTATTTCTTCTGCTTTTTTAGAATTCAACCACTTCTCAAAACCTTGTAGTAAGCCATAGAAAGCTACTTCAGCAGTATTTGGAATAAAAGAGATTACAGTATGATTGGTATCGTAATCAATAGATTTCAATACATTTTCAGTAAGTTGCTCGCCAAGTTTTTTACGTTCCTTGTATATATCTCGATCTGAACCACGTGAGAAATAAATACGTTCAAATGAACAGGCAGAATTGCCTTTAGATTCTAATATCTGATGTAGTGAGCTTTCTCCTTGTTTATTTACAATGAGTGCTTGACCAGGTAGAAGCTCTTTTATATCTTCACAACTTAAATCAAACGTTGTTTGAAGTACAGGACGCTCGCTAGCTAATGCCATATATTCGTCGTTCATGTAGAAAAATGCTGGACGAATTCCCCAAGGATCACGCATAGCACACATTTCCCCAGAACCTGTAATACCACATATCACATAACCACCATCGAAGTATTGCATTGTAGTTTGTAAAACATTCTTCATTTCCATATGGTCTTCAATGTAGTGCGTAATATCGAATTTTTCTAATCCAAGTGCTTTTGCATCACGGAAGTTACGCTCAACTTCGCGGTCTAAACGGTGACCCATAAACTCAAGAAGTAAATAGGTGTCACTGTATTTGCGTGGACATTGACCATAATCTGTGAGATGCTCGAAAATCTCACTTAGGTTTGTCATATTGAAGTTTCCACAAAATGAAAGGTTTTTTGCTCTCCAATTGTTTCTTCTTAGGAATGGATGAACATATGATAAGCCACTTTTACCTGTTGTAGAGTAACGCAAATGTCCCATATAAAGTTCACCTGCGAAAGGTAAATGTTCTTGCGCGAAATCAACATCAGCAATTTTTGTTTCAGTATAGTCCTTATATTGCTTATGAATGTTGGCAAAGATTTCAGTAACGGCATTTTTACCTTCTGCCCTTTCACGAAACATATATTCGTTTCCAGGTTGCGTCTCAAGTTTTACGCTTGCTATGCCTGCTCCTTCTTGACCTCGGTTGTGTTGCTTTTCCATCATAAGATACATCTTATTCAAGCCGTACATCCAAGTACCATATTTCTCTTTAAAATAGCTCAACGGTTTCAGCAATCTTATCATTGCTACACCGCAATCTTCATGTATGTTCTTTTCCATTTTACTAAGGTTATTTTCCTGTTTTATTCTACTGTAACCGACTTTGCCAAGTTACGTGGTTGGTCTACGTCCTTGCCTTTGCAGACAGCTACGTGATAGGCTAAAAGCTGCAGCGGTATAGTTGCTACTAGTGGTTCTAAACAATCCATTGTATCTGGAAGTTCAATAACAGCATCAGCAATCTGTGATATTGTCTTGTCGCCTTTAGAAACCAATGCTATTACTCGACCATTTCGTGCTTTTATTTCCTGTATATTGCTACGCACCTTTTCATACATTGAGTTATGGGTAGCTATAACAACTACAGGCATATCAGAGTCTATTAATGCAATTGGTCCATGTTTCATTTCAGCAGCAGGATATCCTTCAGCGTGTATATATGAAATTTCTTTCAATTTTAAAGCACCCTCCAATGCTACTGGATAGCTGAATCCGCGACCTAAATAAAGGAAGTTATGTGCATAAGTGAATGTCCTTGCTAAATCTGCAATAGCCTCGTTAGTCTTTAAAACCTCTTTAATTTTTTCAGGGATAGCCGATAGCTCTTCTACAACTTTGATGTACTCATCATGTTTAATTGTTCCTTTTGCTTCTGCTAAAGTAAGTGCAAGCATAGTTAAAACAGTTACTTGGCCAGTAAAAGCTTTTGTAGAGGCAACACCAATTTCTGGACCTACGTGAATATAAGTTCCAGTATGGGTGGCACGTGGGATGCTAGAGCCAATAGCGTTACATATACCATAGATAAATGCTCCATGTTCTTTTGCTAATTCAATGGCAGCAAGCGTATCGGCAGTTTCACCACTTTGTGATAATGCAATTACTACATCGTCAGCAGAAACCACAGGATTACGATAGCGGAACTCACTTGCATACTCAACATCAACAGGGATTCTGCAGAATGTTTCGAGTAATTGCTTGCCAATAAGACCAGCATGCCAACTTGTTCCACAGGCAACAATTATAATTCGTTTTGCACTTAGTAAGCGCTGTCTATGGTCAATGATGGCACTTAAAGTTACATTGTTGTTATCTATGTTGATGCGCCCTCGCATACAGTTAATAAGACAATCGGGCTGCTCAAATATTTCTTTGAGCATAAAGTGTGGATAACCACTTTTCTCTATTTGACCAAGGTTTATGTCTACTTTCTTTATTACGGGTGCTAAAGATTCATTCTGAATATTTACAACCTTTAATTCTTCGCTCAATTTCATGACAGCAATGTTCTCGTCTTCCAGGTAAACAACCTTATCAGTAAACTCTATGATTGGGCTTGCATCTGAACCTAAAAAGAACTCATCATTTCCAATACCCACTACAAGTGGACTTTGTTTGCGTGCTGCAATGATAGTATCAGGATGACGCTTGTCTAAAATTGCTATAGCATATGCGCCAATAACTTGATTCAGAGCTACCTGAACAGCTGTAAGTAAATCTAATTCTTTCTTTGTTTGAACGTATTCAACTAATTGTACCAATACTTCTGTATCGGTGTCAGAAGCAAAGTGTATACCTTTATCAATAAGTTTCTTCTTTATTTCTGCGTAGTTTTCAATGATACCATTATGAATAATGGCTAAATTCTTTGACTCAGAATAGTGCGGATGTGCATTTGTTGAAGAAGGCTCACCATGTGTTGCCCACCGTGTGTGTGCAATACCGATACCACCTTCAATATTCTTTTCTGCGCAGAAAGCTTCTAATTCACTTACTTTACCTTTTGCCTTATATACGTTTAAATCGCCATTACTATTGATAAGTGCAACGCCTGAACTATCGTATCCTCTATATTCAAGTCTTTTAAGTCCTTTTATTAAGACGGGATAAGCTTGTCTTTTTGTTCCTAAATACCCAACAATTCCACACATGTTTTTTATCTTTTTCTTTTAAACCTAATTTAATTTCTCTAGCTTACTCTTATATTTTACTATCTTAAAATAGTAATTAATAAAGAAACAAGCGACGTTGTGATACCAATTACTGAATAGAATATACTTGTATTACTTCCGAAGAAAGTATTTCTTGCCTTCATCTTTTGCGGTTCAACGTAAATGATGTCATTCTGTTGTAAATAATAATAAGGTGAGTTTATAAGGTTCGCATCGTTCATGTTTAAGCGTATCTTATGCTTCTCTCCAGTCTTATCTTCTCTAACAAGAAGTATATTATCGCGCTTTCCAAAAATGGTCATATCTCCAGCTTCAGCTAATGCTTCAACTAAACTAATCTTTTCTGTTGCTACTGGAATAACACCAGGACGATTTACTTCTCCAATAACAGTAATACGATAGCTACTCATGCGAACTGAAACGAGTGGATTTTCTGTACGTGCCAAATATGGCTGAATTTTACTTTTAATAAGGTCTTCGCACTCAGTTTTAGTTAATCCTGCGACATGGATTTTGCCTATGATGGGAAAATTTATCATGCCATCATTATCAACCAAATAATTAGTAACTTGACTTTTACTATTTGTTTGTCCTGTTGAACGTAGGTTGAATGGCTCTGAAGTAAGAGGGTCGGTGGTTTGCACCAAAATGGTTAATTCATCTTTTGGCATAATCTTGGCATCATATAAGCCTTTAGATGCTGCTAAGCTAATAGAGTCAATGTTCTGCCAATAAGCTACTTGTTTGCTTGAACCGCAGCCTACCATCGCTAAAATCATGGTAACAACCATGATAGGGAAAAGTAATTTCTTCATAAAATATAAGTGCAATAACGTTATTTCATTCTCGCTAAGGTGAGTTTCTTCTATTATCTATAAATCCTCCACCATAATTACGTTGCAAAAATACTATTATTTTTTGAGAATGGCAAAAGTTTAATTGACTTTTGATATAGAGAAAGAATATAACTTTATAATATAGTAAAATAATTCAATTGTCATTATGTTGTTGTAAAGTAAAAGGTTTGCATCAATTTTATAGTTATCTTTTTGTTTGATGTGTCTTAAGGTTTAGCACAGCCTTGTTTCTGTCAACTTATGGAAAGATAGAACATGTAACAATTTAATATTAAGCGATAAAAAAGAAGGATGTAAATAAACAATTACTGAAAATAAATTACTATCTTTGCCCCAAAGTATAATACGAGCATGAAAAGAACAGAGAAAGTTTTACTGATTTATACCGGTGGAACCATTGGAATGGGTTGTAATCCTACAACGGGGGCCTTAGAGCCTTTAGATTTCGATCACCTTGCTGATAAGGTTCCAGAGTTTAAGCTGATTCCAACAGCCATTGATACCTATCAATTTATTCCTGCTATTGACTCTTCAAACATGTCTCCAAATAATTGGGCAGATATTGTTAGAATCATAGTGGATAGGTATGACGATTATGATGGGTTTGTTATCTTGCATGGTACAGACACCATGTCTTATACAGCATCGGCATTGTCGTTTATGCTTGAGAATCTTACGAAGCCTGTTATCCTAACAGGCTCACAGCTTCCAATAGGTCAATTGCGCACAGATGGCAAGGAAAATCTTATGACAAGTCTTGAGTTAGCAGCAGCTCACCACCAAGATGGTACCCCTATGGTGCCTGAAGTATGTATTTACTTTAATGGACACTTGCTCCGTGGTAATCGTTCTACGAAGCAAAATGCTGACGAGTTGAATGCTTTTGATTCGTTCAACTTCCCTCATCTCTGCGAGGCAGGTGTTAGTTTTAACTTCCAAACGCACCATATCTTAACTCCTGACTACAGCAAACCAATGGTGCCTCACTTTGAAGTGAACAGTAATGTATTTGTACTTTCGTTGTTTCCTGGTGCTGAAGAGAACATAGTGCGTCATATATTCGATGCTCCTGAACTCCGTGGCATTATCATGCGTACATACGGAAGCGGCAATGCACCTCACTCTCCTTGGCTGATGAACTTGCTAAAAGAGGCTTCTCAGCGTGGAGTAGTTACTGTTAATGTAAGTCAATGTATTAGTGGACAAGCCGATATGAATCGTTATGATACGGGATATCAGCTGAAAGAAGCTGGTGTTATTAGCGGTTACGATACGACAGTTGAGGCTGCGCTAACCAAACTAATGCTTCTTCAGGCGAAATATAGTGATCACGAGATTGTGCGCAAGTACATGAACCAATCTATTGCAGGTGAAATCACTATTCCTGCAGCATTAATTTAATTAGAAAAATTTTAATAGAAGGTTTAAATATAGTGTTCATCAATTATGAACACCAAAAGAATAAAAAAAGATGAGGCTTCTTAATGAAGTCTCATCTTTTTTAGTATATCGTTCATTTTCTGTTTTGTTTCGATACGTGTAGGTACCAATGGTAATCGCAAAACGTTTTCTATCATTCCCATATCGTTGAGCAAAGCCTTGCAGCCTGCTGGGTTTCCGTCTACAAACAACAGTTTATATAGTTCTGTAAACTGGTGGTGAATTATGCGCGCAGCATCGTATTTGCCATTAAATTCCAATCGAATCATACGCGAAAACTCTTTTGGCAGTGCATTACCAATAACCGAAATAACACCAGCAGCACCACTTGCTATCATTGGGAACGTCAGTGCATCATCGCCACTAATTACTTCAAAGTGTTTTGGCTTGTTCTTAATGATTTCATCTACCTGCTCTAAATTGCCAGCAGCTTCCTTAATTGCCACGATATTAGGGAAGTCAGTAGCAATCCTCACTGTGGTTTCCGCTTTCATATTTACGCCCGTTCGTCCAGGCACATTATATAAAACCACAGGTAGCGGGCTAACTTCTGCAATGGCTTTGAAGTGTTGATACAATCCTTCTTGGCTGGGTTTATTGTAGTATGGACAGATACTAAGTATTCCAGCAATACCTTTCCAGTCAGATTGTTTTATTTCTTCCACAACGGCAGCAGTATAGTTGCCACCACAATACTTCAGTATCGGAACGCGTCCAGCTACAATCTTTATTATGGTTTTTGTGATTTCGTTTTTCTCTTCTGCCGATAAACAAGGACTTTCGCCCGTTGTTGCTAGTATGGTAAAGAAGTCAGCACCATTCTTTATTTGGTATTCTATTAGTCTTTCTAAGGCATCGTAATCTATTTCGCCATTCTGTTTGAATGGTGTTACCAATGCTATTCCTAATCCACGAAAGATATTATTCATAAAACTATAGCTTTAAAAGCTTTGTCGGTTTAATTCAATCAAAATCCAAAGGCTTCATTCCTATAAAATAGGCGAGCTCTTTTATCATTATGCAAAAATAAGAAATAAACATCAATCCACAAAGTTTTTGCATCTTATTGTTTTCTTTTTTTGTTTTATTCCTTTTGTACTTTTATGAAATAATAATACTTTTGCACAGCTTTCCTTACATTTAGGAAATATGAAAGATGAATTATCTTACTGCAAAAATAGTTGAAATACTGAAGCATACGCTTATTATAGTGAGTGTATTCTTTATTGTCAGACTGCTCTTCGCTGTCTGTTTTGTTCCTTTTTCTACTTTCGGGGAGTATGCAAATTCGTTACCTTCAGCGTTTTTTAACGCATTACGCTTCGATCTTCAAGTAGCAGCATACGTTGCTATTCTGCCTTTTCTTGTTGTATTATTTTGCCTTTTAGTGCGCAATAAGAATGTAACAGATAGGTTATCGCGGTTTGTTAGTTTTTATTATTGGTTACTTGAAACCATATTGCTAATACTTGCACTATATGATATAGGTTTTTATCACAATTTTCAGTCACATATTAATATAACAGCTTTCGACTTTTTTAATGAAAACCCCTTGAGTTTACTGCAAACGATTTGGGAAGAATATCACGTCATGCTATATCTGTCAGTGGTTGGAATTGTAGCTTTTGGCATTTATCTTCTTAATAAGAAAATTGCAAACAGCGCACAAAGCTATGATAGTGGAAAGGAAAAGGTGAGAGTAACGGGTAAGATGTTCGCCCTTATAATTGCATTTTTACTTGTTGAAACAGCTTGTCTTCGTGGCTCTGTATGGCGTTTCCCTTTGCAAGTTGAAGATTCTTTTGTGTCGAGCAGTAAGCAAATTAACGACCTTGTACCCAACGCTGCCTACATGTTGAAGAAGGCAATAAAGGAAAAGAAAGACGCTTTTACCTTTCATTCTATTGAAAGTTTGCTTACCGAATATAAGTTCAGGTCGCTGCAAGAAGCCATAAACGTATATACAAACTCGGATACAATACGTTTAAAGAGCGATACACTGTCTGCATTACGCACTACCTTGTTCTGCGAGGTGCCCGATACAATGAAGCACAAACAGCCGAATGTGTTGATAATCTATGAGGAAAGCTGGAGTAATTACCTTATGAACTTAGATAATTCTCATTGTGATATGTTATTTGGAATGCGCCGTCACTTTAAAGAAGATTTGCTTTTTCGCAATTTCCAGTCTGTTGGTAACGGCACAATTGCCTCTATTGAGAACAACATAAGTAGTGTTCCGTTCCCTCGTTTCTTCTCATCAGCTTATCGTTTCAATTGCTTATCTTCGTCGATAGCATTACCTTTTAACTAAAGTGGCTATACCACAGAGTTTATTTCTAGTATGGACGTAGCATGGGAGAATTGTTCTGAGGCTCTGAAACACCAACAGTTTACGAAGATTACTGGCAAGTTTACGCTGAAAGAGCAGCACCCCGAATACAAAAATAATAGTATCGGAGTGTTCGACCATCATCTTTTCCAAAGCATACAAGAACGTTTAGACCAACAAACAACTAAACCACAGATGATGCTTTGCATGACAACTACCAATCATCCGCCGTTCGAATTTCCTAAAGAATTGCAACTTATGGAGCTTCCAAGTGATATTTATAACAATGAATGCTTTGCCGAAAAGAACCACGAAGTACTGAAAAAGTACATTATAGGATATCGTTACGTCAATAAAACCTTAGGCGATTTCCTAGACAAATTTAAGCAATCGAAAGCTGCAAACAATACGATTGTCATTATATCGGGCGACCATAACGTGCGTTCCATTCTTGATTATACAAAGATAAATAAGCGTTGGGAACGCTCAGTGCCTTTCTATGTTTACCTGCCACCTTACCTTCGGAAAGAAAACTATCGTAAAATGACTCAGCGTTGGGGAAGCCATGACGATATATTAGCTACACTTGCGCCCTTTGCTTTCCGTAATACGAAGTACATGTGTTTAGGCAAAAACTTGCTGAAAGAGGGTGTAGCCGATAATACATATTATAGTGCTAACGTGGAACAACTACTTGCTTGTCCTGATTATCAGGCGCAAGCTCAGCGCATTATAAATGCCCGTAACCTTTTACGTCTAGTGCATTTTCAGCAAATCTTTGCAAAATACTAAACCCATTATTTAGTTTTTGGCATTTGTAAGCTGTGTTTTCGTATTGTATTACTGAAAGAATGAACATTGTCAACCATCTTTCTGATACAGAAGAAAAACTTCTATTGATGTGAGGTAGATAACATATCTTAAACCTACTTTATTTCTATTGTTTTAGTATAGAATAGCTCTTATTTTGTAAAGAAAATAGTAGAAAAAAGCAATGATTGTTATTTTGCTTTGCAAAAGCGGTTGTTTTGCGCGGTAAAACAGGCTCTTTTACCGCGCAATATAGGCACTTTTGTAATGCAAAACAATAGGTTTTGTAACACGCTTATAGTTAAATTGTTACGTAATACCATTACTAATGATAAATCTTTACACTTTCATAATCTCATCTTCATACGAATCATAAGACCGTTTTCATTAGTTTCGTATTATCCGAATGCCATTTTAAGATGTTTACTCAGATAGCCGTGATAAGTCTGTAGCGTTATTATTGTAAAATGGGAATGGTTTTACGATGTTTTATTATCAAAGTGTAAAGACGATGTTGTAAAAAGAAAAATTTCTAATACCAATGTAGTTTTATTCCAATTTTATTCTTATCTTTGCGATTGAAAGGATAGTACAGATATATGCAGAACGCTCTAACGCTACATGAACTCAACTCTTTGGTCGCCGAGCTTATCGACGCTGCCATGCCGAAATCGTATTGGGTGGAAGCTGAAATTTCGGAAGCGAGAGAGAGTAGGGGGCATCTTTACTTAGAGCTAATACAGAAAGACGAACGCTCAAACACACCTATTGCACGCGCATCTGCAAAGTGTTGGCGCACATCGTGGTCGCTTATAGGACCTTATTTTGAACGTGTTGCAGGTGTAAAACTTCGTGCTGGTCTTCAAATCATGGTACAAGTACATGCTCAGTTTCATGCCCAGTACGGCTTTTCGTGGATCGTTGACGACATCAATCCCGAATATACAATGGGCGATATGGCACGCAAACGCCACGAAATCATCGCTCAGCTGAAGACAGAAGGCGTGTTCGACTTGCAAAAAGAGCTTCGCCTGTCTTTATTTGCGCAACGAATAGCCGTTATTTCTTCGGCTTCGGCAGCTGGATATGGCGATTTCTGCAACCAATTAGCAGGAAACGAGTATGGAATAACCTTTCAAACAGAGCTCTTTGGAGCAATTATGCAAGGCGAACAAGTTGAGCAAAGTATTGTTGAAGCGCTGAACAAGATAAACGAAAGAGAAGACGAATTCGACTGTGTCGTCATCATACGTGGTGGCGGAGCAACTGCCGACCTTAGTGGTTTCGACACATTGATACTGGCAGAGAACGTGGCTAATTTCCCTTTACCCATTATAACAGGTATTGGGCACGATCGCGACGAGAGCATACTTGATATGGTTGCCCATACAAAAGTGAAGACACCGACGGCTGCCGCAGCCTTCTTGATAGAACATTTGGCAAGTACTTTGCATCGAATAGAACAAGCCCAGGTGGCTATTCATCGTGCAGTAGGACATAAAATACAGCACGAAAAAATGCATTTACAGCAGCTTTCAGCTCATATTCCTATACTGTTTTCAATGGTAAAGAATAGGGAAGAAGCACGTTTAGACGACTATTGGCATGCAATTTTGCAGCGTATAGGATTGCACTTGCAGCATCATCGAATGAAAATAGAGATGCTTTCAGGCAAGATAATCCCAGCAGTCGAACGCAAATTGACGGCAGAATATCATCGCTTACAACTGATAGGACAGCGTGTAGATGCCATAAACCCAGAACGAATGTTGCGCTTAGGCTATAGCTTAACCTACAAGAATGGGCGTGTAGTGCGTAATGCTAACGAACTAAAAGCTGGTGATGAAATTACAACGCAACTCGAAACAGGTAGCGTAACGTCAATAGTAAAGAAATTGAAACCTACGAAATAAAGTATGAAATACGAAGAAGCACTTAGTAAACTCGAAGCTATTGTAGACAAAATGGAACGTGGCGACATGGATATAGACACCATGGCAAACGAACTAAAGAAGGCGCAAGGACTGATAAAGGTGTGTAAAGATAAACTAACACACACCGACGAGGAAATTAAAAAGTTACTCGAAACAAAATAACAGAGACTTAAACGATAAATAAAAACTATAAAACAATTACTAATCGCCGACCTTCTGACTTTCCTTTTCGGAACGAAATAGAAGGCAGGCACAAAATTTAAGATTATGAAAAAAATAGATTGGGAGAACCTTTCATTCGGGTATCAGAAGACCGATTACAATGTTCGTTGCTACTATCGCGATGGAAAATGGGGAGAAATTGAAGTTTCTTCAGATGAAAACATCAATATACACATGGCTGCAACCTGTCTTCATTACGGACAAGAGGCCTTTGAAGGATTGAAAGCATACCGCTGTCCTGATGGTAAAGTACGTGTCTTCCGTCCTGAAGAAAACGCTGCTCGCTTGCAACGTACTTGCCGTGGTATCGTTATGGCTGAACCTCCAACCGAACTTTTCATAGAAATGGTGAAGAAAGTTGTAAGTTTAAACGAAGCTTATATACCTCCTTATGAAAGCGGAGCTACACTTTACCTTCGCCCATTGCTCATCGGTACAGGTGCACAAGTAGGTGTTCGCCCTGCTGAAGAATATCTATTTATGATATTTGTTACTCCTGTTGGCCCTTACTTCAAAGGTGGTTTCTCAACAAATCCTTATGTAATCATGCGTAATTTCGACCGTGCTGCACCATTAGGAACTGGTACTTACAAAGTAGGAGGTAACTATGCTGCATCGTTAAAGGCTAATCAGATTGCTCACGAAAAGGGTTATGCGTCTGAATTCTACCTCGATTGCAAAGAAAAGAAATATGTTGACGAGTGTGGAGCAGCTAATTTCTTTGGTATAAAGAATAACACTTATGTTACTCCTGAGTCTTCTTCGATCTTGCCTTCTATTACAAATAAGAGCTTAATGCAGATAGCTGAAGACCTCGGAATGAAGGTAGAGCGTCGCCCAATACCGGAAGAAGAACTTGCTACTTTCGAAGAAGCAGGTGCTTGTGGTACTGCTGCGGTTATCTCACCTATATCTCGTTTGGACGATGTAGAGGAAGGAAAGACTTACAACTTCGGTGAGAAGCCAGGACCATGGTCTTTGAAGTTGTACGAAACACTACGTGGAATACAATACGGAACAATAGAAGACAAGCACAATTGGACTATGATAATAATGTAAGATTAGTAGCTTTTAAATGAGAAAGCCATTATCTTTCATATTATTTTCACTTATTGCGTTGGTATCTACAGCGCAAGATAAACAACATTATTGCCCACAATTCGTTGTTGGGCAAGATGTTTCTTACGACTATGCTGCTAGTTTAATCTGGCAACATAGTCCTTATTGGTTGTTTAACGATGTGGAATTTATGTTCTCGTTGAATATGTTTGATGGCGAGTTGCATAATAACTTCAGTTTGAAAGTATTGAAAACAGATGCTGATAGTACTACTTTCGAACTTGATATAACAAAGATTGCAGCACCAAATAACCTCTCATACGAAGCAGACAAGCAACTAATAGAGGAGATTCAGCAGATTTTTAACCGCATAAAGCCAATTATAAAGGTGGAATGGAAGGCACAACAATGGCAAATAGTAAACCAAACAGATTTGTTGTATGGCTTTTATAATTTCCTAAAGTCGCAGATTCCCAATAAGAATGTTAGTAAAGAAGCGTTTAATGAAGAACTAAAAAATTTACCAACAGAAATAGTTAAGGCTGTTTTTTTAAGCTTTTGCCCAGGGTTTGATGCGTGGCTTAAAGCTTATTGGCAACCTTATGCGATGCCAACGTTCAGTTTTAAAACAATGAAACAACCTATAACAGCGCAGGTTACAGCAGGAACTTACCTGCAAATAAATGGTACGGCTCGTATCGACAGTGCTAAAATGCTCTGCATAGACGCTGATATAGAAACGGCACGAGAGCATTGCGGTTATAGTGGACCGATTGTAATGAAAGTTGATTCGAACGATGTTCGTGATGAAAACGTAACTGATGAAGACGATAAAGATATTCCGCAAAATTCTTCTTCTGAATACGTTGTCGTCGAAGATAAGCCTGCTTTGTATCTCATACAACGACATCGAAAACTTCGTTTTGCTGCTGATTCGTGGGTGAAAAACTTAACTGACGATGTAAGGGTAGAGCCAAGCAACTCGAAAAGTACAGCACGGATAGTATTGAAACGAAAGTAATAGTGTAAAATAGCTTCCTTTCCGATATGCAAGCAAATATTGTATATATTTCCTTTATACAACTATCGTTTTGTTTTTTCTTATGTATATGTTTTAAATATTAGTAAAACCTATGTACCTTTGCACCTATGAATAGCGAAGGAAATAATACTAATATCAAGTCAAATGGACTTCTTGGTCATGTTGTAGCTTTAGTTATAGTTATGATTTGGGGCGGAACGTTTGTCAATACTCGCGTGTTGATAGATAAAGGGCTATCGCCTGAGGAGATATATGTACTGCGAACGTTGTTAGCTTACGTATGTATTTGGTTCATTTCTCCCAAGAAACTGTTCTGCGATTCGCTGAAAGACGAGCTAATAGTGTTTCTATTAGGTATCTTCGGTAGCTCTCTTTACTTCTTAACAGAGAATTATGCGTTGAAATTAGCTGTTGTAAACGATGTTAGCTTCATTGTTTGCACTACTCCTTTGGTTACGATTATCTTGGCATTGCTATTCTTGAAGAGTGTAAAAGCGAGCCTTCCGCTTGTTGTGGGCTCTGTTTTTGCTCTGATAGGTGTTGCTCTTGTCATCTTTAATGGCCATTTTGTTCTGCATCTAGACCCATTGGGAGACTTCCTAGCATTGGCTGCAGCAGCGAGTTGGGCTATCTATTCGTTGGTTATGAAGAACTTTTCATCGCATTATTCTCCGTTTTTTATCACGCGTAAAGTTTTCTTTTACGGGTTAATCACTATACTTCCTATCTTTATTATACACCCTTGGACATTTCCATTCGAACAGTTATTTACGCCATCTATAGGTCTTAACCTGCTATATCTTGGTGTTGTTGCGTCGTTTGTGTGCTTTGCTGCGTGGGCATGGGTTATTACAAAGTTAGGTGCTTTGCGCGCTTCGAACTACATTTACTTTAACCCTGTAACTACAGTAATCACGAGTGCGATAGTCTTGAACGAACATATGACACCCATTGCGTATGTTGGTAGTGCCTTCATACTTATTGGAGTGTTTGTTGCAAATAAGGCAAAAGGCATTTAATACAAATGGTACAGAGAAGCAGAGATGGAGAAAAAAGAAGTAGAAATCTGCTATAATTTTCAACTTCTTTTGTATATTTGCATTAAAATTAAGAGATTTATGAAACGATTTTTCTTATTCATCATAATCCTGTTACTACCTTTTGTCGTGCTGGCACAAGGACGTGTGAAGCGCAATATACCTAAAGATGCAATTTTCTATAATGCAAATTGGAAGGGAGTAAACTCAGCCAAGCAAGCCTCTTATTATCGTATTTTGTCTGTAGATAAGCGCGGTCAGAAGATATTTCACGACTATTATATCACTGGACAGCTATGTGCGGAAAAGCAATATATAAGTGTTAGTAAGACAGACGATAAACAAACTATGCTTACTGGAACTGCCCGTACATTCTATAAGTCGGGTAATATAGAATCGATAATGAAGTATAGCAATGGCAAAGCCCATGGTAGAGCGGTTTCGTTCTTTGCCAATGGCAATGTAGGAATGAAACTAAACTATGCTAATGGTTTGCTAAATGGAACATCTTACACATATTCAGAGCGCGGAAAACTGGAGTTTACGACAGTTTGGAAGAATGGGGCGAAGGTGAGCGAACGTTCCGGAGGCACCGACAAATACATTAACAAAGCAACTGGTAAGGACGATTTTGTAGAGAGTTATCGCTATGGAGGAAAGATCGTAAAGGAACAAACACATGCTGTTACCAGTGATTCTACACCGAAAGCAGCGCACTCTAACGATCACACCCCTCATATAGCAACACATGAAATAGAGCCAGAGCCTGTTGTAACGTACTCTAATTCTATAGAAGCGGAACAAACATCAGATACTGATTTAGCGAAGAATGTAAAGTACCCTCCTATGGAAGGAGTTCAGAATGTACCTGTGGAAAAACGTCAAAGTCTTCATAAAAGTACCGATTTCAAGTTTTCTTTCATGTACGAACTATTGGTAAATGGCGACCAACGTACCAATGAAATGCACTTTTTCGATAACATTGGGGCAGCACACGGCCTAACATTGGCACAAGTAATAAAAGGATATGGTGCACAAAAGGAGCTGACTTACAGCTATAACATGCATTACGATGAGGCTTTAGGAAACGATGTTGTTACTGGAAAGCACCCTCGTCAGATGGGCTTTTGGGGTGTTGGTCTAAACAATCGCTTTACAACACAGCGCATTAACCTTTATACATGGTCGGAAGAAGAGATGCTTCGCTTTGCCGAAGATGCTCTTTCGTATGGCTATAAAGTACTTGGGGAGGACGATTATCTTTCTTTGAATGGCAATTTTGTGCTCGGACACCCTGAACACAATAAGAAAGGAGACAACTTTGCAGTGGTTATTTCGTTCACACACATGGAGGATGCGTATGCAGGTCTGTACCATATCACACTCGAAAGAAAGTAGTTTCAGTAACGTTTACCCTCTTTTCATTGCATCACAAGCGTGATACTCCATTCATTGTAGATGGACTTTACTGTGCAATTAGTAAGGATTTATCTTGTTTACAATTTGGTTGATTTCAGAAAAAGCAGTACATTTGCAATGAATATACATTTTATTTTTATCAGATGAAGGCTATAAGAAATACATCATTGTTCCTATTATGCGGGTTGCTTACGGTTGCCGTAGTTTCTTGTAAGAAGGAAAAGAAGTCGGATAACATTATCACTAAGATAAAACCACAGGCTGTTCCGTCGCACAATCCGCAGCAACTTGCTGACTTTGAGTATAAAAAACAAGTGGAATGGTTGGGAGGAACATACACGATAAATATTCAACGCCATGCTGATAAAGACCTTCCCATGGTAATAGATAGCGATGGGAAGAAGTATTACGACAATAAAGTAGAAGTTCTTATTACCCGTTCTGACGGAACAGAGTTCTTTAAACGCACTTTTAAAAAGAGTGATTTTAAAGAGTTTACCAATAATAAATATGGCAAAAATGGTGCATTTATTGGTTTCATGTTCGATAAAGTAGATGGCAATTTCCTTAAGTTTGGAGCAAGCGTAGGCTCGCCTGACCCTAATAGCGACGAGTTTATTCCGATTGATATAACTATAAACAATTTGGGAGCACTGAAGATTACGTCATCTGTTCAACTTGATATTGAAAGCGATACTGAGGGCAATTCACCTCAAGAAAAGCCAAAAACAGAATTGGAAATGGCTGAAGAGGAAGGTATGTAAGACATACGAAGCATTGCTTTTAGATTTTTCAGTTCATCAAATCTGTATGATTCATGTATTTAAAGTCGATTGGTTGTATAACATCAGCAGATTAAGTAGATAATAATATAGGTTATCTCTCTCTTTGTTTATGAATCGGAAAGAATGTATTCCTATCGTTACTGAAGTCTGATAAACCTTGTACTTACATATACAAATAAGGCTGAACTCTAAGGGGTTCAGCCTTATTTGTTATTAAAAATAGTCGTTTGTATTTTCTTTCGTACGACTATGATTTGTCCTTCAAATGGTTCTGAATTGTAAAGAAAAGTGCAAAGAGAAAACGTTAACTGCGCTTTGATGTTGCAAAAGTGCCTATATTGCGATGCAATATAGGCACTTTTACCGTGTAAAACAGGCTCTTTTATAAAGCGAAATAGTCTGTTTTGCAATGCACTGATTATCATATAATTAGATAATAATTGTGTGCTTGAAAAATATTTACATGGTTAGCGTCTTTTTATCGGATAGAAGTGGCTTATTTCTCTTGGCTATTTAAAATTCTCCAAAGGCTTTGTTATTACATTGGTATAATAGGATAGCCAACTTGAGAATGCTAAAAAAATGGGCCAGTTAATCCAGTTTCCAACAACTATTGCTCTAGTTTGGTTAGCTTCTTTAATTGTTCGTTAAAGTAGTAATAGTAGAGCAAGCCTGCTGCAGTCAATCCAAATGGGAAGGCATACCATATACCTTGTAGTCCAAAATCAAACCTTATACCAAGCAAATAACCAATTGGCAGACTGATTAAGAAGAATGATACAAATGAAGTAGGAACGAGAGGCTTCACATAAGATAGCCCTCTCATAGCGTTACCATAAGCACACTGCAAACCATCGCCTATCTGATATATCATCAAAGGCCATATAAGCTGTGCTACCATACGGCAAACTTCTTCGCTATCGGTAAAGATTGCACCCATGCTATTACGATAAATGAAGACAGGAATGGCCACTATGAACGCAATTAACATAATGAGATGGAAACCAGCTGACGAGGAAAGACGCACCGCTTTGTAGTCGTGTTGCCCACTAAAGTAGCTTACGCGAATTGCAACTGCAGCCCCCATGCCGTAATAGACCATATAGAACAATTGCGAAATAGACAGCATGACTTGGTGGGCAGCCAACGCTTTGGTTCCAATCCAGCCTACCATGATAGAGCTTAGACTGAAAGCTGCCGTCTCCATACCCATCTGAAGACTTAAAGGAAAGCCTATTTGGAAGAGCAAAGTAAGGTCTGAACGATTGATAGACTGGTTGAAGAAGCCGTGATGGTATGACTTATATCGCTTTGAAGTAAAGAAAATGATGGCTATTGTAACTGCCATCAAGATGCGCGAAACCATTGTTGAAATACCAGCACCATACAATCCTAACTCAGGAAAGCCTAATTTACCATATATTAAGACGTAGTTGCCAGCTACATTGAGGAGGTTTCCACCCAGCATAATCCACATTGGAGTCTTCGTATCGGTGGTTCCGTCGCACAATTGCTTAAAGGTATTGAACCAAGAAACAAAAGGTAGCGATACAAGATTAACGATAAAGTAAGGCCGCATGATGGGTAACAATTCCTCAGGTTGCCCTAAATTACCAAGATTGGCGTAGAGTAACCACATTATTGCTATGAGTAAAACTGCCAATAGGGTATTTACTAAGAGAGCATTCTTTAAAATTCCGCCTATCTTCTCGTTCTCTTCGCGTCCGAAAAGCGAGCCAACAATAGGTGTAACACCATAGGCAAAGCCCATTCCGAATACTAAAACCAACGTAAACATATTGTTTACGAAAGCCGCTGCACCCAGTTCGGTAGTACTATGCTGGCCAATCATGAATGTGTCGGCAAGTCCAAGAATAATTGTTCCTATTTGTCCAATAATGATAGGCAAGCCCAATTGAGTGAGCGATCTATAGTGAGTATAATATGGTTTTAAATTAAAATACAGCAATTTACCTCCTGAATATCCTTAAATAACGAATTATTTATTTTGTTGTAGCCTTATTTTCAAATTCTATTCGCACGTTTTTATAGCCCATAGCATTAAGCATTTTCTCAAAATGTTTGCGCGCATTGTTTTCTGTTATGGCTATGTTCTCTTTCGTGAAACAGCGTTTCAACATTTTCTGATAGGCTCTGTTATAAAGTTTTTCTCTATCTTCAGCAGACCAGTTTCCACTTTCAAAGAACGATTGCGTGCGTGCTTCGTCAATGAAGTTGCGGTCTAAAAGTTCTATATTGGGTAGCGTCGCCACAACAACAGAATCATTTTCTACATGTAGCCATCTGGGTTTCGCCTTATGTAGGTCTATTCCCAACCGAAGAGTTCCATAGTAAATGCGGACTAATTCATTATCAGAAAAGAAGCGTTCTCGCACTGTATCAACAATTTCTTCGTCGTTAATGGCAAGAAATTCCCATTGTCCAATGCTTTGGATAGACTGTATTTGTTGTGGTGTAATGTCTATACGTTGGTCTACATTCACAGTAATGGAATTGGAATTATTAAGCCATTTCACAAGCCAAATGCCACCACCGATGAGCAATGCAACTCCAAATACTTGCAACCAAAAGGCTCTGGTAGTATTAAGAACGAACTTTTGTATGCTGTTACTCATTTCTTTCTATCGGTTTGAAGGGTTGAACTTTCGATAAACCTTGTAATATCTGACAGTGTAAACTCTTTGCGGAAGCTAATGGTTATATCGTTTTCGTTATATCCAAGCATCTTTAACATCGGAATAAGCTGCCTTGCTGCACTCTCTTGAGCATGCTCAATAATGCCCATCTGACCTATAGAACTAACAATTTGTTGCCTTCCCTGTTGCTCGTAACTTGTTAGTTCGGCATCAGAAAAGTTACTTCGAGTGAATGCAACATATTGTTTCATCTCTTTATGATTTACCTTTGTACTGGTTATTACTATACGTGGGTCGGGCAATATAATAGTTATTTTGCCATTACCGTCTTTCTTTACGTTCTTGTTGCTAAAGTCTGAAAAATCAATATAGGCCTTTACAACGGCATCAAGTGGTATGGCTACACGACGATCGCCAAGAGGAAGGTTCACTGAAAACTTCTTGTTGAGGAATGTTCCTTCTGCTTTTACCTTGTCGCTATGTGTGATTATCTTGTGAATATGATACTCAGAAGTGTACAATCGAGAACTTTTCTGCACTCGTTCTACCAACATTGGAATTGTGTCTATTGACTTGTTGGTTGATGATTTCCCCTCTCGCTTATTACAAGATATAAGTAAGAGCAATGCGAAGATAAAATATGCGAAACTACCTTTCATTACTATTAGTTTAGTATTGCAAAGGTACAACATTTTTCTTTTATAGGCAAATTAAACTGTTTGTTTGCTATGTAAATGCTGTATTTACGAAAGATGCGGTGTTAAATGGCGTTAAAAAGTACTATATTGTATCGGTTTATGATTAAAATATCATTATCTTTGTTTCGTTACATAAATTCTATTAGTATGGATAATATTACCAAAGAAACAATGAAAGTGATGAAAGAAAACAGCAACGAAACTACTGATGAAAAGCAAATGGGGGTAGCTGAAAGTATTGCAACTATTAAAGAGGCAATTGAAAACACCGATGGTATCAATTCGAAATTACCACGATTCATTGCTGTTTGGTCTGTTCTGACGCTCGTTCTTTATGCTATGAGCTACTTTGTTGGCCCTTGGATATCCTATTTGTATGGCATTACTCCTTTAATTGCTTGGTGTACGTTCGGCTTTACATACATAATAAAGAAGAAGCGACTTGCTACTTATAGTGTCGTTGAATGTAGAATACTTTCTGCATGGACTTGGATAGCTTTCATTACAGCTGGTTTAACATTGTTTTCTAAGTTCGAAAGTAATTTCATACCATTTTGTTTCTCATTCTTAGGTATTGAATTGTCAGGATTGTGTCTATGTTTACCTCAACGTTCCAATAATGTAAGCGTAGGAGGATACATCATTTTTACATACTATGCAATGCATACGCTTATGCAGAATATCTTTGAGTTTGATACAAGAGAAAAAATTCTTTTTCCTTTATTCCTACTAAGTGTGATTCTTGATGCCTTGGTTACTGACACCGATATTTCTTTTAGAAAGAGAGAAAGAAAAGTATGAAGCAGCCATTAGACCCATTTCTTCAGAACAAGTTGAGGCTTTCGGTAATGTTAATCTTAATGACAAACAGAGAGGTGGCGTTTCTTTATCTGTGCGAACAAACTGGTGCAACCGATGAAGAAGTGAACGAGCAGTTAGAACTTTTGGAACAAAAAGGTTATATTACTACTATGCGTGCGTTCTTTGGCAAGTGTCCACGGAAGTCATGTATGATAGAACCAAAGGGTGAACAATATTTTTTAGATTACTTAGAAGAATTGGAAGAACAACTTAAATAAGAAATATAAAGCCATAAAAAAAGGTATCTTCAGAAATGAAGATGCCTTTTTTGTGGGTAGTGATGGATTCGAACCACCGAAGCTAGAAGCAGCAGATTTACAGTCTGCCCCATTTGGCCACTCTGGAAACTACCCAAGGTGGTGGGCGTTGACGGATTCGAACCGCCGACCCTCTGCTTGTAAGGCAGATGCTCTAAACCAACTGAGCTAAACGCCCTTACTTTTCGTAAGTGGATGCAAAGGTAAACATAAATTATTTAACTACCAAATTTTTAATTCGTTTTTATTCTTAAAAAGCTAAATCAGATGGTGTTGTTTATTAGACTACGAATAATTATTATAGTAGTAGAATAAAAGAAAAAGGCTAAAAGCAAATGGTGCTTTTAGTCTTTTTCTATATTATGATTTTAATTACAAATACTCTAAGAATTTATTCTTCTGTATTTGTAGGTTCAATTACACGCCAAATAACGCTTGCTAATGCAGCACCCACTAATGGGCCTACAATAAATATCCATAGATTGTCTATTACACCTTCTGGGCCGCCAGCATATTTCGCAAAGAGAGCTGGGCCGATAGAGCGTGCAGGGTTAACCGAAGTTCCTGTGTATCGAATACATACCAAGTGAATAAGCACTAAAGATAAACCGATAGCTAAGCCTGCAAAATTATTGGTTGCCCCATTAGTTTTTGATGTTGCACCAAGAACAACGAGTACAAAAACACAAGTAAATAGTATTTCTGCAATAAGAGCACCAGTTGCACTAATTCCTTCTTGCAGATTATTTGCACCTAAACTTGCACCAGCTTGAGCAAATTCGGCACCTGCACTTGTTACCAATAGATAGAGAATAGCACCACCTAATAAACCACCAATGACTTGAAAAATGATATACATAAAACAATCTTTAGCACTTATTCTGCCTGAAAAGAAAGCTCCAAGTGTGATGGCTGGGTTAATATGGCAACCTGAAATTCCACCTATGGTATATGCCATAGCAACTACTGATAAACCAAAAGCCAAAGCTGTGCCAATAACAGTTCCTGCGTTAGCTACATCTGCACAGTTTGACGAACAATTTAGGCTTACGACAACACCGCAACCCATAACGACAAGCACCATGGTGCCAATCATTTCTGCTAAATACTTTTTCATTTTTCTTTTGTTTGAAATGTAAGTTAATATCTAAATAAAGTTATCCAATTTCTTTTTACTTGGCAAAAATTTTTATAAAAATGACATTATGCAACTTTTTTATCATTTATTAAGTTGTCACTCTATATAATATGTGTGCATTAGAGCCTTTTGTTTGCAGCGTAAGTTAGGTATTAAAAAGTAGATTGAAAAATTATAATTAGTCCTCCCTTATAAACCTAATATTCTGCTGATTCATAGTATATTATCCTGTA
>ERZ772906.338-NODE-338-length-28395-cov-7.194284_pt1 | contig 28395 bp, 17 predicted proteins | sample MGYA00511338_ERZ772906 | MGnify/ENA primary metagenome ERZ772906 (study PRJEB29015, sample SAMEA2738076) | human oral metagenome | biome: human oral; feature: human-associated habitat; material: saliva | place: China | collected 2212 ... | reverse complement strand
CCTCCCGCTTCCAGGCCGCCCGCCTGTCCTCCGGCCTGGTCAACGCCCACTCCGCACTGACCGACCTGGGCGCCCACGCGGTCGACACCGTCAAGGGCTGGTGGAAGAACTGAACGCCCCGCGTGACGCCGCGGCCGTTATTTCTGAGCTGAGGCTCGGGCGCTAACTGCGCGGCCACCGCACGCAACGAGAGGCGGGACCCTTCGGGGTCCCGCCTCTGTCGTATCCCTGGAGATATGGAAGGCCCGGGAGGCCTGCGAGCCCTTCAGGCACACACTTCACGAACGTATCCTTTCCACGTTAACCCGATAGGTGTCGGCCCAGGCCCTGCACGAGTCGCACGGCCCCACTCCCGGTACAAAACTCACCCTGCACGCCCCTTCTCACCGCATGTGCGGTATAAAACTCGCCCTGCTCGCCCAAAAAGGCCCAATTTGGCAGGTTTTGCCCGAGCAGGGCGAACTTTGTACCGCTGTCACCGCCAACAAGCCGTGCAGGGCGAACTTTTTCGCGCGCAGGGAGCAGAAACATGGCGACGTTGAAACCGACGACGCCTCTGCTCACCCCAAACAAGGCACCGCTGAAACCGACGACACCTCTGCGCCCGAAAAACGCACCAAAAACGCCCATTTTTCGCCACAAAGGCGACGGTGGTTTCAAACCCACACAGGCACAAGCGAGCAAAGGCGATGGCGGTTTCAGACCACCGGGCCATCTGGCTGACCGCGCATCGGCCCACCTATACGCACGCGGGCCCTGAAGCCATGTCCGGCCCCGCCATTTCACACCTGGTCTCTCTCACCCGCACGTGGGCCCGATGACCTGCACCTGGGCCCTACAACCCGCACGTGGACCCGATGAGATGAGCGTGGGCAGCCCCGCCCACGTGCAGGTCTAGGGGTTTACGTGCGCACCAAAGGGTTAACGCGCATGTTCAGGGGCTTACGTGTAAGCAGCTCACCGAGATTGACACCGGATCCGCCAAGGTGCAGACCCATTGACTCACAATGATCGGTTTTCGGAGTTTTTTGCCTAATGGGTCTGCAGTTTGGCGAGCACACCGACCCACGTCGCAGCCTCACCACCACCAAACGGGGGAAATGACATCATTAGAGATCCGACACGCCGGCGACACGCCGACAGCCAGCTTCTAATGCTGCCAAACCCCCACCGCTGACGTCGAAATGAGCAGAGGTTCGGAAGATTCAACCTCATCGGGAGGATTCAACCCGATCAGAAGGGGTTGAATCCTCCCGATCGGGTGTAGGTCTCGCCGTAACAAGGACTTTCATGAATGTGGAGGAGGCATGCCTACCTGACTGAGCGACCGGTGGGCAACCGCGTTACAAACGTCGTCAAACCGGAGCAATTTGAAGAGCCTTGCGAGGACTTCTATTACAAACGTCGTCAATCTAAGCCAAAAAACCACCGTTTGCGGCGCGTAGTGACGCCCTGGTGCCAGCCATGTTCAGCCGGCGAGGGTGACTCCGCAATAGGCGATGGTGGCGACGAGGAGGGTGGAGAGCGCGGCCAGGGCGAAGGGCTTGAGGCCCACCTTGATGAGGTTCCGAATCTTGACGCCGCAGCCGAGTCCGAACATCGCTGCAGCCAGCAACCCTGTCTGCAGCAGCCCGCCGGTCGTCAGCACGAAGTCCGGCAGAGGGATAAAGGAACGCAGGAGCACCATGGCGATGAACCCGATGATGAACAGCGGGACGATGGGCGGCAGCTTCGAACTCGACCTCTGTTGACTGGGTTCGCCTGCCGTACGGCTGAGACGGCGCTCCCGAATGCTGAGGATGGCCACGACCGGGGCGAGCAGCAGCACTCGGGCGAGTTTGACGATGACCGCGACCGTGAGCGCTCCGCCGCCGATGATGCCTCCGGCCGCGACGACTTGCGCGATTTCATGGATGGAACCCCCGGCCCACATCCCGGCCGTCTCGGAGTCCAGGCCAAGCAGGTTCGTGAGCAGTGGGACGAGGAGAATCATCAGCGTTCCGAAGATCACCACGAGGGCGACCGCGGTGATGGTGTCTTCCTCTGCCTCGTCGTCCGGGTCGGTGACCCCTGCCGCGCCCGCCACGGCTGCCGCGCCGCAGATGGAGAATCCGCAGGCAATGAGCAGCGAGAGCCCGGATGGAACCCGCAGCAGCCTCCCCAGGAGAACGGTGCCGAGCAGACCGCCGGCGACAATGCACACGACGACGACCAGCATTGGGGCTCCGAGGTCGAGGATGTCGGTCAGTACCAGCTGGAGTCCGAGGAAGACGATGCCGGCGCGCAGGAGCTTTTTCGCGGAGAAGTCGATGCCGTCGGAGGCCGCTGCTGGCAGCCGGACAACGTTGGCCAGGAGTACGCCAAGCACGATCGCGATAATGAGCGGGCTGACTCCCGGCAGCAGCAGGCTGACCCCGTACGATGCTCCGGCCGCGGCCAGGCAGAGGACAAGCCCGGGCAGGAGCGCGCGGACTCGGGCAAGCAGCATGTGTTCCGGTCGGGCAGTGGCAATGTTCTGGGTCTGTGTCATGCATCCATTGTTTCCTGGGACTTGCTTGCGCGAGTAGAGGCAGATACGGTCCGCTATACAAGTTATGCTTGTGGCTGGGAGGCGGAAGATGCACTACGAGCCGGACTTGGAGGCACTGCGAGTCTTGGCGCTCGTCGCGAAGGAAAGCAGCATGTCGGCGGCAAGCGCGCAGTTGGGCGTGAGTCAGCAGGCGATATCTCTGCGCATCCGGAACCTGGAAAAAGATCTGCGCATGCGACTGCTGGTGCGTTCCGCACGGGGCTCCCGACTGACTCCGGCAGGCGAGCTGGTTGTTGGCTGGGGAACAACGCTGCTGACAGCGGCCGACGAGTTCTCGGATGCTGTCAACTCGCTCCGCACGGATCGCGGGAAGATGATGCGCATCGCCGCGAGCCTCACGATCGCAGAACACCTCCTACCGGATTGGATCGCCCGGTGGCGCATCTCTCACGGCAATGACGGCCCGGCCGTTCAACTCACAGCCGCCAACAGCAGCACGGTCGTCGAGGCCATACGCGAGGGAACCGCAGACCTCGGGCTCGTCGAGACCCCTGTCGTTCCCGCCGACCTCCGGTCGGTCACCGTCGCTTACGACACAATCGAAGTCGTTGTGCAGCACGGTCACCGATGGGCGAAGACCCGCCGGGTGTCCGTCCGTGAACTGGCGGGCACTGGGTTGGTGCTCCGCGAGACCGGCAGCGGCACCCGACAAGCGCTCGAGAACGCCCTCACCGAGGCGGGCTTTCCCCTCGCAGCCGAGCCCGCAGCCGTGCTGACGACCACGCTCGGCGTTCGCAGCGCGATTATGGCCGGCATAGCCCCCGGCGCGTTGAGCTCCCTCGCCGTGTCCGAGGACGCCCGCGCCGGCCGACTCGTGCGAGTTCGGATCAACAATCTCCAGATCACCCGCCCGCTCACCGCCATCTGGGCCGGGACGACTCCGCCCCCTCACATACGGGACTTCCTGGACGTCATCGCGCGAACTGACCAGTAACGACCGTTTCTGACACCCCACCGCCAGGCGCGACGATCACCGCGACACGCCGCGCCAAAAACCCCTACCAAAACCCCTAGTGCACCAAAACCTGGCACGTAGGATTTTGATATGAGCACCACCGGATACGCCCGCGTCAGCACCGACGATCAAGACCCCGCCGCGCAGATCGACGCGCTCAAGGCCGAAGGATGCGACCCTATTTTCGTGGAGCGCGCCAGCGGCGCGACCATGCAGCGCCCCGAATGGCACGCCTGAAATAAACAGCTTGGGGGGTGGAACACAGTTCCACCCCCCAAGCCTTGGTTTAGCTAGTTGTCTTCAGCCCCTGGGGGCTCGCCTGCCATTTAGGGCAGCGAGTCGGGTTGCCAGTGCTGAGCCTAGCGGCGTCAGTTGTTCAGCTCGCGTTCGGCGCGCACCTGGCGGGTAGCGGCCACCAGGTTTTCCAGCGAAGCCTTGGTTTCGGCGTAGCCACGAGTCTTTAGACCACAGTCGGGGTTAACCCACAGGCGAGAAACCGGTACGGCGTCGGCAGCTAGGCCGATCAGCTGCGCCAACTCTTCCTCGCCGGGCACGCGCGGGGCGTGAATGTCCCACACACCAGGGCCAATGCCGTGGTCGAAACCAGCCTCAGCCAGCTCGGGGACAACCTCCATCTTGGAGCGGGCTGCCTCAATGGAGGTTACATCCGCATCCAGGCCCTTGATAGCGTCAATGATCTGGCCAAACTCGGAGTAGCACAGGTGTGTGTGAATCTGGGTGTCTGGGCGCACGCAGGAGGTGGCCAGGCGGAAGGAACCCACCGACCAGCCCAGGTAGTCGGCGTGGCGCTCAGCGTCCAGGGGCAGCAGCTCACGCAGAGCCGGCTCATCCACCTGGATGGCGGCAATGCCGGCAGCTTCCAGGTCGCTAACCTCGTCGCGCAGCGCCAAACCAATCTGGTCAGCAATTTCGCCCAGAGGCAGGTCATTACGCGGGAAAGACCAGGCAATGATGGTCACCGGGCCGGTGAGCATACCCTTAACCGGCTTGTCGGTTAGCGACTGGGCGTAGCTGGTCCAGCCCACAGTCATGGCGGCCGGACGCGACACGTCACCCCACAGGATCGAGGGGCGGGTGCAACGCGAACCGTAGGACTGCACCCAGCCGTTGCGGGTGGCGGCGAAGCCATCAAGCAGCTCAGCGAAGTACTGCACCATGTCGTTACGCTCAGCCTCACCGTGCACCAGCACATCCAGGCCCAGCTCTTCTTGCAGTTTGATTACCGCAGCGATTTCTTCACGCATACGCTCCTGGTAGTCGGCGTCAGAAAGCTCGCCGCGCGCGTTGGCGGCGCGAGCCTTACGGATCTCAGTGGTCTGCGGGAAAGAACCAATAGTGGTGGTGGGTAGCGGAGGCAGGTGCAGGCGCTGGGCTTGGGCAGCTTCACGCTCCAGGTAGGGCTCACGGGCGCGGTCGGCGTCGGTCAGGGCGGCAGTGCGGTTGCGGACCTCGGGACGTACCACGCCGGGGGCGGCTGCGCGCTGCTCTAGGACGCGGGTCGCCTCGGCTACCTCAGCGTCAATGGCCTCCCAACCCTCATCTAGGCCGCGTGCCAGGGTGACCACTTCCTGCACCTTCTGGTCGGCGAAAGCCAGCCAGGCGTGCAGGTTTTCGTTCAGCGTGGGGTCATCCCAGGTTTCCAGGGCGGTGTCGTGAGGCACGTGCTGGAGCGAGTTGGAGGTAGCCACAGTCACCTTGGCGGCGCCCAGGGCTTGGGCGGCGGTTAGGGTCTGGCGTAGAGCAGCCAGGTCGGCGCGCCAAATGTAGCGGCCGTCCACAGCCCCAACCACCAGGGTCACCCCAGACAGGTCGGCGTCCTTAGGTAGGCTGCCGCGCAGGGTGTCAACGTGGATAGCTTCCACCCCGGTCTTAGCTAGGGCGCCTACAGCCTGGGAGGCGTCCCCATAGGGGGTGGTCACCAGGATCTGGGGGCGGTTAGTGGCTTTAGCTAGACGCTCATACACACCCACAGCCAGTTTGGCCAGCTCAGCGCGGGGGTGCGAGAGGTTGTCGGAGGTTAGGGCCGGCTCGTCCAGCTGCACCCAGGGGGCGCCAGCCTCGTGCAGGGAGGCCAGGGCCTGCTCGTAAGCGGCCACAGCCTCATCAAGGCGGCTTAGCGGGTCAAAGTCGGGGGTGGCCGGGTCAGCCTTAGCTAGTGCCAGGTAGGTCAGCGGGCCCACCAGCACCGGGCGGGTCACGTAGCCCCACTGACGGGCCTGCACGAACTTACGGGTGACGGCGTCGTCGGCAAAACGCAGCGGAGTGTCAGGGCCGATCTCGGGGACCAAGTAGTGGTAGTTAGTGTCAAACCACTTAGTCATCTCCTCGGGGCCCACCTTTTCATCCCCACGGGCCAGGGCGAAGTAGAGGTCTAGACCCTGCCGGCCGGCAAAACGCGGGGGGATAGCACCCAGTAAAACGGTGGCGTCTAGCACCTGGTCGTAAAAAGAAGGTGCGTCAGCCAGGGAGGCGTCAGAGGCGCCCAAACCCAGCTCAACTAGGCGCGCCAGGTTCTCCTGACGTAGCTTGCTGGCGGCTTCAAGCAGCTCAGTCTCGCTGCTGCGCCCGGCCCAGTAGGCCTCCAGGGCGCGCTTTAGCTGACGCTGACGGCCAATGCGCGGATAGGCCAAAATGGTGGCGGTGGGGAACTGCGTAGTTGCAGCAGACATGGGTGTTCTCCTTGATTTTCTTGGATTAGCGCGCACGAAACTAGACGCACGCTAGTGGGTAGCTAATGGTTGATGGTTACGGATTGACGACGACGGCGCTGGTTTAGCGCGCAAGTAGCGGGGAGTGGTGCGCACTAGGCTCCACACCCATTAGAGACAAAATGTCTAGTACCGGCTTGGCCTTGTTGAAGGTGTATAGGTGCACGCCGGGGGCGCCCGCATCCAAAACCGAGTGGATCAGTTTGGAGCCAAAAGCCGCGCCGAAAGCGTCACGTTGTTCTTGGTGCTGGTAGCCGGCCAAAGTGGATAGCAGCTGTTCGGGCACCTCAATGCCGGTTAGGTCTTGGACGCGGCGCAGCCGCGCCGGGTCGGTGGCTGGCAGGATACCGGGAACAATCGGGATGTGTACGCCGGCACGGCGGGCGCGTTCCACGAAGGAGGCGTACACCTCTGCATTCCAAAACAGCTGGGTGATGGCGAAAGAAGCGCCGGCTGCCTGCTTAACTAGCAGCCGCTCCACCTCCTGGGCGGGGGTGGTGCCAGCCGCCGGGTTGCCAGCCGGGAAGGCGGCCACCGCAATGGTTAGGGGCTTAAAAGCTGAGCGCAGCGCCTCACCGGGGTGGGCGTCGCAGCGGCGCTGTTCAACCGTGCGGATCAGGTGGATTAGCTCAGTGGCACTGGCGACGCCGTCAGGGCCGGGCTCCCAACTGGTTTCGCCTGCTGGGGGGTCACCACGCAGAGCCAGGAAGGTACGCACCCCAGAGTCCAGGTAGTCATAAACCGTGGAAACCACTTCAGCGGTGGAGTTACCCACGCAGGTCAGGTGGGCGATGGGCTGGATGGGGGTGTCTGCCACCAGGCGGTGCACGGTGGCGCGGGCGTTTGAGCGGTCCTTGCCACCAGCCCCGTAGGTGACAGACATGAAGTCGGGGCGCACTTGCAGCAGCTGATCCACTGTCTGCCAGAAGGGGGCCTCCAGAGAGGGTTTGCGCGGAGGCATAACCTCAAAGGAGAGCAAGGTGGGCTCATGGTCGTGGGTACAGGGGCAGGCGTAAATGTCGTTAGAGAAAGGCACTATGAAACTTTCGTGTTTGTGACCGTGCCTTCGCATAAGTGCATTGCGCTGGTTGCTGCGCCTGGTAGCTGCACTCAGGTGGCTACAGATATGCCTGTAGCTACAGTGAGACTAATGAATATGATTTAGTGCAAAGGAATGGTCAGTGAATGGCGGACAACAGTGTCAGCTGCACATTCGAGCACGAATCGATCCACATACGCACATGCGTTGGGGGAATTCGAATTTGGTCCAAACACTCATAGTGGTTTGATGCTAACACATCTGAGCGGCTGTGCAATCACCAGTTTGTCTGGTGGACAAAATTGAGACTGTGCTGAGGGGTGTGTTGAGGGATGCAGCGAAGGGGGCGCTGAGAGGTGCGCTGATTGCACTTAGGGGGCGCTGAAGGCTGCGAAGGCTGCTCCTAAAGGAGGTGACAAAGCTCAAAAATGCCCTGATAGATTGCTAACTAAATACCTAGGTTTTATGGGGAAGGCTCCCCATCGCGCTAGGGTGAAGGCTAGACCTAGGGTGTTTGTTGCCCTGCTTGCGCCCTCAAAGCGCGCTGGCGGCAACATAAACCTACAAATCCCCGGCCCTACCAGGCTGAACAGTGACCGGCAGTGAGAGTCTCGCGAGCTCTGGCTGCCAGCTCCAAAATTTTCAGTGAGGTTAAAAATTGAAGCTGCCCAAGTTGGTGCGCTCCAAGCGCCAAGGCGCCGATAGCTCTGCCCATACACGTTTACGCGCAGGCATGGGAGCCCGCATTAAACTTCGCAACCTCATCGGTGCGGCCACCGCCGTAGCCACCGCCTCCGTGGTGGCCCTGGCAGTAGCCCACCCGGGCATTGTTTCCAAAGAAGTAAACCTCAACGACGGCGGCGTGTGGGTAACCAACCAGGACATGCGCCTGGTGGGGCACCTGTCTTACCAAGCCCAAGCCCTAGACGGGCGCGTACGCACCGACTCCACTAACTTTGATGTACGCCAAAACGGCGCCACAGTGTTTGTATCCAACACTGATGGCGGCTCTTTTACTCGCGTAGACCCTGCCCGCGTGGCCCTAAAAGAATCCATTAAATTCGCTGGCGCCGACCAAATCCAGATGGGCGGCTCACGTATCGGCTATGCGGATGCTAAAACCGGCAAAGTTTGGCTAGCTGACGCCGCTCAGGCCGCCAGTTTCAACCCCGCCACCGCCTCCCCGGTGGTGACCGACATGCCCGGCGCGGTGCTAAGTATCGGTAGCGACGGCGTCGCCCACGTAGTAAGCCTAAAAGCCGGCAAAATTAAGACCCTCACCCCCGCAGGTGAGCAGCTAGACGTAAGCGAAACCAAACTGCCCAAACTCGCCAACAACGCCAAATTGCAGGTCAGTGCGGTAGGCAAGCAGGCAGTGGTGCTAGATACCAAAAACAACACGCTGGTACTGCCCAGCGGAGACGCCGTCCACCTAAACGGCACCGACCTGCAGCTACAAGAAGCTGGCCCGGAAGCTAAAGACGTGCTGGTAGGTGCGCGGGGGGCGCTGCTGCGAGTAAACCTGGATGACAAAAAAGTCACCACCGTTAAAGCCAAAACCGCCCAGGGTTCCCCCTCGCGCCCGGTGCTACACCGAGGCTGTGTATATGCGGCCTGGAGCGGGCAAGGTAGCTTCCTGCGTGACTGCCCCGGCACCAAAAATGACCTGGCCCGTAAAGTTTCCACATTGAACCAGGCCAGCCAGGCAGTATTTCGCACCAACCGCGACGTGATCGTACTCAACGACGTCAAAACCGGTGGGCTGTGGCTGCCTGATAAGGACATGGTTGAGGTAAAGGGTTGGGAAGAGGTCAAATCCAAGCTGGAAAACGAGGACGAGGAAGACGACTCCAACCAGCGCGACCAAAACGCCCCCAAAGAACACAAGGACGAAAACCACCCGCCCAAAGCCAATAACGATGAGTACGGCGTGCGCGCAGGTGGCACCGCCTACCTGCCGGTAATCAACAACGACACTGATGAAGATGCAGACGTGCTCACCGCCGCCCCGCTCAGCCAGCCCAGCTGGGGGAATGTGGCCCCGGTGCGTGACGGCGCCGCCCTGCAGGTGCGGGTAGATGCCGGTGCCACTGGTTCGAGTACCTTCACCTATGAGCTCAGTGACGGACGCGCCAGCGCCCAAGCTAATGTGCAGCTGACCGTGCACCCTGACTCGGTAAACGAAGCCCCTAAGCAAACCAACCGCTCTGTGCTAACCCTGGCCACCGGCGCGCAGGGGCAAATTAACGTCTCTAACGACTGGCTAGACCCAGATGGGGACCAGATCTACATCAAGAGCGTGCAGGCGCCGTCGACCATGAACGTCACTTGGCGCGCTGACGGCACTATCACCATTAAAGACACCGGCACTTCCCCCGGGGATGTAAGTCTGAAAGTTATTTTCTCTGATGGGCGTGCTGACGGCGAAGGCAGCCTGAACGTGACCGTTAAGGCTCCGGGTAACCTGGACCCCATCACTAACGGTGACCACCTGGTCACCCCGGTGGGTGTGTCCGCGCAGCTAACCCCCATGGATAATGACTCTGACCCTAACGGCGGCAGCCTGCGTTTAACCCAGGTGGATGAAGCCCCCGCCGGCTTGTCGGTAACCAGTGACCTACCTACCGGGGTGCTTACCTTTACTCCCACTGCAGAAGGTACCTACTACCTGAACTATCAGGTTTCTAACGGTCCCAAGACCGCCTCGGGCTTTATTAGGGTTGACGCCATTAAGAGCGCAGAAAAATCTGTGCCAATTGTGCAAGACGACGTCACCTCACTACCTGAAGGCGGCTCGGCCTTGGTGGGCGCATTGGATAACGACACTGACCCCACCGGGGGCGTATTGTCAGTCCAGTCAGTTAAAACCCCTGACGGTTCCCCACTGGTGGCCGCAGTTTTGGAACACCGGATCGTGAAAATCACGGCTCCCGGTGGTCTAAGCGAGCCGGCCACCTTGACCTACACCGCCGTCAACCAGTCTGGCGCCACCCAGGGCACTATCCGGGTAGTGCCCACCCCGGCAACTGACATGACTAAACCCCCGGAGCTAAACGACGACAACCTGGTGGTGCGCGTTGGTGACGTGGGTAGCATCTCGGTGCTAAACAATGACCGCTCCCCGGGCGGGCTTAAACTCACCGTACAGCCTGACCTGCAAAGCTCAGTATCAGCCAACCTGGGTAAAGCTTTTGTCTCTGATAATGTGGTGCGTTTCCGCGCCGCTAACCAGCCTGGCTCAGGCAAGCTCATTTACACGGTGCGCGATGCCTCCGGGAACGTAGCTAGTGCCAGCGTGAACCTGACGGTGGTGGGCTCTGATCCTGAAAACGACACCGCCCCTCACCCCCAAGATGTGCAGGCACGCGCGGTGGCGGGGGAGAAGGTAACTATTCCTATCCCACTGCAAGGTATTGATGCTGAAGGCGACTCGGTGAGCTTGACGGGCATCGCCACCTCACCCACCTTGGGTAGCGCCGAAGTTACAGGCAACTACCTGACCTACACCGCCGCTAATGGCGCAGCCGGCACGGATGTGTTTAGCTACACCGTCACCGACCGCCTAGGGCGCAGCGCTAACGGCCAAGTCAAGGTGGGTGTAAGCGCCATAGCTGGCACCAATCAGCAGCCGGTAGCGATATCTGACTCGGTGCGGGTACGCCCAGGCGTGAAAGTCTCAGTCCCGGTACTGTCTAACGACCTTGACCCCGATGGGGACCCGCTGTCACTAGTGGCTGATAATGTGCGCAGCAGCGACGACTCAATTGAGGTCCGTGCTGAGCGCTCTCGCGTAGTGTTCAAGGCCCCCGAAAAGCCTGGCACCTATTCACTGCAATATGGGGTTAGCGACGGCCACTCTGAGCCGGTAATTGGTTTGGTCACCGTGGTGGTTTCGCCTGACGCCGCTTTGGTTGCGCCCATTGCGCGCGACGACGAGGTTAGCGTTGAGCAGGTACGCGCCGCCCAGGGCGCCGTGAAAGTGTCTGTGCTTGATAACGATGAAGACCCCGACGGCGATATTGAATCTGACCGCGTCACCAGCTCTGACCCGGGCGTGAAAGTTTCGGGTAAAGACCTGCTAATTGAGCCGGCCACGCAGGGGCGCTACGTGCTCTACACGGTTAATGACAATGACTCCCTATCTGCTTCAGCTGTGGTGTGGGTGCCTGGTAACCAGGTAACTAACCCTGAGCTGAATGTGTCTAAGACTCCTATCCATGTTAAGGCCGGCACTAAAACTCCTATCGCGCTAAAGAATTATGTGCGCGTGCGTAGTGGCCGCAGCGCTAGTGTGCCGAAAGATGGGCAGGCTAGTGCCTCCGCCGGTTGGGATGGCTCAACACTAGTTAAAGACTCTGCCACCTTGGAGTTTGGGGCTAAAGCTGACTATTCCGGGCCCTCCTCAATCACGGTTACGGTAACTGATGGCAGTGACGATAAGGCTCTGTCCGCCACGCTTACGATCCCGCTGATTGTGGATCCGGGCGCCGCTAACCGTCCCCCGCAGGTGCGCCCCACCGCCATTGAGGTGGCTGTGGGTGGCCAAAGCGTCAGCGCGGATATGAGCAGCTGGGTTAGCGACCCCGACGGCGATGACCCTGCCTCCATGACCTACACGGTTTCGGGGGCCGCCAATGGCATCCAAGTCAGCGTCGATGGCCACACCCTCAAGGTGCAGGCTGGCACCGGGGCTAAGCGTGGCAACAGCGCTAACTTGGCGCTGACTGTGCGCGACGCCAAGGGGGCCAGCACTAAATCGGTAATTCCGGTTAGTGTCACCGGCGCTAAAGAGCCACTGGTGCAGCTAAGCCAGGCCCAGGTGAGTGTGGATGCAGGTAAATCCACCACGGTTGACGTGGCCAACTATGCCACCAACCCCTTTACTGACACCCCGATTCACCTGGTGGGTTCGCCTAGCTCCAGCGACGGTATTACCGTGCGGGCCTCGGGCACGTCCCTGACCATTAGCGCCCGAGATGGACTGCATGGCACCTACAACATCTCCTACCGGGTGGGCGATAAAACTAACGACGCCGAACGTGAAGTTTCGGGCACCATTGCGGTGAGTGTGCGCGGCTTGCCTGACGCCCCCAGTGGGGTTAGCGCCACCTCTAATGGGGCCGGCTCGGTGACGGTTTCCTTCACCGCCGGGGCTTCTAACGGCGCCGACATCACTAACTTCACTGTCCACGACACAGTGCAGGGTGACCTGCTTGACTGTGGCGTGGTCACCAGCTGCATTATGGCCGGTCGCACCCCGGGAGTTACCCACTCCTTCTATGTGGTGGCCCATAACGCGGTGGGTCAGTCCCCGCGTTCTAATACCGCTAGTGTGCAGGTCAGTGTGGTGCCGACGGCGCCCGGAGCCCCCGTTGGTAAGGCTGGTGACGGTAGCGCTAGTTTCACGTGGAACAGGCCTAACTCGCCCGGTTCACGTATCACCGGTTACGTAATTACGCTCTCCCCAGGTGGGCTCTACCAGAACGTAACCGAACCTGAGGCTACCTTTACGGGCCTGGCCAACGGCACGCCCTATACGGCTACCGTGCGCGCGGTTAATGCTCAAGGTGCCAGTCAGGAATCAGCTGCTAGCCAGCCGGTGACTCCCTATGGCAAGCCTGGCCCGCCCACTAATTTAACGGCAGTCAAGCAGGGCCAGGGCTCAGGTGGTACCACCAGGGTGCTGGTGTCGTGGAATCCGCCATCTGACACTGGTGGGCTGCCGATTGCCCACTACCTCCTGGCCTACTCCGATAGCGGTACGCCCTCTAGCTCCATAGTAATTTATGGGTTAAATAAGCCCTATGAAATTGATACAAGCGTAGACAGGACCGTGAGGTTCTCAGTTAGGGCAGTAACTCGCGGCGGCACCTCTGAGGAAGTCTCATACACTATGAAGCTGGAGGGGAAAGTATCTGCTCCTTCAGTGTCTGCGGCCCCCAAGGCTACTGGCGCCGATAATGCAGTGAACTTCACGGCTACCAGCGGTGATAAAAATGCTCAGCTGGAATGGTCAACCGATCAGAACACCTGGCAGTCGGTAGCCAATAAAACAGGTAACGGCTTAACTAACGGTAAAGAATCCACTATTTATGTGCGCGCCTGTAACTCTTCAGGTAAGTGCTCTGAAGGGGTAGTGGCCGGTAAGGTGACGCCTTTTGGCGCCCCAATCTCGCCCACTTTGGCCTGCACTCGCCCTGAGGCCACTAAGGTCAGCTGCCAAGTTGGCCCCGCTAACGGCAATGGACGCAGCGCCACCAGCTCGGCTTATATCAGCGCCGATTCTGGCGCCTACACCAATAAGCAGGAGCCACCGGCAGGTGGCGGCACTGTGGAATTCCAAAATGGGGTTGAAGCAGGTAAAGAAGTAAAAATCTGCACCAGTTCCAAGCAGGTAACCAGCGAGGCCGGCACCCGCGAATCTGAACCGCGCTGCCAAAGCCTAGCGGCGCCGTCGGCGGCAGAACCCAAGCCAGCCAACAACTACCAGGGCTTTGTGGACCGCTCCCAGGTAGTAAACGGCAGCTGCGGCAGCACCAGCCCCAACTGCTACCGCTATGGCGTCAAGCTGTGGGACTGGAAGGATGGCAGCACCGCTAAGTGCACCATTACCTGGGCGGGTAAAACCTACTCGATTAACGCTGATGCCGGTAAAGAAGAAAAACGCTACACCTCATTTGTAGGCGGAGTGACTCTATATGTCGCCACCAGCATTACCCCGGCGGAAGAAAAAGAAGATAACGCCGCCTTGCAATGCGAGTCAGGCACACACCAATAAACCAGCTTTGCAGCCATAAAGCTGCGTCGTCGTTATAAGCGTCAGCGAAAAGTTTTGAAAGGAATAACCCATGTCGCTCACCCAGGCTAACGCCGCCCAGTTTGCTGATCTATTTAACAAAATGGTGCTTAACGTAGGGCAGGCCTTGCTGGGCAAAGAGCAGGTAATTCGCCTGGCTGTCACCACCATGCTGGCTGAGGGGCACCTGCTGCTCGAAGACGCCCCGGGCACCGGCAAAACCGCCCTGGCCCGCGCCCTGGCGGCCACTATCCAAGGCACCCACTCGCGTATCCAGTTCACCCCTGACCTGCTACCCAGCGACATCACCGGGGTAACCATTTACGATCAGCGCAGCGGCCAGTGGGAATTCCACAAGGGCCCAGTATTTGCCTCTATCGTGCTGGCCGATGAGATCAACCGTGCCAGCCCCAAAACCCAGTCGGCGCTGCTGGAGGTCATGGAAGAGTCGCAAATTACTGTGGATGGCAAAACCCACTCCACCGGGCGTCCCTTCATGGTTATTGCCACCCAAAACCCCATTGAACAGGCCGGAACCTACCCTCTGCCCGAAGCCCAGCTGGACCGTTTCTTGATGAAAACCTCCGTGGGCTACCCCGAGCGTGGGGCTATGGCCCAGGTGTTGGCTGACTCAGCTAACCCCGACCGCTCCGCTAAATTGTCGGCTGTGGTTTCCTCCGCTGTGGTCACCCAGCTGGCGGATGTGGCCGGAACTAACTATGTCGACGGCGCCGTGTTGGACTACATTGCGGCCCTAGCTGAAGCCACCCGCCTACACCAGCAGGTGCGCGTGGGGGTCTCCACCCGTGGTGCTATCGCTATGACCCGCGTGGTGCGCGTATGGGCTGCCGCTCAGGGGCGCAACTACGTAATTCCCGACGACGTCAGGGAGCTGGCCTCGGTGGTGTGGGCTCACCGTCTGGTGTTGGATGTGGACGCCCAGTTCTCTGGCGCCAGCGCCGAAGGTGTCATTGAGCAGATTCTGGCTTCTGTCCCCGCGCCCACCGCACACAGCTAAACCATGGCCGCTAAAACTAGCTCTACGCCCCCACGCGGCGTCGACTTAAACCCTGGCGCAAAGGGCCAAAAACCCACTAGCTGGCGACGCCTGCGCACCCGCGCCACCCAGGTGCTCACCCCCCTGTGGTGGGGCGTAGCCGCAGTGGCTCTAAGCGCGCTAGGCCTAGCCTTGCTAACGCATTGGGTGGAGCTGGCGGTGATCGGCCTGGTACTAGGCGTACTGGCCCTACTATCCCCGCTAAGCGCCCTGGGATTGGGTAAACACAACATCAACCTGTATGTGCAAAACGAGCGAGTGGTGGTGGGCGATAACGCCTACGGCGAGCTACAAGCCACCAACGCCGGCACCCGGCGTACCCGCAAAGCCGTAATGGAACTACCGGTAGGTAAATCCACCGCCGACGTACTGGTGCCCTCCCTACGCGCCGGCCAAATGATTAGCCAACCCCTGGCTATCCCCACCGCCCGACGCGGCCTGGTGCCAATCGGCCCAGTGCGCAGCGTTAACGGTGACGGGCTGGGCCTAGTGCGCCGCGAGCGCCGCTGGAGTCAGCGCATTGAGCTGTATGTGCATCCGCGTACGGTGGCTTTGGAAAGTGAAGCCATTGGTTTCATTAAGGATATTGAGGGCGCTACGATCCGGGATTTGTCTAGCTCGGATGTGTCTTTTCATACTTTGCGTGAGTATGTGCCCGGCGATGATCGGCGCAATATTCACTGGAAGTCTACGGCTCACACCGGCAAGTTGATGGTGCGTCAGTTTGAGGAGACGCGCCGGGCTCACCTGTTGGTGGTGTTGGATACGCGGGCGGCGTCTTGGGCTAGTGAGGCTGAGTTTGAGGTGGCTGTCTCGGCGGCGGCGTCGCTGATTGTGGCCACGATTAAGGCTAGCCGTGAGGTTACTTTGGTGACTCAGGCGGGGGTGCCGGCGCTGCCTAACCCTAAGCGGGCTTTGGATGCGTTGAGCCTGGTGGAGATGGATGGGCGCGCCGCTGACTTGCCGGAGTTGACTAAGGAGGCGGTGGCGGCTTGTCCGGGTGCCTCAGTGGCGGTGTTGATTACTGGTTCAGGGGCTGATTTGGAGCTAATTGAGCGTGCTTGGGTGCGTCTGCCGGTGTCGGCGCGTTCTTATGTGTTGCGGGTGAGCCCGGGGCGGGCGGGGCGTAACCGTTTGGGGGCAATGGATTTGCTGCACTTGGGGGCGCTTAGTGAGCTTCCGGCATTATTGCGAAAGGCGGCGCTATGAGTGTTGATGGGCTTGAGACGGTTGGTTCTAAACACGGGGCTTTTAACTGGCTGGGGCTGGTTGCTTTTACGCTGGTGATGTTGGCTGCCAGTGTTAGCCATGGGGCGGTGTTTGGGGACTGGTCTGGCTATATTGCGGCCATGGGTGGCACTTTGCTGGCTGTGGTGGTTACTGGCGTCGCTTATGCGTTGGGGTTGCGGCGGCTGGAAACTATTTTGGCGCTGGTGATTGCCTACCTGCTAGGTGGAGCTTTGGCTTTACCGAATCTGGCTAGCGCTAAGGTGTTTCCGTCTTTGCAGATGGTGCAAACCCTGGTGTTGGGGGCGGTAACTAGTTGGCGTGACTTGCTGACTTTGGCTCCGCCGGCTAACGCCTATGCGGGTATTACGGTGGTGCCGTATTTGAGCGCCATGGTGTGTGCTGGCCTGGGTGCTTCGATTGTGTTGCGTCACCAGCGCGGCCAGTTGTGGGCGCTGGTTCCAGCTGCGCTGATGTTTGCCGTAGGGGCATTGTTTGGTGGTTTTGAGGCTCCCTATGGGCGCGATAGTGCGCTGGTGGGGGTGCTAGTGGCGCTGTTGTGGGCGGCTTGGGCGGTTAATAAGCGCCATGGTCGGGGTCAGCGCGGGCTGATTGCTTTGGGGGCGGGGCGTTTGCGCCGTCGAGCCCGCCTGGGCACGCTGCTGATGCTGGCTTGTGCCATGGCTGCGGGGGCGGTGCTGGGCCCGCAGGTGACGGGGGCTAATAACCGTGAGGTTTTGCGTAGCTATGTGACGCCGCCGCTAAATATTGCCGAGTATCAGGCTCCGCTTACGCGCTTGCACTACTGGGTGGATACTCAAAAAGACACCACTTTGTTTACGGTTTCGGGGCTGCAAAATGGTGAGCGTATCCGTGTCGCCACCATGGACGCCTATGACGGAAACGTTATGCGCGTTGGGACGTCAGACAACGGTGAGGGTTTTAAGCGGGTTGGGGCCCAGGTTGATACGCGTGTATTACCTAGGGGCGCTAAAACCCATAACCTGACTTTCACTATGGTTGATTACCAGGGTAACTGGCTGCCAGGTGGAGGACAGGTGCGTAGCTTCACCCCGCTTAAAGGCCAGGGACTAACCCAGGATCTGTTCTATTCATCCAATCTGGGCGCCCTGCTTAGCACCCGCACCCTGGTTAAAGGCGATAGCTACAGCGTAAATGTGGTTACTGTACCTACATATTCGGATGCTCAGCTATCTAAGCGTAGCTTTGGGAAGGTAAAAAATGGCACAGATACTAATGTGCCAGCTGTGGTGGCTACGCGGCTGCGTGAGTTTGTGGGTAACGCTAACAGTCCGCTGGGGCGTGTGCGCGCAATGGCCACTAAATACCATGATGAGGGCTACTACTCTGACGGCTCAGACTCTATGGCGCGCCCCGGTCACCGCACCGCCCGCATTGATGAGCTGCTAGAACCCAACTACTACATGGTGGGTGATGACGAGCAGTACGCCGTGGCTATGGCACTTATGGCCCGCCAGGCTGGTTATCCAGCCCGCGTGGTGCTGGGTTTCTACCCTGAGCACTACTCCAAGGGCACGTTAGAGGTTAAGGGCACCATGGCCCACGCCTGGGTGGAGGTTAACTTCGACGGCGACTGGGTGGCTTTTGACCCCACACCGCCGCGCGACAAGAAACTGGTTAACCCCAAGCCGCAGCCCAAGCCCAAGCCGCGTCCGCAGGTGTTGCAGGCACCGCCGCCTCCGCAGGAGCAAGCTGACCTAACCCCGGACGTGTCTGACGACCGTGACACTAAGAAAAAGCATGGTTTTGACTGGGCTCACTACCTGCTGCTGGTGGGGCAGGGGCTGGGTGTGGCCGCTTTGGTCAGCTCCCCGTTTGCGCTGATTTTGGCGCTTAAAGCGCTGCGTGGGCGCCGGCGTCGTAACCGTGACGAGCTTGGCAGCGCCCTGGGGGCCTGGGCGGAGCTGGAAGACTGGATGCGCGACTATGGCATCAAGCTGCCAGATAACGCCACCCGCACCCAGATGGCACGCTACCTGGATATTGCGCTGGCTGATTATGACGCAGCCGCCGCCCAGGTGGCCCAGGCTAAACGCGCCAAACAGCAGGCTAAACGTAACGCCCAGGCACTGGGTGGGCAGGTTGATTTGGCGCCTAAACTGCGTGGCGCCGAGGCCATTGCGGCCGCTAACGCCGCTGGTGGCGCTGGCTCTGGAGGTGAGGGCTTGGCTAACGACGGCGCCCACGGCTTGGCAGGTGGCGCTCAGTTTGCAGGTGGTCAAGCCCCTGGCGGCGCAGGTAGCGGTGCTCTGGCGGCGCCCCTGTACGTGCCCGTAAAGGGGCGCCAGAAGCGCCGTCGTCACCCTATTAAGGCCCTTAAAGCCAAGTGGGCCCGCGCTCGCGAACGCTCCCAGCGCCTAGCGCAGGCACGAACCGACGCGCTAGAGCCGGTCTTTGGCTCTAACTTCCCGCCAGGCTCGGTGCGTAACTTTGCGTTGTCAGTCAACGCGGTAGCTTTCGGCCAGTCGGAGCAGGTGAGCCTAACTACCGTTGATGGCGCCCAAAACCCCGCCAAACTGCCAGATCCCCAGGGAGTTGGGTTTGAAAGTGGCTACGAAGCACCCCAAGCGGGTCGTAAGCAACGCAAGGGGCGCTTTGCAGATAAACAAAAGTCTAAAAAACGTTCAAATAACGCCAATCTGGAGCTAACTGAGCAGCAGCTTTCAGCTGATTCCCAGGAACCCTTATGGCTAGAGATGCAAAATCTTAAACAGCACCTTGGTGCCAGTAGGCGACGCACGCGTCGATGGCTAGCCGCGGTATCTCCAGTTTCATTAGGGATGCGTGTGCCGCAGTGGCTGCAGACCATGCGCGCTAACTTCAGGAGAAAGAAATGAGCCTAAATAGTCGCCCGGCCCCGGTCCCCGCGCATTTGCAGGGGACTCGGCTTGCTGCGCTTTGGCCCAGGGTATTTGCGCGTCTAATTGACTCGCTTATCTTTTCTCTAGTCATTGGCGGCGGCAGTGGGGCCGTAATGTTTTTTGGTGCTGGCAACCAATCTAACCGCACCCCTTTTTGGATTAGCCTAGGTGTATCAATCGCGGTAACTGTGCTGCTATGTATTGGTTACCTGGTGGCTTTGATGCGTAGTGGGCAAACCCCGGGTTTGCGGATGCTGGGTTTAGCATGGGCTGGTTTTAAAAACAGTGGCCCGCCGCGTGGGGCAGCTTTCAACAAGCTAGCCTTGCAGCTAGGGGTGTCCCTAGTTACTGCCGGGATTGGCAACTTAGTTATTTACGCCCTTAGCCGCGACCACCTGAACCGGTTTTGGTTTGACCGCGCTAGCGGCGTGATTGTGCTTAATGTGCGCCAAGGCGTAAACCCGGTACGGCTGCAAAGCAACCCACTGACTCTTCCTAATCAACCTTTCGCGCCCCAAACCGGGCCTGGGGCAGGGGACATGGACGAGTTCGGGCTACACCCGCAGCTGCCTGGAGTGCAGGCGGCGGCGCACCTGGCCCAAAATTCTTTCGCCGCGCAGGCCCCCGGGCCAAATGGCGCTTTCAACCCCGGCGCCCCTGGCATGGCTGGCGGCGTCGTAGCTAATGGCACGCTCAGCTCCGCCTCGGCCCCCAGCAGCGCCAGTGCCAACTTTGCTGGCGCCAATCAAAGCGGCGGCTTTGGCACCAACCAAGCCAATCAGCTGCCCCAGCCCCAGCTAACCAGCCCCGGTCCTGAAGGCGGCCAACGTGACAGCGACGGGGTAATCACCTCCCTGGACTGGAACCTGCAAGCTCCCGCCCAAACCGCTCCCACTGCCAGCGCCCCCAGCTCTGGCCAGCTGCAAGTGCCAAATAAGCCTTTTAGCGGCCCCATCCCGGTGGTAGTTCCCGACGAATTAATGGGGGAGGCAACCGCCGCCCAAGAAACCGGCCAGGTGGATATAAGCGGCACAGATTGGGATGAACACGTCACTATCGCTAAAACCAGCGTAGGTAAGTGTTTGCGCCTAGACACCGGCGACGTCATTAACGTGACCAGCGCCGTGGTGTTGGGGCGCAACCCGGTTCCCGCAGGTATGTGGGCGCAAGCTGACGTGGTGCCTGTGGCTGACCCCAACTTTTCTATCTCCAAAACTCACTTGGCGGTGCGCGTCGATGGACAGTACATGTTTGTCACCGATCTAGGCTCAACCAACGGCACCAGTGTGGTTGCCCCTGACGGAAGTCGCACACATGTACTTGCTGGGGCTATGGTTCCAGTTGCTAAGGGATATTCAATTGTTTTCGGCGACCGCCGCCTGGAGGTTGAGTGATGCGCACACGCATCGCGGTCAAATACGCCGCAGGGACTGATGTGGGATTAGTGCGTCAACACAACGAAGACGCCTACCTAGCTTCCGGCCCAGTATTTTTAGTGGCTGACGGTATGGGGGGACACAAGGCAGGCGACGTCGCCGCCGCCACCGCCCTGGCAGCCTTCTCCGAGCTAACCCAGGACCATCTGGTTGAGCCCTCCCAGCTGCAAAAAGCAGTTAAACGCGCGGCCCGTGCAGTCAATGGCCTGCCGGGAGTGCCCGCGCCTGGCTCTACCCTGACCGGCTTGGTGCTTAGTGAAAATGGGGCTATGCCGTGCGTGCGCGTACTCAATATTGGCGATTCGCGCACCTACTACCAAAGCAAGCACGGCTTTGAGCAAATCACTAAAGACCACTCACAGGTGCAAGAGCAGATTGATGCCGGGCTCATCTCTGCCGAACAAGCCCAGCACCTGCCTGGTCGTAATGTAATTACGCGCGCGTTAGGGGCCGGTTGTGGCCCGCGTGTACGCGCCGACTATTTTGTCTTGCCTGCACGTGTGGGAGACCGCTACATCATCTGTTCAGATGGGCTTTCTTCCATGGTTACCGACACTCTCATTGAGGCTACCGCAGCTGTGGTTAGTGAGCCTGAGGGTGTGGTTGATGCGCTGGTGAAAGCCGCGAGGAACGCAGGCGGTCGGGATAATATCTCGGTGATCGTGGTGGATATTGCGGCCGCATATCCGCCTTGGGAGGATGACGATCTGACCCACCAGAACCTGCCTGGCACGCAGGGTTGGGACTATGATCCGGATGCTCCCACCCTGGATAGGTCGCTGCCGTGGCGTGGCGGCAATGAGGTTGCTAGTGAGCAATGGTCATGGATGTTCAAGGACAATGAATGAATACTCAAGTTAATTGGTACGCAGGTACCACTCTCAGTGCGGTCAGCGAGAGCGGATTCGTTGCCCTAGAGGGGCCCAACGATCTGTTGCTCGACCTGTGGCGCGAGCTTGAAGATGGTGCTAATTTGCAGCGTCTGCTGCAGGTGTTGGCGGGTTACTACAACAACAACGTCTTCCACCTGCCTGACTTTGTGGCTGGTGTCTTCTCCGACGGCGCCGTCCACCTGGCCCTGCGTGGTTCTATCACCGCTGAGGTCACTCAGGTTAATGGCTTCGTGCGCACTGTTTCGGCGCTTAACCCCATTGCTTGGGAGGAAGTACGTCTTGACGACGTCGCCGCCCTGGTAATTCAGGCTCACGGAGCTGGTACTGAGGCTCTACCTTTACGTAGCGGGGTTACCCGCGCCTCCATGCTGCACTGGCAGCTACGTGAGGTTAACCGCCTGGTGGGAGCCGTCAAAAGTCAAGCCTACAGCGGTTACAGTTCAAACTCGGCAGCCAGCGGAGTCAGCGCAGCCAGCGCGCCGGCGACGCGGTCGGCACAGTCTGTAGCTTCGGCTTACTCCGGCTACAGCGCCGGTAGCGCCGCCTCGGTTTACAGCCCCGCCTCGGTGGTGCCCAGCGCCGCTGAAGCTTCAGCGGCCCGTAGCCTGCTAGAGGACACTCCTATCAGCGAGGTCAGCTCCCAGCCGGTAGCCGGCCTGCTGCCTAGCGTGCCCTCCCCGGAGACTGACGCCGCTGAGGCTAGTGCCGCCACTCCGGTTAGTGCGCTTAGCGAGCCTAGCCCGCAGTTGCCGTCTGCTCCCAGTCCGGCTGCGCCCAGTGTGGAACTACTGTCCGCACCCAGCCCGCAGCTACCGGCCGTGCCCGCACCCAACCCGGTGGCAGCTAGTACCTCACTGGCAGCTGAGCTGATGCCTGGCCAAAACCCGGATCTATCGATCGCCACCGCTAGCCCGGCTGCACCCAGCCCAGCTAGCTTCAGCCCCGCTGCCCCCAGCCCGGTAGCCCAAACCCCGGCCACTGAGCATTTTGAGGCGGTCAGCTCGGCGCCGTCGTCGGCTCCTAGCGGTGCGCACGCCGCCCCGGTAGCTGCTGACCTGCCTAGCCAGGCCAGCTCTGCTACTTCAGCCGCTTCAGCTGAGGCCAATGCCCCCACTAGCTTGCTGGATGTGCCCGCTGACGTCGCCCCGGTGCCGGCCCCGGCTGCCCCAAGTGCGGAAATCAGCGAGGCTGCTCCTAGCCCAGAGCCTGTTAGCGCTCCGGCTCAACCCAAGGTTTCCAGGGCTGCTGCAGCTTTGGCCGCTATGCTGGGCGGCTCAAACGCCGCCAAGAACCAGGCTCCGGCACCGGCGGCTTACAGCGCCCCGGCTGTGCCTAGCGCCCCGCTAGCAGCTCCTAGTGCTCCGGTGGTGGCGCCCAGTGCCCCTCTGGCTGCTCCTAGCGCCCCGGCTAGTTCTGGTGAACTGGTTATTCCTGACGCTCGCGCTGCCCGCGCTACGGCTGCCCCGGCGGCCCCTGCCGCACCTCAGAGCCAGCAAAACCCCGAAGACCAGTACTTTGGCCACCTCTACGGCCAAACCATTGGGGTGGATGTAGAAAACGCCGCTGTGCGTGAACTGCGCGATGATGAGGCCTCAGGCCTGGAGTTCAACTTTGAACAAGGCGAAGGCTTGGACTTCTCACGCCGAAAGGGGGAGAAAAAAGCGGAACCCACCGGACCTATCCAGGGTATCAACGAGGGCAACCCCTTTAGCTCCTCCCCTTTTGGTGGTGACCCCGCCACTGCGGGGTCGGATCCGGTTCCCAATCCCCGAACCCAATCCGCTGAGCTCCCGCTAGAGGCACAAGCCACCCAGATCAACCCCGTAGGTAATGCGGTGCCATTACCCGGTGTGCAGGCCCCCACCGGCGCACTGGACGTGGCCCCCGGTACCCCCTGGACGCACGATGGTTACACCATCGCTGTCCCCACCGGCGGTGTGCAGGCACCGCCGCCGCCCGTAGCTGACAGTGCCAACGCAGACAGTGACGGCCCTGAAGTACTGGCAATTAACTGCGTCAACGGTCACCCCAACCCGGTGCACGCCAGCTCCTGCCGCATTTGCGGTGGGGCACTAAACGGCAAGATTGTCCACGTAAAGCGCCCCAGCCTGGGCACTTTGGTGGCCTCCACCGGCGGGTCGGTAACCCTAGACGCCGACGTCATTGTGGGCCGCCTGCCCAAGGCTGCACCCGGAACTGCGGTGCACCTGATGGCGGTGGCTAGCCCCACCAAGTCCATTTCCAAGTCCCACTGCCGCATCAACATTGATGATTGGGAGCTGAACTTGGAGGACCTGAACTCTACTAACGGCACCTACCTGCTGCGTGAAGGCCAGTTGCCGCGTCGCCTGGGCGGCGGCCAGCGTGAACTGCTGCGTTACGGCGACCGGATTGACCTGGGTGACGGTGTGGTTCTGTCTGTGGAGCCCTGATGGCTGCTAGGCTGCGTGAACCTGTGGGCCCGCACCTGGAGGGGGCGGAGTTTATCCGCTTCCTTGGTGCGGGTGGTTTCGCGGACGTTTTCCTTTACCGCCAAGAGATGCCTCGGCGTGAAGTTGCGGTTAAAGTAATCCGTTCGGGGGCCAGCGCAGCCCAAAAACTAAAATTCCAGGCCGAATCTGACCTGATGGCCAAATTCGGGGCGCATCCGGCGGTGCTTTCACTGTACGCCGCCGGGCGTCTGCGCGATGGGCGTGCTTACCTCACCATGGAGTATTGCCCCCCGCCTCACCTGGGCAAACGCTTTTCTACTACTTCACCAATGCGGGTGGAGCAGGCTTTAGAGATCACTATTAAGATTGCTGGCGCTGTGGAAACTATCCACCGCGCTGGTTATCTGCATCGTGACATTAAACCGGCCAATATTTTGCTTACCGCCTTTGGCCACCCGGTTTTGACTGACTTTGGTATTGCTATCAGTCAAGACACTCCCGCCGATCAGGTTGATTCGGCGTTTTCTCCCTACTGGGCGCCGCCTGAGCAGCAGCTTAACCGGCCTTTGACGCCCGCTTCTGACGTCTATTCACTAGCTGCCACCACCTACACCATGCTGGCGGGCAGGCCTCCGCATGTGGATATGACCCCGGGTGCACACAATGACCCGGCCTCTATTCTTAAACGCCTGCACCACGGCTCTATCGCTCCCATTGGCCGCAATGACGTGCCCGCCGCGCTAGAGCGGGTACTGTTTACCGCCATGGCTAAGCGCCCCTCGGATCGTTTTGCTTCGGCGATGGCGTTCGCGCGGGCTTTGCGTCAAATCCAGTCTTCTTTGGGCTTGCCGCTGACCAATATTGATGTGTGGGAGGATCAGCCTGTAATTACTGCTGATGGTAGCGACGACGACGCCACCCGGCTGCGTCCGGTAGTGTCCATTTCTCCTGAAAACACTGGCCGCACCGCCGACACCAACGCCCGTATCAACACTGCCGGCGCCAATAGCTGGGGCGATTCGCTCGGCTCAGGCAGCCATTCGGGCACTTTCTACCCCAACGCCCACCAGTCTCCAGCCGACGCACGCACTTTTACCGGTAACACTTCTGGTTTTAACCGCAACACAACCCTGGGCTCTGCGGCCAGTCCCGGCGCCAATACCGGTTCTGGTTATGGCACGGGCTATCCGGCCTTGTCAGGCGTGACCGGTCCAGGAACTGTCCCAGGCGGTCCCTTCAACCCCCAAACCGGCGCCCCAGCTGCGGCGGGAGCGGGCGACGTCGGCCCCCAAAGCGGCGGCGTCGGCCCGGGCGGCCTGGCGGGCAGCGCAAACCAGCCACCTCAAGGCTCACCAGAGGCGCCTGGCTCCACCCTGGCCGCTAGCGCAGCGCAAGACGGTTCCAGCGTATCCTTAAAAACCCTGCTGATCAGCGCCTTAGTAGTGGTATTAATAGGCGTAATAGCTTTTGCGGCCTACCGAGGCCTACAGCGCGGCGGGCTTAACCCCAAACCGGCGGTAACCACCGCAGGCACTGTTGCGCCCATGGATCCGGATGTGAATGGCTACCTTGAGCCTGTCACCAACCTGAAGCTGAGCTACGCTAACGGGCAGGTGGAGGCCACTTGGGACTATAAAGCCACAAACGCCACGTTCCTCTACAGCGTCACCAACTCTGGGGTTCCACAAAAATCTCAGACCCCGCAAGGCTTGCAGGAAACCAGCGCCCACCGCGCTACGCTAAAGCCAACGCCGCCGCGCACCTGCGTGCAGATAGTCGCGCGCGACAAGGCGGGGCGTGAATCAGACCCAGTCATTGACTGCATCGACACCCCGGCTAGCCAGTAGCTCACTAAGCGCGCCCGGCCCACGCTACCCAATTGCATAAAAGACCTATTAAACGCGTAGACAGGAAGGTAAAACCATGAGCGTAGCGCCCACGCCCGACGACAACGAAACCGGCAAAGATGTCTTGGTAATCGATTTCGCTGGAGAAATTTATCGGGTCGAGCCCACTCAAAGCTTCACGGTGGGTCGTGAAGGCGACCTAGCTTTAAGTGACAACCCCTTCCTGCACCGCAAATTCTTGGTGTTTGAATTCCAAAACGGCCTATGGTGGGTGCATAACCAGGGCTCGCGCCTGGGGGCCACCGTGGCCGACATGGCTGGGGCCTCACGTGCTTGGGTTACCCCCGGGGTGCGCGTGCCCATGGTGTTTGGGCAGATGGCGGTAGTTTTCAGCGCCGGCTCCACCACCTATGAGATCCTGGCGGAAGTGCCCTGCCCCTCCTATGAAAACCGTGAGCCGGCGCAAGCTGAGGCCGCTGAGGCAGATAGCGACACCGGCCAGGCCACTATGGGCATGGTGGTGCTTACCGAAAGCCAAAAGCTACTGATTTTGTCTTTGGCTGAGCCGTGGTTGCGTAGGGCTGGTACCGGCACGGTTTCTCTGCCGCGTAACGTCGACGCCGCCGCGCGTCTAGGTTGGGGTATCACCCGTTTCAACCGCAAGCTAGACAATGTCTGCGACAAGCTTGACCGGGCTGGCGTTAAGGGGATGCGTGGCGGGGCTGGCTCCCATGCCTCCCACCGACGCGTGCAGCTGGTGGAATACGCCCTGTCCTCACGCCTGGTAACCCCTGAAGACCTTCCCCTATTAGATGGTGCCCACGAATGAAACTACGTCTTAACCTACTGCGCGGCGACGGCTCGCATAACCTGCAAATCACCACAGACGCCACCGCGACGGTAGGGGACGTAGCTGCCGCACTGGCTAGTGCTGGGCCAAGTGAAGCCGGCCAGGCCATAGATCCGGCCACGGTCTCTATCAACATTATTGACACCGCCGGGCGTGGGCGCGCTCGCGCCCTAACCAGCGACACCTTGCTGGAAGACTCCGGGCTGCACTCGGGCGCTAAAGTCTCCCTAATGCAAAACCCGGCAGACACCAATGTGGCCGGTGAGCACGTGGCCGTATTGTCAGTGGTTTCAGGGCCTGATAGGGGTCGGGTTTTCCCGCTCTATGAGGGCTCCAACCTGGTGGGGCGCGACGACAATGTAGATGTCAGCCTTAGCGACCCGATGGTTTCCAAGCAGCATATGCGGGTGGTAGTAGGTACCGAAGTAGAAGTACGTGACCTGAACTCCTCTAACGGCGTCGTCGTTAATGGCCAGCGGGTGCAGCGCCTAAAGCTGGGGCCCCTAGACAGTGTCAAAATCGGTAAATCTGAGGTGAAGGTGGCCCTGGTGACCACCACCCTAAGCGCCACCGACGCCGCCGGAAGCGCCGGCATTAACTTCATCCGCACCCCGCGCGTAGTGCCGCGCACCCCGGCAGTAGAAATCAAGCTGCCTGAGGCTCCCACCCAGCAAAACCCCAACCCGCTGCCTTTTATCGCCATGCTGGCGCCGGCCTTTATGGGTTTGATGATGTATTCGGTAACCCACAACCCCTACTCGCTCATGTTCGTATGCATGAGCCCCATGATGATGGGTGGCATGTGGGTTGACGGCAAGTGGCGGCGCAAACGAGCCCTTAAAGAGCAGCTAGAAGCCTTTGAGGTTGCAATTAAAGAAACCCAAAAACACATTGAGCAGGTATTTGCTAACGAACGCGAAGTGCGTAAACAGCAATATCCGCCCATTGAGGCCATTGTGCGCCACGCCGAAATGGGGGGCCCACTGCTGTGGTCGCGCCGCCCTGAACACCCCGAATTTATGCAGATCCGTATCGGCCTGGGCACAGACCTGCCCGTGGCCCGTATGGAAAAAGATAAGGAAGCTAAAAACGGCCTACCCCAGTGCCTGTCCACCATTGCGGCCCTGCGCGCCCAATACGCCATGATCGACGACGTGCCGATTGTGGTTAACCTGCGCCAAGATGGGGCGTTTGGTATTAGCGGGCTGCGCGCAGATATTGACCCGGTGGCGCGCGCGGTAATCACCCAGCTGGTGTGTATGCACTCGCCCGCTGAGCTGGTGGTGGCCTGCCTAACTGACCCGGCTGGGCGCTCGCGCTGGGACTGGCTTGAATGGCTACCCCACACCGCTTCTCCCTTCTCGCCACTAGGGGAGCTGCATTTAGCGGCTGACGCGGCGGTGGGTGCTTCGCTGGTTTCGCACCTGGAAGAAATCATTTTCCAGCGCCTGCAGACCCGCCCACGCCCGCGTGGCCCGCTCAACCCTACAGTTGAAGAAAAACTTTATAATATTAATAAAATCAAAGATCCAAAAGAAAGATTCGATTTACTTGTAAAACAATGGGAACCTATGATGAGACGAACTCCATTTACATGGTTATTCAATTTAACAGGAAATCCAGCAATCTCATTACCTGTTT
>ERZ772906.333-NODE-333-length-28612-cov-6.274013_pt1 | contig 28612 bp, 24 predicted proteins | sample MGYA00511338_ERZ772906 | MGnify/ENA primary metagenome ERZ772906 (study PRJEB29015, sample SAMEA2738076) | human oral metagenome | biome: human oral; feature: human-associated habitat; material: saliva | place: China | collected 2212 ... | reverse complement strand
TTACTCGAGAAAATCGCAAAGCGAGACATTACTGTGGGAGTTGTAGGCCTGGGATACGTAGGGCTTCCGCTTGCTGTCGAAAAGGCCAAGGCAGGTTTCAAGACCATCGGCTTCGATGTGCAGGAAGAAAAAGTTAAGATGGTTAATGAGGGACACAACTACATTGGGGATGTAGTCAACGAAGATCTCAAGGAGCTGGTAGAGAGCGGCAAGATGAAGGCTACATCAGACTTTTCATTCGTAAAGGATGTCGATTTCATCGCAATATGTGTGCCAACTCCTCTTGACAAGCATCAGGAACCTGACATCAGCTATGTAAAGTCATCGGCAGAGGCTATTTCAAAGCACCTGTCTTGTGACACGATGGTTGTGCTTGAGTCCACAACTTATCCGGGAACTACAGAGGAGCTTTTGCTTCCAATACTGGAAGAGGGCTCCGGACTAAAGTGCGGAGAAGACTTCTATCTCGGGTTTTCGCCGGAACGTGTTGACCCGGGGAACCTGATTTACAAGACAAAGAACACTCCAAAGGTAGTTGGTGCAGTTGGTAAGGATGCGACAGAAGTAATTTCCGCGATGTATAGAGAGGTTCTCGAGGGAGAAATATACGAGGTTTCCTCACCTGCTATCGCAGAGATGGAGAAAATACTGGAGAACACTTATAGAAATATCAACATTGGTCTTGTGAACGAGCTCGCAATGCTCTGCGATAAGATGGGGATTTCACTGTGGGAGGTAATCGAGGCAGCAAAAACTAAGCCATACGGCTTCCAGGCATTCTATCCGGGTCCCGGTCTCGGCGGACACTGCATCCCGCTGGATCCGTATTATCTGACATGGAAGGCAAGAGAATTCGGGTTCCACACATCTATGATTGAGAGCTCAATGATTATTAACGACAGGATGCCGGAGTACACAGTAGATAGAGCGGCATCGGTTCTTAACAACCACAAGAAGGCTCTCAACGGTGCCAGAGTCCTAGTGCTCGGGGTTGCTTACAAGAACAACATCGATGACTATAGAGAGAGCCCTGCGCTTAACGTAATCGATATCCTTAAGGACAGAGGCGCGGAGACTGATTTCTATGATCCATGGATTTCAAAATATAAGAGACATGGTAAATGGCACAATGGTATCAGCGGGATAAACGCAGATATAATTAAGGGATATGACCTCATACTCGTTGCGACTGCACACGATGCATTTGACTATGAGATGATTAGAAAGAATGCAGTAGCAATATTCGATACTCGCAATGCATTCAAGGACGTGAAGGAAAGAGACAATATTTCTCTCCTATAAGCCCGGCAAAATACAATTAACAAAGTAATGAGATTTCCGGAGGATATGTAAATGAAATATGCATTGATTGGATGTGGTAGAATCGCAACAAATCACGTGACTGCTGCAGTAAATAATAATATGGAGATAGTTGCGGTATGCGATATCGTGCCAGAGAAGATGGAAGCGATTCTCAAAAAGCACGGCTTGGTTGATGACAAATCAATCAAGAGATATACTGACTACAAAAAGATGATTGAAGAGAATGAGCTTGAGCTTGTCAGTATCGCGACTGAAAGCGGAAAACATGCATCAATTGCGCTAGATGTAATCGATGCAGGTATTAACGTGATTATAGAGAAGCCGATGGCTATGAATATTGCTGATGCTGAAGAGATTATAAAGAGAGCCGCGGAGAAGAACGTAAAGGTCTCGGCTTGTCATCAGAACAGATTTAACGTAGCTATTCAGGAAGTAAGAAAGGCTATCGAAGGAGAGCGTTTCGGCAAGTTATCACACGCATCCATCAATGTCCGCTGGAACAGGAATAAGGGATATTACGACCAGGCTCCATGGAGAGGAACTTGGGAGGAAGATGGCGGCTGCCTCATGAATCAGTGCATCCACGGAATTGATCTTCTCAGATGGATGATGGGGGACGAGGTAGTGGAAGTTTATGGAGCAACCAGACAGCAGTTCCATGATTATTTAGAAGCTGAGGATGTCGGAGTAGCTGTGGTTAAGTTCAAGAACGGTGCTATCGGAACAATTGAGGGAACGACCAACGTATATCCTCAGAATCTCGAAGAGACACTGTATATATTTGGAGAAAACGGAACAGTAAAGGTTGGGGGAAAGTCCACCAACACCATTGACGTGTGGGATTTCAAAGACGAGACAGCTGAAGACGAGAAGAACAAGGGTCTCGAGGAAGAGACAAGCAATGTATATGGCAATGGGCACACAAGCCTGTTCGCAGACGTAATCGAAGCAATCAATGATGACAGAGCTCCTTACGTAGACGGAGTTGCCGGGAGAAATGCGCTGGAGATGGTTCTCGCTATTTACAAGAGCCAGAAGGAAGGCGTTCCGGTTAAGTTTCCATTAACAGATTTTGCAAGCACTGACATGCGAGGCGAATTCAAGTAGAAGCGGAGGAAGATAATGGAATTTAGAGATTTAAAAAAACAGTATGCTGTGCTCAAAAATGATATAGATCGCCATATTGATGAAGTCATTGCCAGCAGCAGATTTATCGGAGGCCGCAAGGTTTCAGAGCTTGAGGAAAAGCTGGCGGCATACGTTGGTACAAAGCACTGCGTTACATGTGCAAACGGAACAGATGCACTTGAACTCGCACTTATGGCTTGGGGAATAGGAAAAGGAGATGCTGTATTCGTTCCTGACTTCACATTCTTCTCATCCGGCGAGATTGTGGCAATTCTAGGAGCTACACCGGTTTTTGTCGACGTAGATGAAGATACTTTCAACATGAACTCTGTTTCGCTGGAGAAAGCGATAAATGAAGTTATAGCGGACGGCGAACTTAAGCCGAGGGTAGTTATTCCTGTTGATCTCTTTGGACTACCGGCTAACTTCGTTAAGCTAAGAAAGATTGCCGACAAGTACGGTCTCAAGATCCTCGAGGATGGAGCTCAGGGCTTCGGAGGCGAGATCGACGGCAAGAGAGCGTGCAGCTTTGGAGATATCTCAACGACTTCGTTCTTCCCGGCAAAGCCGCTCGGTTGCTACGGAGACGGGGGTGCAATCTTTACAGACGATGATGAAGCAGCAGAACTCATCAGGTCATACTGTGTGCACGGAAAGGGCAAGATGAAGTACGACAATGTGCGCATCGGAATGAATTCCAGACTCGATGCTATTCAGGCGGGCATCCTTCTTCCTAAGCTGGCAGCATTTGCAGAGTATGAAATAAAAGATGTTAACGCAGCAGCTGCGAAGTACACAGAGCTTCTGAAGGGCATGGTAACTACACCGGTAATTCCTGAAGGATTCCTGAGCAGCTGGGCGCAGTACACGATAAAGCTTGATAGCAGAGAACAGAGAGATGCGCTTCAGGGATTCCTCAGGGATAGATCAATTCCTTCGATGATTTACTATCCAAAGCAGATGCACAAGCAGGAGGCATTTGACGGTGAGAAAAATTACGAGATAGACTACTCGGTGACGAATAAGCTTTGCGATACGGTTCTGTCCCTACCGATCCACCCATACATTTCAGATGAGGATGTGGATGAGGTTGTATCGGTGATTAAGGAGTTTTTAGGAAAGTAAGAATAATGAAAATAATCGTTTCACACGATGTAGATCATTTATATGGGAGCGACCATTACAAAGACTTAATCTACCCGAAACTGTGGGTAAGAGAGACTTTATCGTTTTTGAAGCGTAATATAACATTTTCTCAATGGTGGAGACGCTTGCTTGGTGTTTTTTCAAGAGAGAGAAATTATATTGAGCAACTGATGAAGTATGATGAAGGTAATGGTATACCTTCGTCATTCTATTTTGGAATGGATAACATACTAGGGATGTCTTATAAATATATTAAGGCAATTCCATATATTAAAAAACTTCAAAGTCATGGTTTTGATGTTGGTGTACACGGAGCGTCTTTCGATGATGAAGAAAGTATGCTCATAGAATTTAATCGATTCAAAGAGATTGCAGGAGTAAGTCCATTGGGAATCCGCATGCATTACGTGCGCTATGATGACGAAACTTTTGAAAAGCTGAGTCGATGTGGATATCTCTATGATGCAACTGAATTTGTGAAAAGAGAAGGAACCTGCCTAAAAGAGCCTTATAAGGTTGGTCGCATGTGGGAGTTTCCGCTTAGCCTAATGGACGGATACCTACCGAAAAAACCGGAAGGCAAGAAGGAAGCATCACTAATGTTGTTGCAGGAGGCTGAAGAAAAGGGGTTGCCATATTTTTCGATATTGTTTCATGATTATCAATTTTGCGATGGGTATGCATATGAACGAGATTGGTATATGTGGCTTGTTGAGTATTTAAAGAAATGTGGATATACTTTCATTTCATACCTTGATGCAGTACAAGAGTTGGAGGGCATTGACTCTAATGACGACTACGAATAGTGATGTTACAACAGAATATGCTAATTCGATTTTTGAGCAGCCGTGGTATATTGATGCAGTTACTAATGGCAATTGGACAGAAGTAAAAGTTGAAGAAAAAGATGCCGTTGTAGCTAGGTGGGCAGTCCCATACGATGGCAACAAGATAAAAATGCCAGGTGAAACCCAGACTTTAGGAATATGGTTTGCACCTAACACTAAACTTAGTAAGCAGCAGAAGTATATAGAGGAACTCGTTCGCTCACTTCCAAAAAAATCTGGAATTGATCTTATGCTAGATCCTATCAACGACTACTTCCTTCCATTTAAGTGGCTTGGATTTAAAATTAGCCCAAGGATAACTTATCGATTCACAGATGTTACAGATATAGAAGCAGTCAGAGCTAAATATGATAAGACTGTTCGTAAGAACATCAAGAGCGCAAGCAATAAAGTTGAGATAATTGAAGATAGCAGTATTGACAATCTGTATGATATGTTAAAAAAAACATTTGAGAACCAGGGAAGAAGTTGCCCTCATAAAAAAGAATTTATAAAGAAAATTTTCGATACTTGTAATGAACATGATGCGGCGAAAATTATTACAGCAGTCGATAATAATAACAATGTGCATGCTTCTTCCTTATTTATATACGATGAAAATACTTGCTACTATTTGATTGCTGGAGCAGACCCTAAATTTAGATCAAGTGGAGCTCAGACATTAGTGTTGGATGCGGGAATAGAGTTTGCATCTAAACATTCAAGAGCTTTTGATTTTGAAGGTTCAATGATAGAGGGTATAGAGAATTTCTTTAGAAGATTCGGAGCAGATAGAGTTCTGTATTATCAGGTGGAGAAAAAGGGGTTAATCGGTGAGATGATGAGCATCCTTAAACCGAGAATAAAGAAGTTGCTGAGATATAAAAATTAGGAGAGAACAATGCAAAAGGTGTGCCATGTTACGAGTGTTCATGATGCGCTTGATGACAGAATATATTACAAAGAATGTCTGTCTTTAACAGAAGAAGGATATCAAGTCTTTCTGGTTGCCCCAGGCGAAACCTTTACAAAAGACGGAATACAAATTATTGGCTGTGGTGAACAACCGAGAAGCCGCGTTGAAAGGTTTTCAAAGTTTTGCAAGAAGGTGTTTCAAAAGGCGCTCAATATTGATGCAGATGTTTATCATTTTCATGATCCGGAAATGCTAAAATATGCTGCTAAATTAGCTAAAATGCATAAGGTTGTTATATTTGACAGCCACGAAGATGTGCCGGCACAAATATTAGATAAACCGTGGATTCCTAAACGCTCAAGACAATTTGTTTCGAAAGTGTACAAGCGTTTAGAGACAAAGTACGTAAAAGAGCTGTCAGGAGTAATTACTGCAACTGAATATATAGAAAACAAATTTAAAGACAGGGCAAAAAGAACAGAAACCATTAAGAACTACCCTAAGCTAGATGAAATAATAAAAGATGAAACAGCATTTGCTGAAAGGGATAAAGCAGTTTGTTATGCAGGGGGCATTTCCCACATACGTGGAGAGAAGATAATGGTTTCAGCGATGGAGGAGATGGAAGGTTATTCTCTGAAGCTTGCAGGAAACTGTGATGATGAAACACTTAAAAATTCTAAGCCTAAAAATGTAGAATATCTTGGCGTGTTAAGCAGGGAAGGTGTAAATGATCTATATGCCTCAAGTAGAGTGGGAATTTGCGTGTTGTTACCTACAGCGAATTACATAAATTCATTGCCTATCAAAATCTTTGAGTATATGGCAGCGGGGTTGCCAATTATTGCATCTGATTTTCCAATATGGAGAGAAATAATTACCGAAGCCAATTCGGGAGTATTGGTTAATCCTGAGGATATAGTTGCTATTAGAGATGCAATTAAGTATTACATCGATCATCCAGTGGAAGCGCAGGAAACTGGGGAAAGAGGCTACAGAGTAGCAACAGGGAAGTATAATTGGAGAGTTGAAGGGAAAAAGCTTGTAGACTTTTATAAAAAGCTGTTAGCGTAATTACAACAATTATTTCTGAAATAGGGAGCGAATAAGTTATGGTTGTAAAATCAAAAAAAAGAAATAATGTGCTATTAGCCGCTTCAAGGCTATTGGGACTCGTTTACTTGGTTGCTGCATTGGTATTTGAAGCTACATTGCTAGTAACGGATTTTTTACCAAAAAAATGGCTTCTAACATTACTTATAGGTGTTTTTATCGCAAGCGCGGTTTTATTTATTCAGCTATTTTTTAGAAATATAAAAAGAAAATCTAGAATAGTGGCGGTAGTAATTAGCATAATGCTTTCCATTGTATTTGTGGTGACATCAGTATATGCAGCTAAAACAGCTAGCTTTTTGAACAAGATTTCAAAGGCAAAAAGTGTTGGTAATACAAAAATTGCTGAAAAGCCTTTTACAGTGCTTATAAGTGGCATGGACACTACAGGAAAGATTGATGAAGAAGCTCGAAGTGATGTCAATATGCTTGTTACAGTAGATCCCCAAAAGCACAAGATTCTTCTAACATCTATCCCTAGAGATTACCTGGTTAAATTACCTTCGAAAGACAATGCTGAAGATAAATTAACTCATAGCGGACTATATGGAATTGACGAGACGAGAGGTGCTATAGAAAAGCTTCTTGATGTAAAAATCGATTATTACGTTAAGGTAAACTACAATACCGTTGTACAGTTTATCAATGCTATTGGTGGAATTTATATTAATTCAGATCATGCATTCACTACATATATAGATCACTATCGCATTAATAAGGGTACCAACTTCCTTAAAGGAGAACAAGCACTAGCATTTGCCAGAGAGAGACAAGCGTTTAAAGATGGAGATAATCAACGAGTTAAGAATCAACAGATTGTACTCAAGGGCATTTTCCATAGGTTCACACAATCACCTGAGATAATCGCAAAGTATACGAAGATTCTAGACAGAATTGCACCATATATGGAAACAGATATGTCTCCTGCTGAGATTAGAGCACTTGTAAAGCTTGAACTAAAGAATCATAAAGAATGGAAGATAGAAAACAACGCAGTTGAAGGGGCGGGTGATTCAACGAGACGGGTTTACTCAAGCGGATCTACACCAGTCTATGTCATGACACCAGATAAAGAGAGTATTAAAAAAGCTCATGACTTGATAAAGAACTTCATTAATCCGCCGAAGAAGTCGAAAAAGAGTAAAAAGACGATAGATGGCAGCGAGGAAGAAACTGAATATAATGAATCGTAATTTGGAGATGCAAGACTCTTGCAAAAGCCTTTAAGGCTAAATCGGGGCAACATACTATTCGGCGATGGGGCCTCGATTTTTGCGAAAGTAACATTATGATTAAAAATATTCTAGAGTTATTAGAGCATCAGGCTGATTATATTGGCGATAATACTGTCTTCTACTGTCTTTGTATGTGAAGACAGTAGCTTAACATATTTCCAACTTCGGACTGTAGCCAGGGCTGCATTTCTATGAGTAGCCTTCAAAACTCAGATATAACTCCAGAATATAAAATCTCTGTTATAAATGAGGATGGAAGCGAAGATATTCTACGAGAATACTCATATTCTAAAACGTTGGATATTAGAGGAATTCAATGAAAGATTATAGTACCTGCCAGAGTAAGGGGTAGTAGGGCGTATGAAGCGTTTCAAGAGTATAGTCTTAATTAAAATATGGATTGAATATTATCGTTCAATACTATATAACTAAAGTAGTTTAGAAGCTGATAGGAGAAGGGATATGAAAAGAAGATTTAGAATCTCATTGCTCTTAGGTGTAATATTTATATTCAGCGTTGCTTTTGTTAATGCCGACGAAGTCGACTCTAATGAGCAAGATGCTGTAAATGATATTACAACAGAGCAGAACATTGAAGCTCAGGTTGAACAGGACAATCACGGTAATGGGATTCAAACTTCCAATCCCAAAATGGAAGCTAAGGCAAATAACAATACCGATGTTCAAGCACCCCCGCTTAGTGCCCGAAGAGAACCTAGATACAACTCATGGGTTGATGAAAATGGGAATCGTTACTATGTAGATAGCAATGGAAATTATGTAAAGGGAATTTATGAAATTAATAATGTTATATATTTCTTCGACCCAAACACTGGAGCGCTAAAGAGAGAAGCTGGCTGGAGAACTTGGGGAAATGGAAGATACTTCACAAATGGTGAAGGAGTTGCATATAGAAGTAGATTCATAACATTTGGAGTACCTAAGTTCTATATGGGAGCAGACGGTGCAGTGAAGACGGGCATCTTTTCGACGCCTGATGGACATCTGTATAATGCAGATGATTACACTGGGGAAGTGATTCAGATAGCACAGTGGATAGAGAAGAACGGAAAGAAATATTTCTCAAATTCCGAAGGTGAACTCTATAAGAATCAGTTTATAACATTTGGAATACCTAAGTTCTATATGGGAGCAGACGGTGCAGTGAAGACGGGGATGTTCACTATGCATGATGGACGCCTTTACAATGCAGATGAGCACACAGGAGAGATCATCCAGAAAGCGCAGTGGATAGAGAAGAACGGTAAGAGATACTTCTCAAATTCTGCAGGAGAGTTGTATAAGAATCAGTTTATAACATTTGGGAAGCCTAAGTTCTATATGGGAGCAGATGGTTCTGTAAAGACTGGGATATTCGCAACAAGTGATGGACGCCTTTATAATGCAGATGAACACACAGGAGAGATCATCCAGAAAGCACAGTGGATAGAAAAGAACGGCAAAAGGTACTTTTCCAACTCTGAGGGAGAATTATATAGAAGTCGTTTCATCAGCTTTGGGAATATATACTACTACATGGACTCTAAAGGTGCAGTTGTTGTTGGTTCGTTTTATTATAATGGCGAAGCCTATTCAACTGAACAAGATGGAGCTGTAAAAGAGTTAATGGGCCCTGTTGGCAGCAGATCGCTAGGAATAGATGTTTCATATGCACAGGGGTTTATTGACTGGGAAAAAGTTGCAAGAGCAGGAATTAAATTTGCTTATATAAGGGCTTCGTATAGAGGTTATGGAACAGGACGCATAGTTTCTGATGAATGGTTTGAAAGAAACATCAAAGGGGCAATTGCAGCAGGTATAAAAGTGGGTGTTTACTTCTTCTCTCAGGCTATTAATGCGGAGGAAGGAAGAGAAGAGGCAGATTATATTATTAATCAGGTGAAAAAGTATAAAATTTCACTTCCTATTGCAATAGATACGGAATATGTTTCTGCACCAAATGCAAGAGCAAATTCTATATCTAAGGAGATTAGAACTGAGGCAGTAAAAGCTTTTTGTGCTAGAGTTTATGAACGTAGATATACTGCATTGATATATGCAAGCACAAGCTGGCTGAATAATCAGCTAGATATGAGCAAATTGAGTATATATAAAGTCTGGGTTGCGCAGTACTACAGCCACGTAACTTATGGTGGAGAATTTCAGTGCTGGCAATATACAAGTTCTGGTTCTGTTCCGGGAATTAACGGCAGAGTGGACATGAACTACTGGTATAACAGGTAGCTGACGATACACAAATTATATGGGAGGGTGATTAGCTCACCTTCCTTTTTCTGGGTTTAACGGTAAGATACGCCGTAAACCGTAAAATGCTTCTTAGTCAGTGAGTGCGTAAGCACTCACTGACTAAGAAGTTTATGCGCTTTAATAGCGATTTAAACACTTGGAATTACTGAAGTTGGCATTTTTGTTTATAATAAGGATTTAGAGGGAATATGAATATAGCAATTGTCGGAGGCGGAAATATGGGAACCTTGATGGCTGCAGAGTTTGCACATCAAGGTCATAATATCAAAATATATAGCAGGCGTCCAAACGACTGGAGTGATACTATCGAAGTTTATGATAGAGATGATAAGTTGTTGTTCTATAGCAGTAATATAATGATTTGTTCAGAGCTTGACAAAGCCGTCCGGGGCGTAGACATGATCTGTATTACGACACCTGCATCAACTTTCGATGAGTTTGCAAAGAGGCTGGAGCCACTTGTAAACGAAGGACAGACCTTGTTTGTAGTGCCCGGAAGTGGGGGTGCTGAATTTGCATTCTACAATCTCATTCAAAAGGGTATGATACTGCTGGGAATGCAAAGGGTACACAGCATTTCGAGGTTAAAAACGTACGGGCAATCCGTTTACATGCTGGGAAGAAAGGAAGAACTGCATATCGGCACAATTCCTGCGTATGCAGTGGATCGATATAAAGAAATAGTAGAAAATTTATTCTCGATTAAGACGGATACTTTACCGAATTATTTGAATGTAACGCTTACTCCATCTAATCCAATATTACATACAGCAAGACTGTATGCTTTGTTTCATGCACAACCTAGAGATTACGAATATGCAGATAACCCGTTATTTTATGAGGAATGGGATGATGAAAGTTCAGAGGTTTTACTCAATTTCAATGATGAATTGATGCAGATATGCGATAAGCTTCCGTTAGATGTGTTGGGTGTAATCTCTTTGCGTATATACTACGAGAGTGACAGCATAGAGTCAATGACAGCTAAGATTCGTAATATGGAGGAGCTTAAAGGACTTGGATCACCTATGTGTAAATCGGGAAATGGGTGGAAAGTAGACTGGAATTCAAGGTATTTCACTGCGGATTTCCCGTTTGGACTTAAGATTTTGATAGATATTGCGAAATTGTTTGATGTCGAAACTCCGGAAATGAATAAGGTATGGAAATGGTACTTAGGTACCGGAACGATAGAATCTGTATTCGAAATGCCGGTGGATAAAGAACAATTTATAGAATTTTACAAATAATAAATGAAATGAAATACTAACCGCAGCAACCGGAGGACAAATGCTTTACGACATAGTGATCATTGGTGCGGGAATCTGTGGCACGATGCTTGCCAGAGAGCTTTCCCGGTACGAGTTAAAAGTAGCAGTGCTTGATAAGGAAAATGATATAGCAAACGGAGCGACAATGGCTAATTCGGCAATTGTACATGCCGGATATGATCCTGAGGACGGTACACTGAAGGCGGAGCTCAATGTTATAGGTGCGCGCAAGTACCCGCAGCTATGTGAGGAATTGAATTGCCATATCAAGAATACCGGTGCGTATGTCGTTGCATGTGGTGCAGAGGAAGAAGCCAGGCTTGATGTGCTGGCAGATAGGGCTGCACGCAGGGATATTCCGCATGAGCTCCTGTCCGGTGATGAAGCAAGAGCTGTCGAGGTGAAGCTCAGTGAGAATGTTACAAAGGTTTTGTCATTCCCGGCAATGTCTGTCATATATCCGTGGGAGGTTGCAATTGCCTGTATGCAGGTTGCTGTGAGCAATGGCACTGAATTATATCTTAATCACAAGGTGGACGATATAGAGAAGACGGAAGATGGATATTTAATTACCTCCGGTGGAGAGGCTTTTCATGCCAAGATGGTAATTAATGCTGCAGGGTTAGGTGCGGCTTCAATTTGCCGGATGGTTTCAGATACAGTGGATTTCGAAATGCTGCCAAGACGCGGTGAATATTACGTCATAAGCAATGATGAGCAAGTGGTAGACCGTGTTATCTTTCCGGTTCCGACGGCAAAGGGCAAGGGCGTGCTGGCCATTCCGACTGTATATGGCAATACTCTCATCGGTCCTAACAGCGAACAGCTGGACGAACCGGCCACTACGGCAACAAGTGTCGGGGGAGCGGCATACATACGTGAGAACATTTCCAAGATTATAAATGATGTACCGCTCCACAAATCGATACGAACCTTTGCCGGCTTGAGACCGAGTTCGACGTCAAAGGATTTTATAATCGGGCCGTGGGATGTCAACAATCCGGATTTTATAAATGTTGCATCGATTGAATCTCCGGGGCTTGCCAGTGCTCCGGGAATTGCAGAGTATGTTATAGATAATTTCGTAATTGATAGATTTAACCCGCTGCCTAACGCTGACGCAGTTATGACGAGGAAGCGTCCGGTTGTCGTGTCTGAGTTAAGCGATGAAGAGCGAGACGAGCTGGTTCGTGCAAAGCCACAGTATGGGAACATCGTTTGCCGATGTGAGACAATATCCGAGGGCGAGATAGTTGCGGCAATACATGACGTATGCGGAGCGAGGAGCGTCAAGGGCGTCAAGAAGCGAGTACGGCCGGGAATGGGCAAGTGTCAGGGCGGCTTTTGTGAGCCGAAGGTCGTTGAGATATTGGCTAGAGAGCTTACCAGGTCTCCTCTTGAGATTGTACTGGATGGCTGGAATTCACAAATCTTGAAAAAGGAGAATCGCTAACATGAGACATTGTCAGGCAGTGGTAATTGGCGGAGGCTGTGGCGGACTTGCTGCGGCTGCAAAGCTTAAACAAGAAGGTGTGAATGATGTTGTTCTAATCGAAAGGGATAGAGAGCTCGGTGGTGTGCTGAACCAGTGCATACATAACGGCTTTGGGCTGACGACCTTTAAGGAGCAGCTCAGCGGACCGGCTTTTGCGGAGCGTTATGAGCAGCAGGTGTTTGACGCGGAGGTTGAAGTCAAGTTGGGCACTATGGTTACGCACATGAGCGGTGACCGTGTCATACAATATGTAAATACGGAGGAAGGATATCAGCAAATTCGTGCAGATATCATAATTTTGGCTGTCGGATGTTATGAGAGAAGCCGTGGGGCTCTTGGAATACCCGGAGAACGTCCTACCGGCGTCTACACCGCAGGACAGGCACAGAGATACCTCAATATAGACGGATATCTCGTGGGCAAGAGGGTGTTTATCCTCGGCTCCGGAGATATCGGTCTGATTATGGCTAGGAGGATGACCCTCGAAGGCGCGGAGGTTCTGGGTGTAGCTGAGCTGATGCCATACAGCAACGGGCTCCCGCGAAATATGAAGCAGTGTCTCGATGATTTTGGGATACCGCTGTACCTGTCACACACCGTTACAAACATCTATGGGCACGACAGACTTGAGAGAATAGAGGTATCCGAGGTCGATGCGGACAAGAGGCCTATTACAGGTACAGAGATGTATTTTGACGTGGATACATTGCTCCTTAGCGTGGGGTTAATTCCTGAAAATACTCTCGCGGAGGAAGCCGGAATCGTTATGGATCCGAGCATTCGAGGCCCTGTGGTCGATGAGAATTATATGACTTCTGTGCCGGGCGTATTTGCCTGTGGAAATGGACTCCATGTTCATGATCTTGCAGATTTTGTCACCAAGCAGGCGGGAGAAGCGGCGCTTGGTGCAATACGTTATATCCGTTATATTAATACAGCGATGTCAGACAAAGCAACTTCAGACAGCCGGACTGAAGTTGCTTCTGCTCCGGGGGATGAGGCTGAGGCTCAGCCTCAGGCGGATCTGCAATCCGGCTACGATGATGTAAAGAATGATATTACGAGCGGATTGCGAATCTCTGACATGGGGAAACTGCAATCTGATTACGACGATATAAGGGCCGGTAATCTGGTGGGTTACGTGGTTCCGGCGAGGATTCATAGGATGAATTTACCCAAGACAGTAACCTTCTATTTCCGAGTTCGCAAACCGATGAAGAATATTACAATAGAGATTGCTAAAGGTGATACTGTTCTGAGAACGATTAATAAAGATGCCGTTATTCCATCTGAGATGGAGCAGATAGTCTTAGCGGGTAAGCAGCTTGAGCAAGCTTGTGGGAACCTGGAGATTCGTATAAAGGAGGATTCGCATGAGAGAATCTGAGCTAGTGTGCGTCAACTGCCCAAAAGGCTGCAAAATTACCGTACTTCTTGATGGAGATAAGGTTAAAGATGTGCAGGGATACAGCTGCGAGGAAGGTCTGAACTATGCCAGGCAGGAAGTGACAAGGCCAATGAGAATCCTGACTTCAACTGTAAAAATCGATGGGGCAATTGACAGAGTGCTCCCCGTGATAACTGATGGTGAGATTCCGCTGGATATGTGGCAAGATGCTATGAATGAGATTCAAGGAATAAGAGTCTCGGCACCGGTTAAGATAAACGACGTGATATCAGAGAACTTCCTTGGCACAGGTGTGAATTTGGTGGCGAGCAGGAGTATTGGAGTAGTATCATTTAAATACAGTCGTTAAATCCACTACAGGATTCCAACATGCAGGATGAGGATCAAGTGAAAAAGATCATCTTTCGCCTCGCCCGGATCTTCTTTATCCAAGTTCTTTGAGATACTTGCTTTTATCTATGGGATTTGTAATATATAGTCGCAAATGAGAATCTCCATAAGCATTATCTTAAGCCTTCCTTAAATTTTGTCGCGCGGAATTGCCTGAACCGGATGTCTCACGTATAATTAATATGAAATGCGGGGCGGTCAATATTGGCGGCTCGGGTATTCGCGGGTATTTAAGAGAAGAGATTATTTAGATGAAGAATAAGATCGGCAGTATATTGGTAGCAGTTGTAATCATTGGAATTGTGATTGGAACAATTCTGGCATATTTTGTAGGATTTACCTTCATTCCGGGGTTACCATTGGGAGCGAGAATAATTGCGGCGCTTATCTGTGCCGGGTTTGTATATGGGGTGCTGCACATCTTGATTGAGAGAATCCGCGAGATTCAGAAGGGAGAAGACGATGATCTTAGTAACTACTAATGAAATTGCAGGCAGAAAGCTTGAGACTGTCGGCTTGGTTAAAGGTAGCACAATTCAGACTGTTAATGCTATCAGAGACATCGGGGCGGGGTTTAAGACTCTTGTCGGCGGTGAGCTCGTTAAGTATAACGAGATGATGAACAACGCTAGAGCGCTGGCAACCAAGAGAATGGTTGAAGAGGCCGAGTCTGTAGGTGCGGACGCTATCGTGGCGATTCGTTACTCGTCTGCATCGGTAATGCAGAACGCTGCAGAGGTTATGGCTTACGGCACAGCTGTAAAATTCCTCGACTAATTTGATGATGTCGCACGCCGTGAGCAGTGCGATAAATGAATAACCGGGCTCCATCAGAGTTGCGCCACCGTGATATTTGCGGCTCGCTATGGAGCTCGGTTTTGCTTTTTTTACATTAATTCCTTGCGTACGACACGAACGAGGAATATCATATTAACTATGCTTAAGATTTTTAAATTCATAATTAAGTTAATATTGCTGCTCGTCCTGGTGATAGTCGGGATAAATCTTTTCGTAAAATTTGGCGGCGAGAGACACCTCCGGACACCGGATCAGGTGTCAAGCGAACCTCGTGACTGTATCATTGTGCTGGGAGCCGGCGTGTACGGAAACGGCAAGCCAACCAAGATTCTGCAGGACCGTCTGGATCGAGGTATTGAACTGTATAAGGCCGGAGCCGCGCCCAAGCTGCTGCTCTCCGGCGACAATGGCAAGGCAAATTACGATGAGGTCAAGGTTATGCGTAATTACTGCTTAGAACACGGGGTCTCGGCTGAGGACATTTTTCTCGACCATGCAGGCTTTTCGACCTACGAATCGATGTATCGTGCGCGTGCTGTATTTGGTGTGAATTCGGCCGTAATCGTCACCCAACACTACCATGAGGGGCGTTCATTATACACGGCCAGAAGACTTGGTATAGAAGCGGTTGGAGTCAGCGCAGTTGAGAAGGATTATCCCGGGGATGAGCGTAGAGCTGTCAGAGAATTTCTGTCCAGAGAGAAGGCTTTTGTGCAGTGTCTGCTCAAGACTAAGCCGACATTCCTCGGAGACAAGATAGACATCAAGGGTGATGGGCGAGTCACCTGGTAAGGGATGATTTTACTGCACGAATCTCGGGGAAGTGACCGCATTCGACAAGTATTTATATAAGTGCAATTTAAATCGTTGACAAAACAATTTGATGCAATATAATTGTATATGCAAGGGCTGCAGAGAACGGAGCTAAGGGGTTGGAGTGCAGCTTATGCTGCGGATATGCCGGGCACCTTGCAGCATAACCGAGGAGGAAAGGGATATGAGTTTTTACGATTACACGGTTCCGGCAGCTGATGGCAGCGAAATCTCGATGAAGGCTTACGAGGGTAAGGTAGTGCTGATTGTCAACACAGCGACAGGATGTGGATTTACGCCACAGTATGAGCCAATCGAAGATATGTATGAAGAATACCATGATCGGGGATTGGAGGTGCTCGATATTCCTTGCAACCAGTTCGCAGGACAGGCGCCGGGTTCCGACGATGAGATTCACGAGTTCTGCACGCTTCACTACAACACGAAGTTCCCTCAGATGAAGAAGTCGGATGTTAATGGCGAGAATCAGCTGGAGCTGTATAGATTCCTCAAGCAGGAGCAAGGCTTTCAGGGGCTCGGTAAAGGGCTCAAAGCAACCGGACTTTCACTAGTCGTTAAGAAAATAGACAAGGATTACAAGAATAATCCCGATATCAAGTGGAATTTCACCAAGTTTGTGGTTGATAGAAACGGCAACGTCGTTGCCAGGTTCGAACCGACTGCCAAGATGGAGGAAGTGGAGAAGTGCGTAGCTTCTCTCATGTAAATTTGTTGTTCCAAGCCTTCGGGCTGTGACATCCTTAATAATAAATATACTGCAATGGGAAAAGCGTGGCTTGTGCCGCGTTTTTTCTGTGCGAGTATTCCGGCGAGACTCAGTGTATGGGTATCCGTGGGTGTTGGATGTGCGCTGAATGATAGATGCCGTTCGATAACACTGTTTCGACAGCTCCATTCCATATAGAGCATAATTGCGAGTACAATGCTTGCGTACTGTCTGCAGTTTGTCGTGCATGGTGCGTAAAAGGTGAGAAAACATACATGAAATATACGTAAATAGTGCAAAAGCCGATCGCTTTCGTGTAGTTGACACTGGAAAAATCAAAGCACAAGATGGTATAATGACTAAGAAGATTGAATGGTGCTTGGGGGAGGCTGTCATTCAGTCATTTTTGTTTATATAAAAGCTTTACACAGGGGGAATGATGGGTAAAGAGACAGATACAATAGATACAAAGGAAAACATACTGGGGACCGCAGCCATACCGCCGCTGATCATCAAGCTATCGGTGCCGCTGATGGTGTCGATGTTCGTGCAGTCACTGTACAATATCGTCGACAGCATATTTGTGGCGCAGATTGACGAGGATGCGTTGACTGCTGTTTCGCTATGCTTTCCTATCCAGTCGATGATGATTGCGTTTGGTATAGGCACAGCGGTTGGTATGAGTGCTCTCATGTCGCGTTACCTCGGAGCCAAGAGCTTCGCTAAGGTAAATGCGACAGCCGAAAACGGTATCTTCCTTTGCTTTGTGACGTATGTGCTGTTCATAATCGTGGGATTTTTTGCTAAGCCGTTTATGGCGATGCAGACCGACAACCAGAAGATTATTGACTACGGGGAGACATACCTGAGTATCGTTTGCTGGCTGTCTATCATGGTATTCCTGCAGATTACTATCGAGAGACTCCTGCAGAGCACAGGCAAGACCATCTACATCTTTATCACTCAGAGCACAGGTGCAGTTATCAACATCATCATGGATCCGATTCTGATATTCGGGCTGCTCGGTGCCCCTAAGATGGGTATCGCAGGAGCAGCTGTTGCGACAGTGTTTGGACAGACGGTCGGTGCTTTGTTGGGTGTATACTTCAATCTTACCAAGAACCGTGAGGTGCGCATCAGCTTCAAGCGTTTCAGACCGGGATGGAAAACTATCAAGGAGATATACGCAATTGGAATTCCGTCGATTATCATGCAATCAGTCGGTTCGGTCATGGTATTCGGTCTCAATCAGATACTGGTGGCGTTTACAACCACAGCGGTTGCGGCCTTTGGAGCTTACTTCAAGCTGCAGAGCTTCATCTTCATGCCTGTCTTCGGCATGAACAACGGTATAGTGCCTATCATCGCTTACAACTACGGTGCGCGCAACCGCAAGCGGATGGAGCAGGCTATGAAGCTGGCTGCCATATATGGAGTAGTCATAATGTCAATCGGGCTGATAATATTCTGGGCAATTCCGAACGTGCTGCTGGGTTTCTTCGCAGCTTCTCCTGGGCTGCTCAAGATCGGAACTGTCGAGCTGAGAGTGCTGTCGCTGGCATTCCCGCTGGCGGGATATTCGATTATGCGAGGAGGCGTATTCCAGGCTCTCGGCAAGAGTGTATACAGTATGAATATTTCAATTGTGAGACAGCTAGTCGTGCTGCTTCCGGCTGCATATCTGCTGTCCAGGTTAGGCAACATCGACATCGTGTGGTGGTCGTTTGTTATCGCCGAGTTCGTCGGACTTGCGATGTCGATTATATATACCAAAATGATCAAGAAGGATATTATCAGCAAACTGTAATAGGAGAAAAGGAGCTGCAGTGGACACAGATAGAAACCCGACGAGCGCGGAGATACAACAGAATAAAAGGGCTCTCAGGGCGAGGTGCAGGGAGATTGTCAAAGGGCTGTCTTCTGAATATATAGAAGAAGCGAGCAGGCGCATCGCCGAGCGGGTGACGGCATCTCCGGCTTACAAGACGGCAGGGACTATATTTTGCTACATGTCCATGGCCGGCGAACCGATTACGGATGCTATTATAGATAAAGCACTTGCTGAAGGAAAGCGTGTCGGTATCCCACTCTGCATCGGTCCTCATGAGATGGTTGTCAAGGAATACAAGCTGGGGGATGAGCTCACAAGAGGAGCATTTGGCATCAGAGAACCGTTGCCGGAGGCTAAGGAGATAACCACAGACGAGTTCGATCTCGCTATTGTTCCATGTGTGGCATGTGCCGAGGACGGGAGGAGAATCGGACACGGGGCAGGATACTATGATAGATTCCTCAGAGCGGCAGGCTTCATCAAGCTGGCCATCTGTTTTGAGAAGCTGCTTGCAGACGACATACCGCTCGAGGATACGGACATATACATGGACGGAGTTGCCACCGAAGATGCTATCTATGGGACGCGATGGCGCGGCTAACTGATACCGCAGTGTGTTAATCGCAGCGCACAAACAGCAGAAAGCAGTTCTAAGCCGAATGTTGTGGTGCTGACCGCTACACTTTATATATTAGATATGTCAGGCGCAAGATCCGGGATCCAATATAAGCATTTAGAAAATAAGAGGTAATAACATGGCTAAAGATAAAATCGTATTGACCGGTGACAGACCCACCGGCAGGCTTCATATCGGACATTACGTGGGTTCTCTCAGACAGAGACTCATCCTGCAGGAAGACCCGAGCATCGACAAGATGTTCATCATGATTGCAGATGCGCAGGCGCTGACTGACAATGCGGATAATCCTGAGAAGGTGCGCGAGAGCGTACTGCAGGTTACGATGGATTATCTGTCAATCGGAATCGACCCGGACCGCACAACTATATTTATCCAGTCTAAGATCCCGGCGCTGCACGAGATGACGATGTACTACATGAACCTTGTCACAGTCGCCAGAGTTCAGCGCAATCCAACTGTCAAGAACGAGATCAAGATGCGCGGATTTGAGGCCAATCTGCCGGTCGGATTCTTTACATATCCTATCAGTCAGGCTTCGGATATCACGGCGTTTATGGGTACTATCGTTCCGGTTGGCGAGGATCAGGAACCGATGATCGAGCAGTGCCGCGAGATTGTCCGCAAGTTCAACGCTACGTACGGCGAAGTGCTTGTCGAGCCGGAGATATATCTGCCGGACAACAAGGCTTGTCTGAGACTGCCGGGAACGGATGGACAGGCCAAGATGAGCAAGTCGCTCGGCAACACTATCTACCTCTCCGACAGCGAGGAGGAGCTCAGGACCAAGGTTATGAGCATGTACACGGATCCTAACCACATCAGGATCGAGGATCCCGGCCAGGTCGAGGGCAACACTGTATTCACATATCTGGATGCGTTAGTGCAACCCGATTCTTTCGAGAAATACCTGCCTGAGTACAAGAATCTCGATGAGCTCAAGTCACACTACAGACGCGGCGGACTCGGTGATGTAAAGGTCAAGAAGTTCCTGCTCAAGGTGCTTAATGAATTCCTCGTGCCGATCCGCGAGAGGCGCGCATACTACGAGGAGCATCCGGAGGTTGTTGTAGACGTATTACGCAAGGGTACAGAGAAGGCCAATGCAGAGGCAGAACAGACATTGGACAAGATGAAGAAGGCTATGCAGATCGACTACTTTAATCAGTGGGCAGAGGATTATAATTTAGACAAAGTGGATATGTGAATGATAATAAGGAAATAAAGACTGAAAAACAGCATATCAAACGCATCAATTGTGCCTTCTTTATAATGGCAGTAATCATAACGATATGTTGGTTGCTGAATCTTGATGGGTTTAAAGAATATCTGAGTCATTTCCTAAAATGGGGCGTTTAAAAGCAAGATGCTGTATTAATCGGCACAGGTTGGTGTGACCTGTGCTTTTCATTTTATCTTCACAAAAATGCACACTAATTAAACATTCTGTTTTATTCCTCGTGGTAAAATTCATTTATATTTGAGGAAGGATATCTCATAGACTGCATTCATATACGAATTATGAGCGGAATTAGATACAGCTGTGTGAGATTCAAACATGATTAAAAACGTTGTAGGCATGTATTTTAGTCCATCCGGCGAGACGGCTAAGATCACCAAGAAGATTACAATAGAAATAACTGACAATATGCGGGACAGCTGCCTGGATGATCTGGGCTATTCGTTCTACGATATGCTGGAGCTGACCAAGCATCCCGGCATCAGCCCTTCGATAGACTGCAGCGAGGAGACCATAGTTATCATGGGCATGCCGGTCATGTCGGGCAGAATCCCGGAGATTTGCAAGGAGATGCTTGCCAAGGTCAACGGCAATGGAGCGTACATGATTGCGCTGGTGGCATATGGCAACAACAGCTATGGGGACGCGCTATACGAGCTGTACACCTATGCGGGTGAGCAGGGCTTCAACGTGATAAGTGCGGCTGCGTTTATCGCTCAGCACTCGATGTTTCCCAAGATTGCGGAGCACAGGCCGGATGAGAATGACATCAAGAAGATGATCGAATTCAGCAGGATTAGCGCCAAGAAGCTCAAGCGCTTCGTATGTACTGACATAGATTCGATGCGAGGGAGACTGGCACCGCTGGCAATCTCGGGCTCTATGCCTAAGCGCAAGCCTGTTAGCCTGCCCATCCATCCGACTGCGAACTCGATGTGCATAGATTGCGGTACCTGCGCAGAGGTGTGTCCGGTCGGCGCCATAGATTCCAAGAATCTCAGAAAGTCGGATCCTAAGAAATGCATTTCGTGCACGGCATGTATCAAGGCTTGTCCTCAGGATGCGAGAGGCTTCTACGGATCTCTTGCCAAGGCGACACGTATCGCCAGGGAGAAGCTGCACTTTAAGCGTAAGGATCCGGAGTGGTTTATTTAGGAATATTAGAGCACACGCAGCAGATAGCGTATGCAGCAAAGGAAACACAAACGTGAACGCGAGCCGACATATCCGACATAGCTGATACATAACAGCTGTGCAGTTTGGATAGATATGCAGATAACATGGGAGAATATCGGGAGTGGTTCGACGCGATGGGCGCGGAGAACGCACATCGCGGCAGCTACGCAGATAACATGGGAAAATGCCGGGAGAGTACGAGCTCTCCCGATTTTATTTTGCTGAAAATGCACATCGGGTACTGTTAAAACGGGCAAATCCACTGTTTAAGCAAAATATGTTGATTAGATGAACGTCACAGGTAAAATAAGGCTTAAATAAAGTATTGGGATATTCAAAATTTATATGTTATACGGGGTATTCAAAATGGAGACTAAGAAGAGATTCAAGATTTCACTTACTACCCAGATCCTGATTGCGACCGTTGCAGGTATTGTATTCGGATCTCTCGTAGGACCTTGGGCGGCAAATCTGGCATTCATCGGAAACATCTTCCTGAGATTGATCCAGATGTCTGTTGTATTGCTTGTAATGACAGCGGTTGCCGGCGCAGTAGGAAGCGGAGACGGTCAGGATGTCGGCAAGATGGGATTCCACACCTTCAAATGGATTATTATCTTCACGATTATATCTGCAGGACTCGGAGTTATACTCTCGATGGTCATGAAGCCGGGTGTCGGAATAGACATCTCGCAGGCTGCGGGAGTTGCAAAACAGTCGGTGAAGTCAGCTTCGCTGCAGGATACTATCCTCAACTTCGTACCTACCAATGTGGTGCAGTCGATGGCTGAGGGAGCGATGGTGCCGTGTATAGTATTTGCGCTGTTCTTTGGTGTAGCGATGGGATCTTACGCCAGACAGAGCGGTAACAGAACTGTAGTTGATTGGATTAACGGAATAAACGGAACGATCACCGCAATCATCAAGATCGTAATGAAGGTCGCTCCAATCGGTATTTTCTGCCTGCTTGCAAATGTTGCAGGCTCTACAGGCTTCAAGGTGATCATTCCGATGCTCAAGTTCTTGCTGCTGCTGCTTATCGGAGATGCTATTCAGTTCTTGCTGTATACACCGCTTACCGGCTTCCTTACCAAGACCAGGTTGAGCAGGATGCCTAAGAAGTTTGCCAAGATGTCCATCATGGCTGTTACGACGACTTCCGGTGCTATCTGCCTGCCGACTAAGATCGAGGATGAGGTTACGAAGTTCGGCGTTAGCCGTAAGGTTGCTGATTTTACCGGGCCTATAACGATGGCGATGAACAGCTGCGGAGCAGCTCAGTGTTACGTGGCTGCTATCTTCTTTATGGCACAGTCGTTGCACATTAACCTGAGTGCATACCAGATGGGAATGGCTATTCTCCTGTCTTGTCTGATGTGCCTCGGAACAATTTCCGTACCCGGCGGTTCGGTAATCGTATACACATTCCTTGCAAGCTCGCTGGGACTTCCGCTCGAGAGTATCGCTATTCTCATCGGGATCGACTGGTTCGCCGGAATGTTCCGTACACTGATGAACGTAGACGTAGACGTAATGGTTGGAATGCTCGTCGCAAGCAAGCTTGGTGAGCTGGACCACGACGTATTCGACGACAAGAAGGTCGTAACATACTAAGAGATACTCTGATTCAGAATATCATACATACTCAAAAGACCCGCCGGCACTTGCCGACGGGTCTTTTGGGGTTCAATCTATCTTTCTATCTTTACGGGTTGTCGGTTTGAGCATAAATATTCCGACCTTCATTATATCAGTTTGTTAGGGCGTTTCAGTTTTATGAATAACCTTGAAATGGTCTCCGGATTAGTGTATCTTGACATGCTCAAGTAAATTTACTATATTAACTTAAAAGCGTATCCCTTACAAATAGGGGGATACGCCTACTAATCCGCCACAGAAGACTAATTTACAGAAAAGGTTTCATACGCCCAAAAAGGGGGCTGAAATGCTGACTGGGGAACTTGCCGATCATCTGATCATCAACCTTGCCGCATTAATAATAATTGCTAACCTGCTTTCGCATATTCACGTGTTCCGGAAGACCATACTGCAGGAACACAGAAGCGTGAAGCAGGATTTTGTGTTGTCTCTGGTATTCGTAGCGCTCATCGTCGGCTCGACATCGCTTGAGGTGAATATGGGGCTCTACGGATTTAACACCAGGATGATAGGCGCGATGTCGGCAGGTCTGTTGGGAGGTCCGCTTGTCGGCTTTTTTGCCTCTATGCTCGGCGGCCTCTACGTGCTGCTGACGGCATCACCGGCTGTGCTTGCCCATTCCGAGGCGTTCTCAACAGTCTGCTTCGGTTTGCTCGGAGCAGGCTTCTATCCATACTTTCAGCGTGGTAAGTGGAAATATCGCGATCTCATACTGCTGGCTGTCTTTGCAGAGCTGTTTGAGATATTCTCGCTGCTCAGACTTACCGTATCAATGAAGGTAGCCATAGAGGCCATCATAGAGATGAGCATTCCGATGATGTTAATAAACGTAGTCGGTCTCATGGTATTCATCGCGAACTTCAACTATGTGTTCATACAGCAGGATGCCGAGACTACGCGTCAGCTGCAGCGCATCGGGACAGTGACAGGTGAGCTGATGGATTTATTTGAAAACGACAGGAGTAAGATCCTGCACTGGCGCCATCCTGACATACGCTTGACTGTGGACGAGATGACGGAGCTGCCGCTGATAGCCGTGCATGCTATGAATTCGGGTCAGCTTGAGACGATGGAAACTCCACCTGAAGGGAGCGTTTGGGAAGCTGCTCTCAACGACAACTATTCGGCAGCAGTGCCGTTCGCGGTAAACGGACAGGTACGAGGCAGTCTCGTCGTGTGGGTGAAGCGCACGTGGTTCCAAAAGACCATTGAGCTGGAATTCATCCGGATAGTTCACAATCTGATACTGTTTCAGCTATCCAAGCGTGAGCTGAGCAAGCAGCTGGAGCTGACGTCGCAGGCAGAGCTCAAGGCGCTGCAGTTTCAAGTAAATCCGCATTTTCTGTTCAATGCGCTAAATACCATTTCCTTCGTATGTCGCGAGGATTCCGAGCGAGCGGTCAAGCTGCTGCGCGTACTGGCTTCGTATTTCAGGTATAGCCTGAAGCAGCGCAATTTCATGGCGCCGTTGGCTGATGAAATTCAGCATGTGAAGGACTATCTCAGGATTGAGGAAGCGCGTTTTGAGGAGAAGCTGGATATCAGATTTTACGAGGATACAGAATCTGATATACCGGTGCCGATATTGATACTGCAGCCAATAATCGAGAATGCTGTCAGGTACGGAATATCAGCAGACGGGTATAGGCATGTAACAGTGAGGGTCAGCCGTCTTGAAGGCGGTGTAAGCGTCAGGATTCGCGATAGGGGGCCGGGAATTCCCGAGGCGGTACTGGCGGATATCGCAGCCGATAACGATATAGACGATCATATCGGGCTTACTAACGTAAATCGCAGGCTCAAAGCCATCTATGGCAATGAGGGTGGCCTGCAGATTACGAGTGATGGCGACGGTACGGTGATTGAGATTGATTTCTATGGGGAGCGACAAGATGAACAGGGAGACAGATAGCATGATTAGCATTGCGATTGTAGATGACGAACGCCCGGCTAGAGAAGGCCTCCGCTATGAGCTTGAGAATATCCTGCCTGAGGCGCATATTGTATACGCTGATTCGGGAGTTGCGGCGGTCCGGCTGCTGACTGATACCGACATAGACCTGCTGTTTTTGGATATTAACCTCGGAGATGTGAAGAGCACAGCGCTTGTGCCGACATTTCAAAGGCTGCAGCCTGAGATGATGATATGTTTCGTCACGGCGTATTCCGATTATGCGGTGGAGGCCTTTCAGCTGGAGGTTGACGACTACATAATGAAGCCATTTGAGCCGGAACGCATCGAACGAGTTGTGGCTAAGGTGCGAGAGCAATTAGCTCAGCGCAATGAGGGCGAGCCCGCGCAGATAGCAGAAGGGCTTGCGAAGGCAGGGGCTGAAGAAGAGCAGTCGATACGCAGGCTGCCGATCCACGGCAGGGACAGGACAATATATGTGGACATGGATAAAATTGTGTATATTGAAACCTACGAACGAGGCTGCAACGTGTATATGACCGGAAATAAATACTTTGATCCGGATTCAATTGGAATTATGGAGCGCAGGCTGCCGGACCTGTTTCGAATACACAAGAGTTATATGGTTAATCCGGTCAAGGTCAGCGAAGTGTTTCCGTGGGGTAAGAATAATTACTGTCTCAAGATGGAGGGCTATCCCGAAACCATTCTGCCAATCAGCAGAGATAAGGTGAAGCGGCTCAGAGAGATACTGGATAGGTAATATGCGACCCCCCCTCGCCGGGCTGTCGGCGAGAGGCTTTTTTTATGAGCGGGGTTGGCCATGTGACGACGGTCACTTGACATAATAAATATTGCATATTAATATACATGTATACAATTTAATGCAGATTAACGCAGGGCTATATATGACGGATAGTTTGACCGGAGATCAAGAGATAAGATCAAGAGACTCCGATTTTACGTAGAAACAAGTCTACAGTGCATAAACAAATTGTATATTAGATTTTAATTACCCCAGCAATACCGGGAGAAAGGAAACATCCAATATCATCTATGATAATCGGATTATGCGTGAAATAAATGAATGACATCAAGATCAACAAGCAATCAAATCTGCTGGAACAGGATCCATATAACTACCGGCTGCAGGATGTTGAAGAGCCTAACTTGATGCGTGAATTCTTCGAGTATACGGAGATTCCAAAGGTATCCTTTAACTTTAGGAGAAATCCATTGGGCATGCCTAAGGAGATATGGATTACAGACACGACGTTTCGCGATGGTCAGCAGTCGCGCGAACCATACACAGTAGATCAGATAGTGGACATCTACAGGATGCTGTCAAGGCTGTCCGGACCAAACGGCAAGATTCGTCAGACGGAGTTCTTCGTCTATAGCGAGAGGGATAGACGGGCAATCGAGAAGTGCAGAGAGCTGGGTCTGGATTTTCCGGAGATAACAACGTGGATAAGGGCCAAGAAGGAGGACTTCAAGTTGGTTCACGATATCGGCGTCAAGGAGACCGGCATTTTGGTCAGCTGCTCGGACTACCACATCTTCACCAAGTTGGGCATGAACAGAAGACAGGCGATGGAGCACTATCTGTCGGTGATTTCGGATGCGTTTGAGGCAGGTGTTATGCCTCGCTGTCATCTCGAGGATATCACGAGGGCGGATTTCTACGGATTTGTAGTTCCCTTCGTCAAGGCTATACAGGAGCTCGCGGAGCAGGCAAACATGTCGGTTAGGATTCGCGCATGCGACACCCTCGGCTATGGGATCCCTTACGGCGGCGTCGCTATGCCTCGCTCGGTTCCGGGCATCATTTACGGGTTGCAGCACTATGCCGGTGTTCCCAGTGAGATGATAGAGTGGCACGGTCACAACGATTTCTACAAAGCGGTTACAAATGCCGCTACCGCGTGGCTGTACGGGGCATCTGCTGTAAATACTACACTTTTTGGCATAGGGGAGAGAACCGGGAATGTTCCGCTGGAGGCGATGGTCTTCGAATACGCGCAGCTGCGCGGCACGCTTGACGGCATGGATACGACGGTAATCACCGAGCTGGCGGAATACTACGAGAATATAATCGGATATAAGATTCCTGAGCAGACTCCTTTCGTCGGCAAGAATTTCAATGTTACCAAGGCGGGAATTCACGCAGACGGTTTGCTCAAGAATGAAGAGATATACAATATATTTGACACCAAGAAGTTCCTAAACAGACCGCCACTGGTTTCGATTAACCAGAATAGCGGCGCTGCAGGCGTTGCGGTATGGCTGAATGAGAAGTATCATCTCGAGGGCGATCGCAGAGTTGATAAGCATAGCGAGGTTGTAAGCTACATCAAGAGATGGATTGATGACCAGTACAACAATGGCAGAGTATCGGTAATCGGAGCTGATGAGATCGACCACCTGGTTAATGAATACGTAAGCGGCGAGACTGACGGCAAGAACTGGTAATGGCGAGCGTATTACAGCTTGTGTCCGGCAATGAGATGCACAAGGGTACATTGAATATCAAGCATAGAATAGTAGATGACTGAAGGGGAGTAACGTTAAAATGGGTTATACAATAGCAGAGAAAATCATTAGGGCTCATCTGGTGAGCGGCGAGATGAAGACGGGAGAGGAGATTGGGCTAAGGATAGACCAGACTCTGACTCAGGATGCGACGGGAACTATGGCGTATCTGGAGTTTGAGGCGATGGGGATTCCACAGGTCAAGACTGAGCGTTCAGTCGCGTACATCGATCACAACACTCTGCAGTCCGGGTTTGAGAATGCAGATGACCACAGATATATTCAGAGTGTTGCTGCCAAGCACGGTATCTATTTTTCCAGGCCCGGCAACGGCATCTGCCACCAGGTTCATTATGAGAGATTTGGAATTCCGGGCAAGACTCTGATTGGTTCGGATTCGCATACGCCGACCGGCGGCGGACTCGGCATGCTGGCGATGGGCGCCGGCGGTATGGATGTGGCCGTTGCCATGGCGGGCGGAGCTTACCATATACCTATGCCAAGGATGACCTTTGTGGAGCTGATCGGACAGCTCCGCCATAATGTCAGCGCCAAGGATATTATTTTGGAGGTTCTGCGGATGCTGTCTGTCCAAGGCGGAGTCGGTGCGATTGTAGAATACGGCGGCGAGGGTGTAGCGACGCTCAGCGTACCTGAGAGGGCTACTATCACCAATATGGGCGCTGAGCTGGGCGCTACTACCTCGATTTTTCCGTCGGATGAGGTGACCAGGCAGTTCATGGCGGCTCAGGGCAGGGAGGCTGACT
>ERZ772906.323-NODE-323-length-28926-cov-13.482075_pt1 | contig 28926 bp, 33 predicted proteins | sample MGYA00511338_ERZ772906 | MGnify/ENA primary metagenome ERZ772906 (study PRJEB29015, sample SAMEA2738076) | human oral metagenome | biome: human oral; feature: human-associated habitat; material: saliva | place: China | collected 2212 ... | reverse complement strand
ACTGGTGGAGCTGGGTTAGCTTTACCTGCTGGTACTTGTAATTTAACAACTTTTACTATTTTTTTAGCCACGATAAAACCTCCTATTTATTTTTCGTGATGTGGTCATTTGAGCGTATTAAAATTTTCGCTCTCCCACTCAAACATGTTTTGTATTTTTACATACTTGATTATGATAACATACCAATAACTAGATTGCAAGTATTTTAATAAATAAATTCAAAAAAATTATTAATATGTATTTGTTCATAATATATCTTTTTAAAACCAATGTCAACTATAATGAAATAGAGGATATTATTAACAAATTTTTAAATATAAAATAGTACAAATTTTTTTATTAAAAATTGTAGAATTAAAGTTTCGTTAGGGCAAGACTGCTATTGACTTTTTACCGCTAGTGGTGTAGAATTATATTTATGATATAGTGCTTATTTTACTAATGTTTGTATTAGTTTTATGTAACTTATCATAAAGAAATTACTTAATATAGAAAGAGGTTGCAAGATGATTTATGGAATAATCAGTGTTGCAGCTTTGCTTGTTGGACTTTTATTTGGATATATTATTTCAAAAAATTCAATTCAAAAAAAATTAGAGATATCTAAACAAGATGCAGATCATATTATTGGGGAAGCAAGAAAAGAAGCGAGATATATAGTTGATAAAGAGACTAGCATCGCTAAAAAAGAGGCGGAAGAAATAATTAATATTGCAAATAAAGAAGCAGAATTTAAAAAGCAAGATATTCAAAGACAAGAAGATAGAATTCTTCAAAAAGAATCTTCATTAGAACGTCAAACGGAACTTTTAAATAAAAAAGATGAATTACTAAGTTCTAGAGAGATGAAATTAGAAGAAAAATCACAATTACTTGATGAACGAAGTAATGAAGTGAATCAGCTAAAAATTCAACAAGAAACGGAGTTGCAAAGAATTGCAAACTTAACCGAACAACAAGCTCGTGAAGAGATTATGGCCTCAGTAGAAACTGATATGGCTAAAGATATGGCAATATATATAAGAAATAAAGAATTAGAAGCGAAAAATGTTGCAGATAAAAGAGCAAAAGAACTTATTGTTCAATCATTACAACGTTTTGCAACAGATGTAGTAAGTGAAACTACTGTTTCTGTTGTTGATCTTCCTAGTGATGATATGAAAGGTCGTATTATCGGTCGTGAAGGAAGAAATATTCGTACACTAGAAACTCTAACAGGTGTAGACTTAATTATTGATGATACACCAGAAGCAGTTATTCTTTCTGGATATGATCCAATAAGAAGAGAAATAGCAAAAACTGCTATTAAATCACTTATTGATGATGGACGTATTCATCCATCTAAAATTGAAGAAGCTGTTGATAAAGCACGTAGAAATATAGATCAGGTTATTAGAGATGCTGGTGAACAAGCCACATTTGATTTAGGGATTCATAATATGCATCCTGATTTAGTGAAAATAGTAGGTAAATTAAAATATAGAACAAGTTATGGTCAAAACGGACTACAACACTCTATGGAAGTTGCTTATATTTCAGGGCTTATAGCCGCTGAATTAGACCTTGATGTAGCTTTAGCTCGTAGAGCAGGGTTATTACATGATATAGGTAAAGCACTAGACCATGAAGTAGAAGGATCACATGTTGAAATTGGTGTAGCACTAGCACTTAAATATAAAGAAAATGCTACAGTAGTTAATGCAATAGCTTCCCACCATGGTGATACTGAACCTACTAACCCTATTTCTGTTATTGTTGCCACAGCAGATGCTCTTTCTGCGTCACGTCCTGGTGCAAGAAGAGAATCATTGGAAAATTACATTAAACGTCTACAGAAACTAGAAGAAATCGCAAATGAACACAAAGGTGTTGAAAAAACATTTGCAATTCAAGCTGGTCGTGAAATTAGGGTAATTGTAAATCCTGAAGAAGTAGATGATACAAAAACTTATAAAATTGCCAAAGAAGTTAAAAATAAAATCGAAGAAACGATGCAATACCCTGGTAACATTAAAGTCAATGTTATTCGTGAGGTAAGAGCAGTTAAGTTCGCAAGATAAGATAAAAGAGTGATTAACAAAAGTTAATCACTCTTTTTCTGTAATAAACAGTAGAACATAGAGGTTTATAAAAATTTATTTATATTATTTTATATATTTAATTATTGCTATAACTGTAGGATTTCAGAGTATAAGTAAAAAAATGTTATTATAAAACAGATTGAAAAAAGCGTTTTAATGATGTATAATTATCAGTAATACAACTATAAGGAGAGAAAATATTATGGCAAATATGACAAAAGCATATCTTGAGCCACAAGAACTTTATGAATATACTAGTAAAAAAGGAGTAGCAAAAGCTACGGCTAATTTAAGGTATATGCTAAGTTTAGGTTTTTTGGGAGGGGCCTTTATTTCAGTAGGATATCTTGCCTATATTAGAGTGGCAGGTACAATACCTCATGAATGGGGAGGACTTGGAACTCTTTTAGGAGCAGCAGTTTTTCCAATAGGACTTATCTGTATTTTAGTAGGTGGTGGTGAACTGATTACTAGTAATATGATGGCAGTTACAGTAGCAGTGTTCGATAAGAAGTTAAAACCAGCGTTATTATTAAAAAACTTAGTTATTATTACATTAGCTAACTTAGTAGGAGCACTATTCGTTGCATACTGTTTAGGACATTTAACAGGTCTTACTGAAGGTGTAGTTTTTGAAAAAACTGTTCACACTGCTGAAGCTAAAATTAATGCTAGTTTTTCTGAAATGATTTTTTCAGGAATAGGGTGTAACTGGTTAGTAGGAATGGGAGCATGGCTAGCATTTTGTGCAAAAGATGTAGGTGGAAAAATACTAGGAACTTGGTTCCCAATTATGACATTTGTTGCTATTGGATTCCAACACGTTGTAGCAAATATGTTTGTGATACCTGCAGCAATGTTCGGAGGAGCTGACATTACATTTGCTCAATTTTTAAATAATATGGTAGGAGTATTTTTAGGGAATTATCTAGGAGGAGCTCTACTAGTAGCAGGACTATATACACTTGCTTATAAAAAGAAAGATTAATAAATAATATAATAAATAATCGTGAGTATTAGACTAGTACTTACGATTATTTTTATTGTTGAAATTAATAATAATAAAAAAATAATAAATTTATTTAAAGTTATAAATTTTTGTGAAAAATAAGAAGAATCAATGATAATAATAAATCAAAATTAGATTTATTATTGAAAAAAAGAAGTTGTTATAGTATAATTTTTTTTAGTAATAATTTAATAAAAATTAAGGAGAATTAACTATGTCAAACGCTGTAGAATCTAAAGCATATTTAGAGCCACCAGAAATATATGAATTAGCTTGTAAAAAAGGTGAGGCAAAAGCTAAAGCAAATCTTAAATATATGCTAAGTTTAGGCTTCTTAGGAGGAGCATTTATAGGAGTAGGATTTTTAGCATTACTTCGTGTTTCTGGATCTATACCTAAAGAATTTGGTGGTATTGCATCATTACTTGGAGCATCTGTTTTCCCAATTGGTCTTATTTGTATTTTAGTAGGTGGAGGAGAACTAGTTACAGGTAATATGATGGCTGTAACGGTCGCATATTTAAATAAAAAAGTTAGTTTGAAATTATTAACTAAAAACTTATTTATAATAACTTTAGCAAACTTAGTCGGTTCATTATTTGTAGCTTATTTCTTAGGTCATCTTACAGGTTTAACAGGAGGAACTATTGCAGCAAAGACAATTGCAGCAGGTGAATCTAAAATATACTTATCATTTTGGCAAGTATTGTTCTCTGCAGTAGGGTGTAACTGGTTAGTAGGTATGGCAGTATGGTTAAACTTTTGCGCAAAAGATGTAGGTGGTAAAATGTTTGGTGTATGGTTCCCAATTATGACATTCGTTGCTATTGGATTCCAACACTTAGTTGCGAATATGTTTGCAATACCAGCTGCTATGCTAGAAGGTGCTAATATATCCGTATTACAATTTATTGAGAATATGGGAATTGTATTTTTAGGTAATTTTATTGGTGCAGTAACTTTAGTTGCAGGTCTTTACACACTTGCTTATAAAAAGAAAAATTAATTAAAAAAGCTTGAAGTATTTTTACTTCAAGCTTTTCTCTTTAGTATTTATTAGTCTTCTACTTTTACAACCCAACCAAATTTATCTTCAACTTTACCAAGTTGGATACCAGTTAGTAGGTTATAAATTTTCTGAGTCCATTCACCTGGTTTATCATCTTTAATGATCTCTAATTTTTTAGTACCATCGAATAATTCTCCTACAGGTGCAATTACAGCTGCAGTACCACATAAGAATACTTCTTCAAGTTTTCCATTATCGTAAGCTTCGTATACTTCTTCTAATGGAAGTTTTCTTTCTTCTACTTTTTCACCTAGTGATTTAAGTAATTCAATTACAGAAGCACGAGTAATACCTGGTAAGATAGAACCATTTAACTCAGGAGTAACGAATGTTCCATCAATTTTGAAGAAGATATTCATTGCTCCACCTTCTTCAATATACTTTTGCTCAACTCCATCTAACCATAGAGATTGAGAATATCCAAGCTCTTGAGCTTTTTTCTGACCTTTAAGAGATCCAGCGTAGTTACCAGCAGTTTTAGCAAATCCAAATCCACCACGAACAGCACGTACATATTCATGTTCTACATAGATTTTATTTGGTTGTAATCCAGCTTTAAAGTAACTTCCAGAAGGAGATAGGATAATAAAGAATTTAACAACGTTATTTGGGTGAACCCCTAATGCTTCTTCAGCACCATATAAAAATGGTCTTACGTATAATGAAGTACCTTCTGATTTAGGAATCCAGTCTTTATCGATAGAAATTAATTTTTTAAGTGCAGCAAGTGCAAATTCTTCATCTAATTCAGGTAAAGCAATACGATCTGCTGATTTATTTAAACGTTTGAAGTTTTGTTCAGGTCTAAATAAAACTGCTTCTCCATTAGCATTGTATGCTTTCATACCTTCAAAAATACTTTGTGCATAGTGGAACACGTTAAGTGAAGGTGCTACTTCAATAGGACCATAAGGAACAATACGAGGATCATACCATCCTTTTTCGCTAGTCCAATCCATAACAAACATATGGTCTGTAAATACTGTACCAAAACCTAATTTATCGTCTGGTGTTTTTTCTTTTGGTGTTGATGTAAGTTCAACTCTGATATCGTTAACTGTTAATTTACTCATTTTAAAATCTCCTTCGAATAATCTAATAGTTTTATATTTTTTACTATACAGTACATTATAATATTAATAAAAGTTTTTTTCAATACTTTTAGTTAAATTTTCTGAAATTTTATATCAAAAATCGGAATACTTCTTTGTATAATGTCTTGAAATAGTGAAATTAAGTACAATTAGGGTAAGTTCGTTGAAATAGTATTTTTAATTTAATATAAAATATGTTACAATTATAAAAAGAAAATTTATATAGGAAGAAGGCATTAAGTATGGAAATTAAGAAATCATTAGAAAATAAATTTAATACATCTTTAGCAAATTTAACAGGATCACCAATTCGTGAATTTGATAGATTTGCTTCTAGTATAGATAGTATTATAAAACTTACATTAGGGGAACCAGATTTTGATACTGCTGAGGAAATTAAAGAGGCTGCAAAACGTGCATTAGATAATAATAGAACTCATTATTCAGTAAATAATGGAATTGAACCACTGCGTAGTGCATGGGCAAAAAATTTAAAAGATAGATATAATTTAGATTATTCATCTGATGAAATAATTGTTACTATTGGAGCATCTGCAGCAATTGAACACTCTATTTCTGCAGTTACTAATGAAGGTGATAAAATTTTAATAGTTACTCCATACTTTTCTGCATATGAAGGGGTAGGGATATTAAATAAATGTAATATTGAATTTATTGATACAGTAGATAGTGGGTTCAAATTACAACCAGATGTCCTTGAAAAAGCTTTAGAAAATAATAAAGATACAAAAGCAATTTTAATAAATTATCCAAATAATCCAAGTGGTGTATCATACACTAGAGATGAAGTGAAAGCTATTGCTGATGTATTAGCTAAATATGATATTTTTGTAATTAGTGATGAAATCTATGGAGATATTACATATAATTATAAGCATACTTCATTAGCTGAATTTATTCCGGAACAAACTATCCTAATAAGTGGATTATCAAAATCACATGCTATGACAGGGTGGAGAGTAGGATTTATCGCTGCACCACAAGCAATGATTAGAAAAATTGGAGTATTCCACTTGTTTACAGTTTCTGGAGCTGCTACATTTATTCAAGATGCTGCGGTAACTGCATTATCGGATGAAAATGTAGACAAGTATAATAATTATATGATTGAAACATATAGAGAAAGAAAAGATTATATGGTACCTAGATTAAGAGAATTAGGTTTTGAAATACCAGAGATTGACGGGGCATTTTATATCTTTGCCAAAATCCCTGTAAAATATCAACATCTAGGAGCTATGGAATTTTGTAAATTATTAGCTAAAGAAGCACGCGTAGGAGTTATTCCAGGTACTGCTTTTGGTAAAGCTTATGACAATTATTTTAGAATTAGTTATGCAACAAGCATAGAAAATATAAAAGAAGCTGTAGAAAGAATATCGCAGTTTATAAATAAATAGAAAGGTTATTTTATGAGAGGAAAATTCATAACTGTAGAGGGTTCTGACGGTTCAGGGAAAACGACTTTTATAAACTTTTTAACACAATATTTAAAGGATAAAGGATATAAAGTTATAACTACACGTGAACCAGGAGGAACAGAATTTAGTGAAAAAGTAAGAGAGTTACTTTTTGATAAAACTTATGAAATAGATGCTAAAACTGAAAGTTTATTATTTTGTGTAAGTCGAAGAGATCATATAATAAAAAAAATTATTCCTTATGTTGAAGATGGTTATATTGTAATTTGTGATAGATTTGTTGATAGTTCAATTGCATATCAATCTTATGGAAGAGGATTAAGTAAACAAGATATTATTGATATTAATAAATACGCTACAGATGGATTAGAACCAGATTTAACATTATATTTTAAAGTCGATGTAGAAGTTGGTTTAAGTCGAACAAAAGGTAGAGATGAAAATAATAGAATGGACCAAGAAGATTTAAGTTTCTATAAGAGCGTGAAACATGGTTATGACGAACTTTCTGAAGAATATAGTAATCGAATAAAAGTAGTTGATGCTAATCAAACATATGAAAATGTAGAAAAAGATGCACTTGAAATAGTGGAAGGATTTTTAAAAAATGAACTTTAGTAAAGATAGTATTGCGATAAAATCTTTAACAAATGCATTAAAAACAAATAAACTATCCCATGCTTACCTAATGGTAGGTGAGGATAGTTTATATTGTGATGAATTCATTTTGCAATTTGTTAAATCTATTTTTTGTTTAAAAAATAATGATAAAGAATTCTACAACTGTGGAGAATGTAAAGCTTGTCAAAGTATAGAGCATAATAACTATGTTGATTTTTATATTATAGAAACTGAGACTTCTATAAAAAAAGAAGAGATTCAAAACTTAAAATCAGAACTTAGCGTTAAATCTTTCTATGGTAGAAAGCTTTATTGGATAAAAGATATTGAAAAAATGACAGAACAAGCTTCAAATAGCTTGCTAAAATTTTTAGAAGAGCCAGAAGATGATATTATAGCTATTCTAAGTTGTAAAAATATTAGTGCTGTACTGCCAACAATAATATCCCGTTGCCAACAAGTTAAATTAATAGGTAGTAGTGAAGAAATTACCGAGGAAATTGATGAAAATTTATTAGAATGTCATAATGAATTTTTAAAAAGATTTTCTAGAAAACCGCATCTTGCCAATATATATTTATTAGAAAAACTAAAGATTAAAGAAGATATATTATCATACTTTACATTACTAAATAAAAAAATTACTCTAAGTTACTTGTCTAAAGATAAAGTCAAAGATGTAAAAAATATTAGTTCGGTACAAGAAAAAGTATTACTTGCGATAAATGATATTAAAGGTAATGTTTCGGCAGTTCTTGTGTTAGAAAAATTCCTCTTTTCTGTTGTGTTAGATAATAATAGTTTAGAATTTTTAAAAGAGGGTTAATATGAATGAAGATTTAAGAATAGATACAGTATCAAAAAATTATAAAATACTTCAAAAAAAAGATCACTATAGTATGTCAACAGACTCATTTTTATTACCATATTTTGCAAATGTGCCACTTAGTCCTAAGAAGAATATAATAGAATTATGTAGCGGAAATGGTGGAATCTCTATTATCTTACGTGAAAGAAGTGGAGCTCAAATTAGTATGTTGGAGATACAAGAAGACTTAGTTGAATTAACTAAAAAAAGCCTAGAGTTAAATGATATCGCTGATAATATTGATGTGAAATGTGGAGATATAAAAGAAGTGAAAAACTATTATAAGCCTTCATCATATGATTATGTAATATGTAATCCACCATATTTTCCAGTAGAAAATATGCCAAATCAGCGCGAAAAAAATAATCATAATATTTCACGTCATGAAATATTATGTAATCTTAGTGATGTTATTAAATCTATTAAGTACTTATTAAAACAAAATGGAAAATTCTCTTTAGTTCATAGAACCTATCGTATATCTGATATAATATCAGAATGTGAAAAAAATGGACTTGCAATAAAGAGAATACGCTTTGTATATAGTAATAAAGCTAGTGAAAATAGTAAGATTGTTTTAGTAGAAGGAAGTATTTCAAAAGTAAGTGATATTAAAGTAGAACAGCCATTTTATATTTATAATGAAGATGGTAGTTATACTAAAGAAATGGAAAGAGTATATGGAATTGACTAATAGTTATATGTATGTTGTAAAATGTATAGATAATACACTTTATACAGGGTATACAACAGACTTAGTAAGAAGAATTAAAGCGCACAATAATAAAAAAGGTGCTAAGTATACTCGAGTACGAGTACCTGTATCGCTGGTTTATTATGAAGAATTTACATCAAAAAGTGAAGCGACAAAAGCAGAGAGTGCATTTAAAAAGTTCACTCGTCTGCAAAAAGAGCAATATATAAAAGAAAAATTAAAAGATGACAAAAAAGATAAAATTAAAGAATTAAATAAAAAAATAAAGGAGAAAAAGTAATGTTATATTTAGTAGCTACTCCTATAGGAAACTTAGAGGATATTACATTAAGAGCATTAAAAATATTAAAAAATGCTGATATAATAGCTTGTGAAGATACTAGAAATACACAAAAGTTATTAAATCATTATGAAATAACTGGAAAAAAATTAATAAGTTATCATGAACATAATGAAGATAAGATGAGTGATAAAATAATTGAATATCTACAGAATAATCTAGAAGTAGCACTTGTTACTGATGCAGGAATGCCATGTATTTCAGATCCAGGATACACATTAGTAAGAAAGATAAAAGAACAAGGATTATCAGTAACAGCATTACCAGGAGCGAATGCGGGATTAACAGCATTAGTTTCAAGTGGTATAGAGTCATATAACTATACTTTTTATGGATTTTTACCAAGAAAATCAAAAGATTTAAAACAAAAGCTAGAATTTATTTTAAAAGAAAAAACTACTAGTATTATTTATGAATCTCCACATAGAATTAAAAATCTAGTAACAGAAATAACAAAAATTGAACCAACACGTGAAATTTCTGTAGCTCGTGAAATAACAAAAATGTTTGAGCAAATAGAAACACAATCAGCTGAAAATATATTAGATAGACTAGGTGAGGATATTAAAGAAAAAGGTGAATTTGTTGTTATAATCTCACCAAACAAAGTAGAAGAAGATAAAGAAATAAATCTAAAAGACATAGTAGAGATTATTTATAATAAAGTGCAAAATGGTGAAAAAAAATCTGAGGCGATAAAAAATACTGCAAAAGAATTTGGAATAAATAAAAAAGAGGTTTATAGTTTATATCATGAAAAGTATGACTAGTTTATTTATTGTAAATGCACTTATTATAATATTTTTAATTCTTTCACTATGGTATAAAATTTCACTTATACCATTATTTATCTTATTACCAGTTAATATTTTACTAATATATATAAAAAGTACTGCTCTTGATAAAAATGAACAAAAGAAAAAAATAATGCTTCATAAAGTAAAAAATTCATTATCAGTTATTATGGGTTACTCAGAAGCTCATTCAGATGAATTAATAACTAAAGAAGAATTTGATAAACATGTAAATGAAGAAATCGAAGAAATAGTAAATATAATAAAAGATGAGATATACAAGTAAGTATAACTCATCTTTTTGTATTATTTAATTAGTAGAACTTCTTTCTATTTTTCTACGTTTTTTCCATGTTTTAGCTGAGAAGAATACAATTAGTGGCACTAATTCTAGTCTTCCTAATAACATAGAAAATGACAAAATAACTTTTGTAAAATCTGGTATAGTAGAAAAGTTACTCATAGGTCCAAAGTGATTGAATGCTGGACCAGCATTACTTATTGAAGTTACGGTTAATGATATTGCATCTTCAAAATCATTTATTTGGAATGTAACTAAGAATAATATTATTACAAAGATAAAACCAAATAAAAGTAAGTAGTTTGCTAAAGGGGTAGTATCCTTGATAACTTTCCCATCGATTTTTAACATAATAATTTTTCTAGGGTTAAGAGCCTTACTAATTGATTTTTTAGCATTCTTTATAAAGAATATTAACCTTGGTATTTTTATACCACCTGCGGTACCTCCTGTACAACCACCAACAATCATAAGAATAAGTATTATCATTTTAGAAAATACAGGCCAAATATTAAAGTCATTATATGTAAATCCAGTTGTTGAAACAACTGAAGCTACTGTAAAGAATACATCTAGTAAGCTATGATTTGGTGTGTCATAAGAACGATAAATATCTAAAAACATGATTATTGATAGAATAGAAATCATTCCAAAAAACCAACGTAGTTCTTCACTTTTTAGAATTTTAAAATATTTTTTAAATATTAAAAAGTATATTAAGCTAAGGTTCATAGAGAAAATCAACATAAATGTTGCAACGACAATAGTAATATATTTACTATTGTAGTAGGCTATTCCAGCATTTCTTACTGAAAAACCACCAGTTCCCGCTGTAGAAAATGCAATATTTATACTATCAAAAATTCCAATTCCTCCAAATAGTAGTAAAACAAACAGAATAATAGTAAGTAATATATATATAGTATATAAATATATTGCAGTTTGTTTCATTGATGATACTACTTTACCAAAATATGGTCCTGGAACTTCTGCCTTAGCTATATGGATAGTATGTGGCGATCTAGGAAGTATAGCAACCGCAAAGACAATAACCCCCATACCACCTATAAAGTGAGTGAAACTTCTCCATAATAATAAACTTTTTTCTATAGATTCTATATCTGTAAGAATAGTAGAACCAGTTGTTGTAAAACCACTAACAGTTTCAAATAAACTGTCTATGTAACTTGGTATTTCACCAGATATGTAAAAAGGAAGGGCACCAAGTAATGAGAATACTATCCAAGTTAGCGTAACTATTACGTAACCTTCTCTTTTATAAAAATCACGATCGCCATCTTTATCAGTAAAGAAATTAATTATGCAGTATGCTGAAAATGAAATAATAATAGTAATTATAAATGCAGATGTTATGTGTCGTGATTCTTTATAAATTAGTGAACATAAAGTAGGTAATAGTAGTAGACCAGATAAAAGTTTTAACATTTTACCTAGGACATAAAAAATCATTTTATAATTCATAATTACCCCCTAAGAATATCATCGATATGTTCAATTTTTTGTTTGTAACTAACTACAACGACGTTATCTCCAAGTTTAATTTCATCATTACCATTTGGGAATATTTGTTTATTATTTCTAACAATAAAAGCAATAAGCATATTTGAATGAATATTCATATCTTTAAGTTTGGTACCAAGCACCTTAAGATTATTTTGCGAAACTTTAAATTCAATAACTTCTGCTTGATTATTCGCAATACGATAGAAGTTTTCAATTTCAGAATCCTTACTACATTGTAGAGATTTACTGTATTTCGCAATAATATTACCCACTATTTCTTTTGGAGTAATATATGAATATTGCCCGATGTCTTCAGCTATTTGTTTAAGAGAAGCACGGTTTACCTTAGCTACTGTTTTCTTAATTCCAAGTTTATCCGCATAAAGGTTAATAATTATATTTTCTTCATCAAGACCAGTAAGTGAAATACAACTATCAAATGTTTGGATACCTTCTTCGATAAGAGTATCACGATCACTACCGTCAGCCCAAATAACATCTATTTCTGGATAAGCTTCACTAAGTTCAATAGCCTTATCTTTGTTTATTTCTATTACTTTAGTGTAAATATTAGCTTTAATAAAGAACTCGATAAGATAGTGAGCGATTTTACCTGCTCCAATAATTAAAGAAGATGTTATTTTCTTCTCAAGATTATCTTTATTTCCTAATAATTTATAGAATCTTTTTAGATCTTTATTAGCTGCAGTTATATGTACCTTATCTCCGACTTCGAAAACATAATCTCCTCGAGGCACAAAAACTTTCCCATGACTTTCAACTAGACAAACTAGAGAAGGGAAGTCTATTATTTTTTTACTATCGATTAAAGAAACACCTTTTAATATGCTATTTTGATGAATGACAACTTCTAGAATATTAAATTTATTAGCAGAAAAACTCTCTACTTTTGTAGCTGTAGGATACCTAAGCATATAAACAATCTGTTTAGCAGCTTCAAATTCTGGATTAACCATTAAATCAATCCCAAGCGAATTTTTAATGAATTCTTTCGTTTTAGAATATTCCGGATTTCTTATACGAGCTACTGTATGTTTTGCACCCATTTGTTTAGCAGCAATACAAGAAATCATATTAATTTCATCGCTAGTAGTAACAGAGATAAACATATCAGCTTCTCCAGCACTTGCTTCAACAAGATTATCATAGTTTGCTCCATTACCTAAAAGTCCATTTATATCATAAGTTTCTACGAGTTTTTCTACTCTTTGTTCATTAGTATCGATTAATGTTACTTCTTCAAATGTGTTAGAAAAATCGGCACATAATAATTCTCCAACTTTTCCTCCACCAACAATTACTACTTTCACAAAAAAAACTCCTTTTTTATAGATATGAATATTATAGAATTATTATGAGATAAAGTCAACGTATAGGAAAATAATCAAAATAAAAGGTAGAAAATTAACTTTTTTAACAACAAAATAATTAGTTATAACTATAGAAAAAATAGGCTTCTTGTGATATAATTATAAAAGGGAAATTTTATCGCTTTTCCATCTTGTAGTTAATAATTTTTGGTTTAAAGGAGGAGTAAAGTGGCAAAAATTTCTAAACAAGATATAGATTATATTTTTGAGAATATAGATATAGTCAGTTTAGTTAGTGAGTATATAAAACTGGAAAAACGTGGACAAAACTATTTAGGTTTGTGTCCTTTTCATAATGAAAAAACTCCATCTTTTACTGTATCTCCTGACAAAAAGATTGCCCACTGTTTCGGATGCGGAAAGGGTGGAAATATATTTCAATTTGTATCATTAATAGAAAATATAACATACAATCAAGCTATTGTTAAATTAGGTACAAGGTTGGGACTTAACTTAGAGTCAAATGATAATAAAGAAGTAAGTTATGATTTAAACAATAAGCTAGATTCTATGTATTATGGTCACTTATTATTAGCTGACTATTATAATTATATTTTATTAAATACAAAAGAAGCACAAGGGGCATTAAACTATTTAATAGATAGAGGCCTGTCAATAGAAACAATTAAGCATTTTAATATTGGATACGCACCTAGAGATAATAATATTGCATTAAACTTTTTTAAGTCTAATAATTTAAATCTAGATGCAATGGTTGAAGCGGGACTACTAGGAAAAAACGATAATAATGATTACTACGATGTTTTTAAAGATAGAATTATGTTTCCAATTAAAAACAATCAAAATCAAGTTGTAGCATTTTCGGGAAGAACGATGTCACAGGATAAGCAAGTAGCTAAATACTACAACACCCACGAAACTAAAATATTTGAAAAAAGAACTGTATTATACAACTTTTCAGATGCTCGTGCTTTTATCGCAAAAGAGAGAGAAATTATTCTCTGTGAAGGATATATGGACGTAATAAAAGCTCATCAAAATGGAGTGAAAAATGTAGTTGCTTTAATGGGAACAAATATTGATAATAACAAATTAGTTGAAGTGTTAAATTTAGTTGATAAAGTAACACTTAGTCTTGATAATGATAAAGCAGGAACAGAAGCACAAATAGATATTGGGAATAGAATTATCCGAAAAATTGATAATGTGTATAAGCTAAAGTTTACTGGTGCTAAAGACTTAGATGAATTTTTAACTGAAAAAACATCAAAAAATAGTGAGTTTGATACACAAAGTTACGTAGCTAATAATAAAGACCATTTTATAAAGTTTAAAATAGATTATTGTAACAATGAATCAAAATCAAATATCGAGCAAAAAATAAAATTTAAAAATGAAATATTAAAAAATATTGCATTTATCGGTGATGAGTCACTAAAATATATACTTCTTACATATCTTTCAGAAGAGTTTGATATAGATAGACAAGTTTTAACTAGAGAATTAAACAAGTTCCCAACTCGTAAGTTAAGAACTACTCAAGAGTGGACTGCACCGGAAAAACCACTTAATTTATTTAAAACTACAAATTATGACAAAAAAGTATGTAGGTTATTTAAATACTTTTTTGTGAGCCGTGCAGCATTTATTGATAATTTTACAGAGCTAGAACAATGTAAGTTTGATCAAGAAGTATTTGAAAGACTAATAGATTATTTAATTATATATTATAATAATAACTTAGATTTCAGAATTCATAATTTTATTCACAGTATAGAAAATACAGAAGATGAAGAAGTTGTTAGACTAGCAACATATATAGATGAAACAGACTTTTTAATTGAAGATGAACCACCTAAAGAAGTCATTAGAGATTATATAGATTATTTTAAAAAACGTGAGATTTCATTGGAAAAATTAAAAGAAATGTTGAAGATTGCTATTCAAGAAATGGACGTAGAAGCCCAAAAACAACTATTAGAACAATTAAAGGAATATAAGAAATAAGGAGAAACGAATGGCTAATAAAAAGGTAAAAGATTTTGAAACTATAAAAAAAGAATTTATAGAAAAAGGTAAAAAACAAGGTGAGCTTACTCAAGAGGAAATACTAGATGCTTTATCAAAATTAGACGTTTCTTCTGAAGCAGTAGACGATTTTTACGAAGAGTTAAATCGTGAAGATATCATTCTTATAAATGCTAACCAAGTTGAAGAAGAAGAGGAAGAATTAGACTTAGAAGACCTATCTGTACCAGCAGGTATTCGCACTAATGACCCTGTAAGAATGTACCTTAAAGAAATTGGTAAAGTACCACTTTTATCAAAAGAAAAAGAACTAGAACTATCTAAAATTATAGAAAATGGTACTGAAGAAGAAAAAGAGCAAGCTAAAAAAGATTTAGCAGAAGCAAACTTGCGTCTTGTAGTAAGTATCGCAAAAAGATATGTTGGTCGTGGAATGTTATTCCTAGACTTAATCCAAGAAGGTAATATGGGATTAATCAAAGCCGTAGAAAAATTCGACTACGAAAAAGGATTTAAATTTAGTACATATGCTACATGGTGGATTCGTCAAGCAATAACGCGTGCTATTGCGGACCAAGCTAGAACTATTCGTATTCCAGTACACATGGTAGAAACTATTAACCGTCTTATCCGTGTTCAAAGACAATTACTTCAAGATTTAGGTCGTGAACCTAAACCAGAAGAAATTGCTAAGAAAATGAATATGACACCAGATAAAGTTAGAGAAATTTTAAAAATTGCTCAAGAACCAGTTTCATTAGAAACACCAATTGGTGAAGAAGATGATTCACACTTAGGAGATTTTATCGAAGATAAAGAAGCACAATCTCCAGTAGAACATGCAGCAAATGAGTTATTAAAAGAACAACTAGAAGAAATTTTAGAAACTCTAACAGACCGTGAAGAAAATGTATTAAAATTACGTTTTGGTCTTAAAGATGGAAAAACTCATACTTTAGAAGAAGTAGGTAGTGCATTTGGAGTTACTCGTGAGAGAATTCGTCAAATTGAAGCAAAAGCAATAAGAAAACTAAAACACCCATCTAAGCTTAATAAGCTAAAAGGGTTTATGGAATAAGTCGTTAAAAGGTTGATATAATAGTGATTATAGGTTTATAAAAACCGTTAGTGTGCATTTAGTGTGCAACAATATTTTATATATTAAAAACCATAAGAATATATACAAAAAATTAAGGCAGTTTAAATAACTGCCTTTTTAAAATTCTATATCTCTAAATACGTCTAATTCTTTTTGTTTTGCTTTTTTAGTTTTATGAACGTACACAGCTTTTGTAATTTCTGTGCCTTTGTGTCCTAGACGAGCTGAGATTAATTCTAACGGGATATTCATATCCATGCATAAACTAGCGTGTGTGTGGCGTGTTTTATGAAATGTAAATTTAACAGAGTGAATATTATCACGAGTCCATTTACTAACAGCACTATATGAATTATACTCGCCGTTATACTTGGGAAATAGTATCCCGTTATTTGTGTAATAACTGTGCATATCAGCCTTAACTTTATTCATCTCAACTCTATTGTTAAGGATCTCTTGACATTTATTGTTAAGCGATATAATTCTATTAGACTCATAAGTTTTAGGAGCAGAAATATTTTTAAACTGGTCTATCGTCTTATCAATTCTAAGTGTACCATTTTCAAGTATGTCATCTTCTGTTAATGCCAAACACTCACCAATTCTTAACCCGGAATTAATCATGAAGTTAATCATGTCATGATAATACTGATTGTTCTCAACCTCTTTTAATATCTGTTCTATCTCTTCTTTTTCGAAATATTTTCCGTCGTAAGATACTCTATGCTCTTTATAATCTAGCTTGTCTAACCACATTACATTATCAATATAATCTAACTTATACATCATTTTAAGAACTCTTTTAAAAAACTTTAAATAAATGTTATAGTTATTATTTGTAGTAGCTATCTTTTTTATCAACGTATCTAAATAAAGAGAATTAACATTTAATAATGGTATATCAAAATTAGTTTTCTTTGTCTTATTAATTCTACTTTCATATAATTTGTAAGTGCTAATTTTTAAATCGTCTTTAACTCTCTCTAGATACATTTCTAGTGCTGTAAAAAATGATATTCTTAAGTCAATAAATGTTTCTTCTTTAAGTTTTTTCTTACGTAAAATCTCACTAGCTAATTTATCGTTTTTCTTATCTAACAATACTGATATTGTCTTCGTTTTACCTAACACGTCTTTTACACGTGTTCTATACAGATATTTACCGTTATCTTTTTTATCTATCCACATAATAACACATCCTTTCTTTATTAATAGTAAGATGTGTGATATAATTAAATTATTGAGCGAGGTTCGCTCCACATCTTAAGTAATTTTGAGAGTAATATTGTTATGTGACGATATAATAATACTCAAAATGGACTTACTGGTTGATAAACTCACAACTCTTGGCGGGGGCGTGAGTTTTTTTAATTTGATTTAATTTAACAACATGAAATTCACGCGAAAATCACGCGAAAAAATATACATGAAAAGCTTTTATAACAAGCTTAAGTTGATTTTTAAATATAACATCAACATGAAAATAACACGCTTTTTATTTACTCAAAATAGTTAGGACGGGTTACATTTTTATTGACTTCTAATGCTTTGTTCGTTTTGTCGTGAATATAAAGCCCGCTTTCTGGGTTGTAGTTGAAATAAGCTGCTTTTAAGATTGTACCGTTTAATTTCATATTATAAATTAACAAATCGCCATTATCAACCATAATATTAAAACCGTTATCTAAATAAACTACTAACACTTTGAATTTACCTCTCTCCCTTTGTTTAGCGACAAAATCATGGAATTGTCGTTGAGTTATGTAATTAAAATCGACAACAGTCATTTCCATTTTATAAACCCCGTCAGTTTCGACTGCTATTTTTCCAGGATCTAATATGCGAGAAATTCTCTCAGCTTGTTTTTGTTCAGTCGTCATCTCTTTTGGTGCTTCAGCCTTAGTAGAGCTACACCCAGTTAATACTATAGATGATATTAATAATACTTTAAATAAGTTTTTCATAATAAATTCCTCCTGTGCTAAATAATATAGCGTTCGTATTCTTGCTGCAATGCTAACATTCTTTCATAAGATTTACACTTATTAAATATTTCAAAGAAATCTTTCGTGTTTCCTTTGCTATAATTATACACTAACTTTTTAGCGTTATTATTATAAATGTTAAAATTATATTGAAAGTAATTAATAAGCCTTGTATACAATGCATTCTTGCTACAACCAAACGTATTTAACATTCTATTAAATGAATATTGTTTGTATAAACACTCGTCAAGAGCTTCATCATTAATAAGTAATAGACTAGCTCCAACATTCGCTTCTAATTCATTTTGAGTGTTGCGTTCTATGTCAGATGAGAAGTGACGACTGTTGTCTTTAAAATGCATTAGACAATGTGTTATTTCATGCATTAAAGTAAATGTCTTTCTCTGACGAATAGCATTATCATTAATTGATATAATGAAATAATCATCTACTTTATCAGCAAACCCGTCAACCATTAATTTATTAAATTTAGGATATTTGATAATCACATTCATATTATCCTCGCAATATTCACTTATATGATAATGTCTAATGTGCGATATAGGTCTATTATAATGTTTAGAAACTCTCTCAATAAACGGATATATCTCACGTTTTATTCTATTATATTCTTTTCGTTCAATGTTGAACATCTATTCACCCCTTTGTTTCTTGCGTTCGAGGATCATTAATCTATACATATTTTGATAACGTTCTAATTCTTCTAACATTTCTTTCGTATCTTCTTCAGAAAACCCGTCAGTATTCATTCTAAACATTGTACCGTAATCTTTGTTCTCTCTACCTAATAAATAATCAGTAGTTACGTTGAAATAATCAGCTACTAGTGTTATTTTGTCGATAGACGGTTTAATAGATTTCCAACGATATAATGTGTTTTTTGGAAAACCGACAGCCTCTTCGATTTGATTAAATGATACTTTCCTCTTATCAGCTAAATATTTTATCCTTTCATAAAGCATTGGTATAACAACCTTTCTAAGCCTTACAAAAATTTTTTTAACAAATATGCTAAAATCTATTGACAGTATTTAACACATATGCTAAAATAATTACTGTAAGTTAATAAATTTGTTAACAAGCTAACAGAACTAATTAATTAAGTAACGCTCGCCAAAGTGAATTTAATAATTATTCGTTAGGCTCTTTAACATACTTATATGTTATCAAATATGGTAAAAAATGTCAATAAAATTAACTAAATTTGTTAACTTACTTTCTAATAATTTTTATGAAAGGAGTTAAGCAATGACACCAGAGTTACAAGAATGGATTTGTAAGGTGCGCGTCGAATTAGCACGCAAGAATTTAACGAGAACTAAACTAGCGTATGGCATAGGAGTTTCAAAACCTGTAATTTCAGATTTACTAAATTACGGGAAAGGCTCGCAAAATGTCATTCAAAAGATTAACGCTTTTTTAGGGATCAAATAGGAGGGGTTAAATGTTAGAGACGATTTGGTTAAACCCAGAACGAGCAGCGAAAATATTTCCCAACATAGGAACAACTAAATTTAACAAATATAAAGATGAGTTTATAAAACTGTGGGAAGCGGGATATTATCCAAGAGAAAGTTATCTAAGTGAATGTAAAGGAATAGAGATAAAAGCTTTCGTACATTACCTATCGTGGAGAGATTATTTTCAAGACACAAATTTAATAAAAGAAGTAGAACTATTTAAAGGAGTTTGGCAATGAAACTAAAAATCAAGAAAGATAAATTACATTATATATACTGGACTATCGCAGTAGTAAGCATTTGTTTTCTTACATTAACAAATATAGACTGGCAACTAGTCGGAGGAATAGCAACATCTAGTTTGTTGTTAATACAAGCACTTTTCGATAAAGAGTTCAGTAAAAAATATTTTGAATAGGAGTTATAAATGAAACAACATTACGATTACTTCACACCCATTATCGAGTGGGCTGAGGAAAGAGGAATATTAAAACATGGTAGGTTGAGAAAACAACTACTTAAATCTACTGAAGAATGTACAGAACTTCAACGAGCGATTGAGAGTTATGAGAATGGCGATAAAGACGCTATACATGAGATAGAAGACGCAATAGGAGATATATATGTGACGTTAGTAATCTCAACACACATGAGATTTAAAAACGCTTATCTGTTGTTTAAAATGATTAAAACTAGAAACGAGAAATTTCCATTTGAATGTGATGTCGATTTCTACATTGACGAGTTAAAAGAGTTAGACACAACGCTATATAAATTATATACAGCTGAGATGACAAAAACAGCCGATTTATTCATATTCAAATATGTAGACTTTCTAAATCACATTGCTAATGACTATAACTTGAAACTCGTTGATTGCATAAATACAGCTTACACTACAATCTCTAAAAGAAACGGTAAGATGATTGACGGTACATTTGTAAAAGATAAATAAGGAGGAGAACAAATGAAAGATAAAATCAACCCAGAACATTATGCAACTAACGGAGTAGAGTTTATAGACTTAATTCAAAACGGTGTAGACGACTTTGGAAGTTATTGTCAAGGAAATATCTTGAAATACTCATATCGAGCTAACAAAAAGCACGACACACCGAACACGGATATTGAAAAAACTATAAGATATTGTGAGTTTTGGTTAAATCACTTAGACGGCAAAAAGGCTAGTGATCCACGAAAAAAAGAAAGTTTAGCTACATTTGATAAACTAAACGAATTACTTTCAGACCAGGAAATAGATTTTTTAAAAGATAAAAAAATAGTTCATATCAGAGTTGGAACTGACAATTTAAAAATCGACGAAGAGGACGCAAAAAACGTAATTAATCTGTTAGGACGTGCGATATATGAAGACTAAATTATCTGAGAAACTAACAGAGCTGAGAGAGTTATCAAATAGACTTGACGAAGCGAAAGACTCACTAGACTTTGACAGAGAAGAAAAGAAACTAATTAAAGAAGTCGTTGATATTCTCGACAATAAAGTCTATGAATGGGAAGAGTTAAAAAGAGAGGAGATGAACTGACTAATTGGAATATGAAATAATTAATAGTGGATCTGACGGCAATTCAGTTGTGATTGGTCGAGTGATGATTGACATAGGTCTTAGTTATAAAAAGTTAGAAAACTACTTACATAAAGTAGACGTAATATTCATTACACATCAACATATCGACCACGTTAAGAAACCCACTTTAAAACAGATTAGGAAATACCACCCAAATATTAAAATAATGTGCGGTAAGGCGTTAAAAGAGTATTTAAAAGACGACGACTTAATTCCTGTGAGGAGTAACGTTCAATATACAGTTAAAGTAAAAGATTCAACTTTTACATTCCAACCTTTTGACTGTGTTCACAATGTACCGACACAAGGTTTAGTCTTTCAATACGGCGACGAGTTCGGAATATATGCGACGGATACTAATACGCTAGAGCATAGTTACGAATGTACATTAGGTAACGGAGTTTATGACTATTTCTTTATAGAAGCAAATTATGACAAATACAAAATTAAAGCTGTTGACAAGAGTAAATACGGATATGACGTGATTAAAAACGCAAGACGACACTTGAGTAAACAAGATAGTTACGATTTCTACTTACTCAACAGACGAGATAACAACAGTAAGTATATAGAACTACACAAGAGTAGTAGATTTTATTAGGAGGTTAATATGACAAACGAATTAATACCGATTAAATCTTCAGTAGACATTCAACCGTTTCTACAGAATTTCAAAATTGACGAAAATTACATGAAGTCACTAGAAGAAAATGTAAACACTTTTCTTGAAACTTCAAAATTAACGGTGGTAACTGAAGAGACATTAGCAGCTAACAAAAAATACGTTGCTGACTTAAATAAAAAAGTAGCGTCACTTAAGATGTTGAAAAAACAAGCTAAAGACGTTGTGTTAACTCAACTTGACACGCTTAACGAACAAGTAGAATATCTTATTGAAAAGATTTCAGAAGCTGACTCACTTGTTAGGGATCAAACAAAAAGAATTGACGAACAACGAAAAGAAGAGTTAGAAAAAGAAGTGTTAGAACAATTTAACGGATATTGTGAAAGTTACTACTTTAAACTATTCGACTTTGAAACATTCTTACGCTACAACCCTATTAAATTAAGCACAACACTTAACAAATATAAAGTAGCAATCATTGAATTTATAGAAAGAACAACAAATGAATTTGAAATACTACAAACTTTAACAGACAATACAGACGTTTTAAACGAGTATAAACGCTCTGTTGAGTTTGGTAGGTTAAATAATGCTTTAACTCTTGCCAAACAGTCTCACGAGCAAAATAAAGCCGTTAGAGAAGAAATTAAAAAAGAAGTTAGACAAGAGATTAAAAAAGATAACTTTATAATCGAGTTAACAAATGAAACTGACTACAAACGAGTAGTTACATATCTAAAAAAATATAACATTACATTTAAGGAGAACAATTAATTATGACAAACAAAATTGAACAATTACGACTATTAGCAGTAGAAAGAGAAGAAGATTATCAAGCAACATTAAAACTTGCAGACTTAGACAGTAAGTTAATATATGACGTTAACTTCAACAAACGTGAATTTGATAGAAATACTAAAAAATGGATACCTAGTCCAGAAAAAGCCGACAAAGTAGAAAAGCTTTGTATGGAACACGTAGGGTTTAGCTTTGACGAGTTAGAGAATACTCTAGGAAGTAACTTCGACGTTTACGTTTACGAAAACTTTAACTCACTTTGGGAAGTAAAATTCACTAATAAATTTACTGACGAACATAAAGGGAAATCATTCCAAACTACGATTGACGAAATAGAAGATAACGGAACAGCTATTCTTATTAAATATAAATGGAAGGGCGAACCTTACCAATCTAAAATGACATACGCCGATTATAGTGAAGATTTGAAAGAATGGTTTGTTAACCCACAAAAACGTAAAAAGCAATTAGACAAGTTTGCTGATAAGTTCGGTATACCTTTAGAAGACAAAGACGAATTAGTAGGATCTAAGATAATAGTAAATGTTAAATGTGCGTTTGGTAAATTCTACTATGGAGAAGTTACATTACTAGAAGAGATATAGGAGTATGAAAATGAATTTAGAGAAAGTTGTAATATACGATATAGAAGTTTTTAAATATGATTTTCTCTTAGTGTTCAAAGACATCAACAAGAATGCTATAGCTACATTTCATAATGAAGTAGCTACAGAAAACTTCAACCCATTCTTATGTGATGAATTAGGAATAGAAGTAAAACAAGTTGACGGTAAGTATATTGTCTATTTGAAAGACATTGTTAGTTCACAAGTGTTAGTCGGATATAACAACTATTATTATGACGATAGGATAATTCAAGAGTTTTTGACAATGTTAGACATGGATATAAATTACATTATCTCGAGAATTAAACAAGTCAACGACTTAATAATAGGTAATAAGTTTACTACTCGCTTTAGAAACGAATTTGTAAGTCTTGACGTGTTCCAACAAATAGACATCAACCGTCCTTCGTTAAAAATGATTGAAGCAAATAAGGGCGTGTCTATTGAAGAAAGTAGTGTGTCGTTTAATATCGACAGACCGTTAACACAAGATGAACTAGAAAAAACAGTTTACTACTGTAATTACGACGTTGACCAAACAATCGACATATATAAAGACAGGATTCACACTTATTTCGTTCCTAAAATAAACTTAGTTAAGAGAGTTATAAAAAATGAAAATGACTTCGGTAAGTTCCTTAGATATAACACTACTACATTAGTAGGAAATTTATTCAGACAAAAGAATTTCGGACATACTGAATTGGTAGGAAGTGAAGTATATGATATAGTACCACCCGAAGTAAAAATAGCATGGTTACATTTTAAAGATAATTTATTTATCAATACTAACAAAAATAACGAAGCGTTCATAACTGGAGAACATAAAAATATAACAGTTAAGGATCTCGACTGTAGTATTGATTTTGGATACGGAGGACTTCACGGAGTACCACTCGAGAATAAAGATAACATAATAGTTGTTAAAGATGTGAAACTGTTAGATGTTGCGAGTTTATATCCGACAATAATCGGGAACTTACGACTGTTAGGGATATATACAGATGATTACATTCAAATGAAACTAGACAGACTAGCTGTTAAACATACTGACAAACCGTTATCAGATAGTTTGAAACTTATCTTAAACAGTACATACGGCGTGTTAAACAGTAAATACTCGCCAATCAACAACCCTGTAGCAGCTTACAGCGTCTGTTTCTACGGACAGTCAATGTTATATGATTTGTCAAAAGAATTACACAAAGTTGGTTGTAAGTTAATCAATATTAACACCGACGGTGTAGCATTTACAACAGACAATGACGATTATAAAAAAGTGTGGAAAGAGATTGAAACAAAATATAACATCACACTTGAAGAAGACTCATTCGCTAAGTGGATACAAAAAGACGTTAACAACTATATTGCGGTTACTGATAGTGGAAAAGTTAAGGTTAAAGGTGGAGCATTTAGCAAATATAAAAAGTCCCCTCAACATAACTACAAGAACTATTCAAATGCTATTGTTGACAAAGCTATTGTAGAATACCTTACAAACGATATTAAACCGTTGAACACAGTATTGAAACACAAAGAAGACAAAGAACTATTTCAAATAATTCTTAAATGTGGTGGTACTTACTTAGGAACTGTAGATGAACATCAGAACTTAATGTCAAATAAGGTCAATCGTATATTCGCTTGTAAGAAAAACAATCCTAAGCGTACTAAACTATACAAAGCTAAAGAACGTGAAGACGGATCAATAGCACTTGCGAATTTCCCAGACGTTCCAGACGATATGCTAGTGTTTAACGACGACATTAAAAATTTAGACAGTAATGAGATAGACCTATCATTTTATTTAAGATTAATTAATTCTAAACTAAATGACTTAGGTCAAGTATTGGAGGTGATGTGATGTATGTAGAATTTGTAAAAGGAATGAAGTTCCCAACTAGAAACCCCGAGTATTCAGACTTTTTAGACAGTTTTGAAGACGCAGGTCATGTAATAGAAGACAACGAAGTAATAGTCGACATTGACAATTTCTCTCATGAGTTTTGTAGAACTCTAATTGATTTCTTTGGTATAACAACTAAAACAGTTTGGACCGATAGAGGAGTTCACTTATATTTCAACAAAGTCAATTCTAAACTAGGTAAGAAAACGGGAATATGTGCGTTAGGAATACCGATTGAATTAAAGAACAAAACAAATAAGTACATCACAGTTAAACGTAACGGTATTGCTCGTAAGGTCGAAAATGAAGATATCAAAATGAATTTTCCCGAGATGTTTAACATTAAAAGTTACGACAATCTATCAGAGCTTGACGAGGGTGACGGAAGAAATAACGCTTTGTTCAAACATTGGAAAAAGCTTTTAAAAAGTACTGTTGAGAATAAAGAAGAGATAATAAGATTTATTTCAGAACATGTATTCCCTACAGCTCTACCGCTAAAAGAAGTTGAGAACATTCTTAAAAACGATAGTTCAGACGAGAGAATAAGTAATGATGAACAACAGCAAGTAGACGCTATTAATATAATCAATAAATATAAATGTGTTAAATATCAAGCTACATTGTTTTTCAAAAATGGCGAGAACTATTCAAATGATATTGACGAGTTTAACTACATATTATCAAATTACGTTTTAGGTAACAAATCAGCTACGTATATAGAGAATGTTAAAAAGTTAATCATGATGAAAACTAGGACGATACATCAAGATGACATGTTTATTCAATTTAAAAACGGTATTCTCAAGAACGGAGAGTTCATTGAAATAGTGACAGATGAGTTCACACCTTACCGTATCAACGTGAATTACAACCCTAATGCTGCTGTTGTTAATGTAGTAGACGAATACTTACATAACCTATGTAATAGCGAGGAGAATTACATTAAACACGTATTAGAAGCTATTGCGTCTAGTTTCATACTAGATGTTGAACTAAAACGACACTTGAGTAAATTCTGGTTATTCTACGGAGATGGTGGGAATGGTAAAGGTACATTACTTACAATTATTCGTAAGATACTAGATGACGACAACTGTAGCAGCTTAGACTTATTCGACCTCAAAGACGATAGAAAAATTACGTCAGCAGTTGGAAAGCTTGCTAACTTAGGAGATGATGTTTCAGCAAAAAAGGCAATGGACGACGAGACTACTAAACGTTTGAAGAACATCACGTCCGCTGACTCAATAGAGTTTCGCCCGTTGTACAGCAACCCAAAAAAAGCGATTATATCGCCGACATTAATCTTTACAACAAATAAAATTATCAAGACATGGGAGAAAGGTAACTCGATTAAACGTAGGATAATATGGTGTCCTATGCTATATAAACCTAAAACTAAAGATCCTAAGTTTATATCAAAACTAACTACATCAGAAGCGTTGGAGTACTGGATTAAACTTTTAGTCGAAGCATATCAAAGGTTATACAAGAATAAACAATTTACATATAGTAAAACTATTACTGATTTTACAGAACAGTATCATAGCAATAATGATCCTGTAGAAAACTTTGTATCAGAGTTAAATGTTTTTGAAGACATAATAGGGAAGACGTTAGCTGACCTTCGGGATTTATACCTGTCGTACGTCGATGACACTGACTCGTCCGCCCCGTCCTTCCCACGCTCACGCCTCAAAGAAGCAATATTAATTAAGTATCCAGAGTTAGAATACAAAAAGATACGGTTAAAATCTAACGACAAAAACAAATATTCTACCACGTTTGTAGCGAAAAACCTCTAATGTTCCACTAAAAGTGGAACAAAAACCAACAAATGGAACAAAAAGTGGAACAAAATTTTAAATATATTTTACTTTTTAATTTTATCACAGTCTCTTATATTATTATTATATTCTTTTTCTTTTTAAAAAAAGAAAATAATAGTAATAATATATATAGAAGTGTTCCATATATTTTTGCAAATATACAAAACTTTATATTTTGAGTGAAAATATTCCAGTATTGGGAATATAGGAATAATTTTTCTTATATAAAAGTTTTGAAAATCAAAAGTGGAACAGGAACAAAATAGGCTAACGCCTTGATACTCTTGACGTAGGACGTGTTCTGACAAAAGGAACAAGAAGGGAAAAAGTGGAACAATGGTAAGAAAAGCAAAGAAAAACTTATTTAGAGTAGGTAAACAGGACAATAAACAAGACAAAAGACAATTCACACTAGAAGATATTCACAAGCAACGAATGGAAGCACGAGCAGAAATGTTAACAGAATTTACACTAATGTTAGCTTGGACTTTAAGAGCTAATTACGGATACGGTAAGAAACGTATTGAAGAAGTAATAACAGCTGTGTTTGAAAGTATGAGTGATAGTAAAATGGGTGATTACGGTCAAGAGTTATTTCAACTTAAGGATGTCAACCCACAACTTATTGAAGAAGTTGACATTGACGTTAAGAAACTTATTGACAGTTTAGCTAATAAACATTTTGAGAGAGTGAAGAACATTGACAAAACTAGATAAAATCATGAAAGAAAAGAAAATAACTAACATTGGACTAGCACGACAAACAGGTTTACACGTTAAAACAATACGTGAGTTACGTAAATTAGGTTGTGAAAACGCAAGATACAGCACGCTTAGAAAGTTGTGTGATGTGTTAAAGGTTAAGGGGTATGAACTATAAAAGGAGAAATAAAATGATAATTAAACGTATTGAAGAATTAGAAACAACACAAGACGGCGTTAAAAGATTTATTGAAGATTATATAACAGGATCATTCATTGATATCGAGCCGTTAGGAGAAAACGAAGAAATAATTGATATAAAAATTGTACCAGGAAAAATGGTAAAGATTCTTATATTGATAGGGGATAAGTAGATGAAAAATGATTTAAAAAATATTTATTACGGAGTTACACAGAAGTATAAGATAGATAATAAAGCTGGAGACATTACAGCAGGGACACCGTTTATTGAATTGACTTCTGATTTTGACGATACAAAATTATATTTGAATGCATATAAAATTATGGAAGTTGTAGCTATTGATAATACCACACACGTATATACCACATGTAACACGATTGTCAAAGAAACACCTGCAGAAATTTTAGAATTAATTAAAAATAAATACACGAGGGATAAGTAGATGAATTTTTTAGACTTATTCGCAGGTATTGGAGGCTTTCGTTTCGGAATGGAACGAGCCGGTCATAAATGTGTTGGATATTGTGAGATAGATAAGTATGCTAGAGCGAGTTATCAAACAATACATGATACAGAAGGAGAAATAGATTTTAAAGATATAACAGAGGTAACAGATGAAGAATTTAGAAAACTTAGAGGAAAAGTCGATATTATATGTGGAGGATTTCCCTGTCAAGCTTTCTCAATCGCAGGAAAACAATTGGGATTCGAAGATACTAGAGGAACTTTGTTCTATGAAATTGCTAGAGCGACCGAACAAATCAAACCACGCTATATATTCCTTGAAAACGTTAGAAACTTACTATCACACGACAAAGGAAAAACGTTCGAGAGAATGCTTAA
>ERZ772906.321-NODE-321-length-29114-cov-9.071028_pt1 | contig 29114 bp, 30 predicted proteins | sample MGYA00511338_ERZ772906 | MGnify/ENA primary metagenome ERZ772906 (study PRJEB29015, sample SAMEA2738076) | human oral metagenome | biome: human oral; feature: human-associated habitat; material: saliva | place: China | collected 2212 ... | reverse complement strand
TCAAATTCCAAAAATGAGTGAAAAAAATATTCAAATTGAAAGTTTTAAAGAAAATAAAGCATTTCATAAAAATATTGAATTAAATAATATTCAAGAAATTGAAAATATATTAAAAAAATATATAAATATAGTTAAAAAAATAAATAAGAGAAATGTATTAATAATGCTAATTTTTTTATGTATTTGCATAATTTCCTTTCTTATAGCTAGGTCGCTAATAGTATTTTTTAATATTTTGACATCATTATGACAATTTTCTTTAATAATATATCATTAAACAAAATATAGCAACTATTTTTTATAAAAATTGGAGGTGAAAAGGATGAAAATTTTTGAGATAAATACAGAAATACACATAGGAGACAAATTTGAAGAAGTTATTAGTAAGATAAAAGCTAAAAAAGCCTTTATAGTTACTGATTCTATTATGTATAAAATAGGACTAACTAAAAAATTTGAAAATATATTAAAAGAAAAAAATATAGACTACAGAATTTTTAGTGAGGTAGAAGTTGATCCTTCATTTGAAGTTGTAAATAAAGCTTTAGATAAAGTTATTGATTTTTTACCAGATGTAATAGTGGCTCTTGGTGGAGGTTCTTCTCTCGATACTGCTAAATCTATTAAATACTTTATAAAAAAATCTAACTTATCTATACCTTTAATAGCTTTACCAACTACAAGTGGAACAGGTTCAGAAGTGACTTCTTATGCTGTTCTTACTGACAGAAAAAACAATATTAAAATTCCATTAAAAGATGATGTGATGTTTCCAGAGTTCGCAATACTCGATCCTGAACTTACCAAAACATTACCCAAATCTGTTGTAGCTGATTCAGGTATAGATGCTTTAACTCATGCTATTGAATCTTATACTTGTAAGGGAGCAAATTTCTATACTGAAATATATGCTCTTTACTCTATAAAACTTATCTTTAAAAATCTTTTTAGAATGTACAACAATATTAAAGATGAGGAAGCTAGAGTTGAGATGTCAAAAGCATCTTGTATAGCTGGTTTTGCTTTTGAGAAGTCTGGTTTAGGTATAAATCATAGTATAGCTCATGCTATTGGTGGAAAATTCCATATAGCTCATGGCAAAATAAATGGAACTATATTACCATATATAATCAGATTTAACTCAGAAGATAAAACTACTGCTAAAAAATACTTTGAAATTGCAAAAGACTTAGGTTTTCCTGCAAATACAATAGAAGAAGGTGCTGAAAGTTTAGCTATTGCTGTTGAACTATTGAATAAAAGTTTAGGACTTCCTTCTTGTGTAAAAGATTTAGCAATAGACAAAGAAAAATATAGAAGTGAAATAGATTTTATGTCAAAATCTGCACTTGAAGATATTTGTACTGCTGGAAATATAAAAGAAGTAAATTTAGAAGATTTAAAAAAATTATTTGAAAAAGTGTATGGATAATAAAGAAATGACATTAATTTGACATTTTTTATTATTATAATTCAAATAATACAAAATATTATTAATTTTTTAGAATATAAGGAGGTAATTTGAGTATGCAAGAAAATTTAGTTCAAAAAATGGTAGCAGAAGTTGTTGAAAAACTTAAAGATAAAGGAATTTCTGAAACTTCTAAAAAAGTAGAATCTGACTGTGCTTGTGCTAGCAAAACTGATTGTCGTTTGACAGAATTTGTAGGACTTACTACTCATGGTCATGGAATAGGACTTGTTATAGCTAATGTTGATTCAGCATTACACGAAGCAATGGGGCTTGACAAAAAATATCGTTCAATAGGTATTATTGGAGCGAGAACAGGAGCAGGTCCATTTATTATGGCTGCTGATGAAGCAGTAAAAGCTACAAATACCGAAGTTATTAGTATTGAGTTACCAAGAGATACTGAAGGTGGAGCAGGACATGGTTCACTTATCCTATTTGGAGCTGAAGATGTATCAGATGTAAAAAGAGCAGTTGAAGTTGCTATTAATAATGTAACTGAAAAATTTGGAGATGTATATGCTAACAGTGTTGGACATATAGAACTTCAATATACTGCAAGAGCATCTTATGCTGTTAACAAAGCTTTTGGAGCACCACTTGGAAAAGCATTTGGTTTAATTGTTGGAGCACCGGCTGCTATTGGTGTTGTTATAGCTGACGTTGCAGTAAAAGCAGCAAGTGTTGAGGTTTTAGCTTACTCATCTCCTTCAAAAGGAACTAGCTATTCAAACGAAGCTATCTTAGCAATTTGTGGGGACTCTGGAGCAGTTAAACAAGCAGTTTTAGCTGCAAAAGAAGTTGGAGTAAAACTTCTTGAAGCAATGGGTGGAGAAGCACCATCTGCATCTCATCCATATATCTAAAATAAAATAGGAGGGTTGGTATGAAGTCTAAACGTTTTGAGGTATTAGGTAATAGACCTGTAAATAAAGATGGATATGTAAAGGAATGGCCAGAAGTTGGATTGATAGCAATGAATTCACCTTTGGATCCAAAACCAAGTATAGTTATAGAAAATGGAAAAGTAGTAGAACTAGATGGTAAAAAGAGAGCAAATTTCGATTTACTAGACTATTTCATAGCAGATTATGGAATAGTATTAAAAAATGCTGAAAAAGTTATGGCTATGGACTCATTAGTAATAGCTAAAAAACTTGTTGATATAAATGTTACAAGAGATGAAATATTAGAAATAACATTATCATTAACTCCTGCAAAAATGGCAGAAGTAATTGGGAAGTTATCAGTTCTTGAAATGATGATGGCAGTTAATAAGATGAGAGCAAGAAAAACTCCTTCTAACCAATGTCACGTTACAAACTTAAGAGACCTTCCAGTACAAATAGCTGCTGATGCTGCAGAAGCTGCACTTAGAGGATTTGCAGAACAAGAAACTACAGTTGCAGTTGCAAGATATGCTCCATTTAATGCAATTTCATTACTTATAGGAGCTCAAGCTGGTAGACCTGGAATCTTAACTCAATGTGCAGTTGAAGAAGCTACAGAACTTTTACTAGGAATGAGAGGACTTACTTCTTATGCTGAAACAGTTTCAGTTTATGGAACAGAACCTGTATTTATTGATGGAGATGATACTCCTTGGTCAAAAACTTTCCTAGCTTCAGCTTATGCTTCAAGAGGATTAAAGATGAGATATACATCTGGATCTGGATCAGAAGTATTAATGGGATATGCAGAAGGATGCTCAATGTTATACCTAGAATGTCGTTGCTTATTCATAACAAAAGGAGCAGGAGTTCAAGGAATACAAAATGGTTCTGTTAGCTGTATTGGAGTGCCAGGAGCAGTACCAGGTGGTATAAGAGAAGTTCTAGGTGAAAACTTAGTTGCAATGTTACTTGACCTTGAATGTGCTTCAAGTAATGACCAAACATTTACTCACTCTGACTTAAGAAGAGTTGCAAGATCTTTAATGCAAATGATACCAGGAACTGACTTTATCTGTTCAGGATATAGTTCAACTCCTAACTATGATAATATGTTTGCTGGTTCTAACTGGGATGCAGAAGACTATGATGACTGGAACATAATACAAAGAGACTTAAAAATAGATGCTGGACTAAGACCAGTTAGAGAAGAAGAAGTTATAAAAGTAAGAAACAAAGCTGCAAGAGCTATACAAGCTGTATTTGATGCTTTAGGTTTCCCTGAAATAACTGATGAAGAAGTTGAAGCAGCTACTTATGCTCATGGAAGTAAAGATATCCCTGAAAGAGATATGGTTGCTGACATGAAAGCAGCTAGTGAAATGATGGAAAGAGGAATCACAGGTATAGATATAGTTAAAGCTCTAAAATCAAAAGGATTTGATGATTTAGCAGATAGTTTATTAAAACTTATGAAACTTAGAGTATCTGGAGATCACTTACATACATCTGCAATCTTAGATAAGGATTTCAATGTAATAAGTGCTGTAAATGATAGAAATGACTACACAGGACCTGGAACTGGATATCAAATTTCTGCTGAAAGATGGGCTGAACTTTCTGACATTCAAAATGCAGCAGATGCATCAAAAATTAAATAGGCTAAGAGGAGGTACAGATGCAACTAAATGATAAAGATATTAGAAATATCATAGAAGAAGTAGTAAAAAGATATTTAAGTAGCTCTGAAAATTCTGAAGTTAAAGATACTCCTGTTGTTACAAGAGCAGAAGAAAGAGTTGGTAATAAATTAGAATTAATTGATGAAGGACAAGCTCAAAAAGGAACTAGAAGTGATGAAGTTATAATTGCAGTAGCACCTGCTTTTGGAGTATACCAAACAGAAACTATAACTCATATACCTCATGCTGATGTTTTAAAAGAAATCATGGCTGGTATAGAAGAAGAAGGATTAGTTCCAAGAGTTATAAGAGTATTGAGAACATCAGATGTTTCAATACTTGCAAATGATGGAGCTAAATTAAGTGGTTCAGGTATAGGAATAGGACTACAATCTAAGGGAACAGCTGTTATTCACCAAAAAGATTTATTCCCATTAACTAACCTTGAATTATTCCCACAAGCACCATTGATTCAAAGAGAACATTATAGAATGATTGGTAAAAACGCAGCTAAATATGCAAAAGGAGAATCTCCTAAGCCAGTTCCTCAAATGAATGACCAAATGGCTAGACCTAAATACCAATCAATAGCAGCATTATTACATATAAAAGAAACTGAACATGTAAAAGTTAATGCAAAACCAGTTCAATTAAAAGTTGTATTTAAATAAGGTGGTGAGAAATTTGGATCAAGAATTATTAGAAAAAATGGTAAAAGAAGTTATGGCTTCTCTAGCTGGAAATAACAGTGTGAATAATGAAGAAAGTCCAAGAAGTACAAATAAAGTAAATCGTCAAGATTATCCTTTAAGTATAAAAAGAACTGATTTAGTTAAATCAGCAACAGGAAAAAGATTAGAAGATATCACTATTGAAAATGTTATGAGTGGAAAAATTGGAGCAGAAGATTGTAGAATAGCTCCTGAAACTCTTGAAATGCAAGCTCAAATAGCTGAAAGTGTTGGAAGACATGCCTTTGCAAGAAATTTAAGAAGAGCAGCTGAACTTATAGCAGTTCCTGATACAAGAGTACTTGAAATCTACAATGCTTTAAGACCATATAGATCTACAAAAGCTGAATTATTAGCAATAGCTGATGAATTAGCAAATAAATATAATGCAAAAGTTAATGCTCAACTTGTTAAAGAAGCTGCAGAACTATATGAAAAAAGAGATAGATTAAGAAAAGATTAATTTTTCTGTTAGGAGTAAAAGATGAAACTTATTGTAGGAATAGATATAGGAAATGCAACAACAGAAAGTACTCTTGCAGAAGTTGATGGAGAAAATATAAAAGTCATAGGTAGTAGTATAGAAAAAACTACTGGTATAAAAGGAACAAAAGAAAATATAAAAGGTGTCTATCAATCTTTATATAAACTTTTTGAAAAAACAGGGACAAGTTTAGAAGAACTTTCACTTATAAGAATAAATGAAGCAGCTCCAGTAATTGGCGATGTTGCCATGGAAACTATCACTGAAACAATAATAACCGAATCAACGATGATTGGGCATAATCCTTCAACACCAGGAGGAATAGGGGTAGGAGTTGGAATATCTGTTCTTTTAAATGATATAGATGATAGTTTTATAAATAAAGATGTAATAGCACTTGTTCCAGAAAGCATAGACTTTGAAAGTGCAGCTTTTAAAATCAATCAACTGAATGCAAAAGGAATAAATATAAGGGGAGCTATTATACAAAAAGACGACGCTGTCTTAGTTAATAATAGACTTGATCATAAAATTCCAATAGTTGATGAGGTTTTACATTTTGATAGAATTCCTATGAATATGTTAACTGCTTTGGAAGTAGCTGATAAAGGTAAAGTTATTTCGATGTTATCAAATCCTTATGGAATAGCAACACTTTTTAATCTGACTTCAGAAGAAACAAAAATGGTAGTGCCTATTTCAAGAGCTTTAATAGGTAATAGATCAGCAGTTGTTATAAAAACTCCTAAAGGAGATGTAAAGTCAAGAGTTATTCCAGCAGGTTCAATTCATATAGAAGGACAAATGAAAAATAGACTTGTTTCATTAGATAATGGAGCTGAGGCTATTATGACAGTCCTAGAACAATGTTATCCTGTTATTGATGTCTGGGGAGAAAAAGGTACTAATGCTGGTGGAATGCTTGAAAGAGTTAGAATTGTTATGGCACAACTGACTAATCAAGATCCTAAGAATATAAAAATTCAAGATTTGTTAGCAGTTAATACTTTTGTTCCACAAAAAGTTAAAGGTGGAATAGCAGAAGAATTTTCTATGGAAAATGCTATTGGACTTGCGGCTATGGTAAAAGCTGATAAACTACAAATGGAAATGATAGCAACGGAGCTACAAAATAAAATAAATAAAAAAGTTGTAGTTGGTGGAGTAGAAGCTGAAATGGCAATCATAGGTGCCTTAACAACACCAGGAACAGCAAAACCTTTAGCAATAATTGACATGGGAGCAGGTTCAACAGATGCCTCTATAATGACAACTGATGGAACAATATCATCTTGTCACTTAGCTGGAGCTGGAAATATGGTAACTCTACTTATAGATAAAGAATTAGGTATAAACAATATTGAACTTTCTGAAGATATAAAGAAATATCCTTTAGCAAAAGTGGAAAGTTTATTTCATATAAGACACGAAGATGGAAGTGTAGAATTCTTTGAAGAAGCTCTTAATCCTAGTGTATTTGCAAGAGTAGTTATTTTAAAAGAAGGTGCTATGATTCCTTTAGATTCTAATCAAAGTTTAGAAAAAATTAAAAATGTAAGAAGAGAAGCTAAGGAAAAAGTTTTTGTGACTAATACACTAAGAGCTTTAAAGAAGGTTATACCTAGTGGAAATGTTAGAGACATAGATTATGTGGTATTAGTTGGAGGTTCAGCTCTTGACTTTGAAATACCTCAAATGGTTACTGAAGCACTTTCTCATTATGGAGTAGTAGCTGGAAAGGGTAATATAAGAGGAGTAGAAGGACCAAGAAATGCTGTTGCAACTGGACTAGCTCTATCATATAAGGGGGAATAATGACTATCAGTTTAAGAGAACGCTTAATGAACGAAGAGAAAAACCCCGTAGCTATAAATATTTATTATAATAAAAACTTAGCTATTGATAAGAGAATAAAAACTATCCTATGTGGTATAGAAGAAGAAGAAATTCCTTTTATACTGATTCCAGATGATGGAGATGATGTAAAAGTCTTAGGAGATAAGGCCGCAAAATCTTCAAAATTAGGAGTTGGAATAGGAATAAGCTCAAACAGAGTAACTCTTTATCAAGAAAAGTTAAGTATAGAAAAACCTTTATTTGAATGTAGTCTTAATAGCTCTGATTATATATTGAGAGCAATAGGAACAAATGGAGCAAGACTTATAAAAGGGAATCCATTTATAATAATTTAATCCCTTTCTCAACTCAAATGAAAGGAGGGAAGAGATGTTAGAGGCACTTGGACTTATTGAAGTAGTCGGATTGGTTGGAGCTATAGAAGCAGCAGATACCGCAAGTAAAGCTGCTGATGTAAAAGTTATAGGCTATGAATTGACCAAAGGCTCAGGAATGGTTCTTGTAAAAATAATTGGAGGAGTTTCAGCAGTAAAGGCTGCTGTTGATGCAGCAAGTATGGCAGCTGAGAGAATATCTCAAGTTGTTAGTAAGCTTGTCATTGCAAGACCCTCTGATGAATTAGATAAAATTATAAATGTTGAAAAAGAAAACTCTGATGAAAAACTTGAAGAAAAAGAAGAAGTTATAACAGAAGAAGTCATTGAAGAAGTTGTTGAAAATAATGAAAATGATGAAGTCAGTGAAATCTTAGAAGAGATTAAAGAAATTCAAGTTACAAAAAATAATAAAAAAAGTAAAAATAAAAAATAAAAATTAGGAGGAAAAAATTATGAGTAACGCATTAGGTATGATAGAAACTAAAGGACTTGTTGGAGCTATAGAAGCAGCAGATGCTATGACTAAATCAGCAAATGTTGAATTAGTAGGTTATGAAAAAATAGGTTCAGGACTTGTTACTGTTATGGTTAGAGGAGATGTAGGAGCTGTTAAAGCTGCTGTTGATGCAGGAGCTGCTGCTGCTGAAAGAGTTGGAGAAGTAAAATCTGTTCATGTTATTCCAAGACCTCATACAGATACAGAAAAATTATTACCAAAATTAGATAAATAATAAGAGGTAAAAAATGAAAGATATCAGAGGAATTATTAAAGAGGTGTTAGAGGAAATAATTTCCGATGATGTGATTATAGGAGTTTCAAACAGACATATACATCTTTCCCAAAAGGACTTAGATGTCCTTTTTGGGAAAGATTATAAACTAAGTAAAATGAAGGATATGAAACAACCTGGGCAATTTGCAACAAATGAAAAAGTAGATATCATAGGTCCTAAGGGTAAATTTACAGGGGTTAGAATAATAGGTCCTGTTAGAAAAGAAACTCAGGTTGAAATCTCAATTACAGATAGTTTTAAACTTGGTTTAACTCCACCAATCAGACAATCAGGAGATTTAGAAGGAACACCTGGAATTAAAATAGTAGGTCCTATGGGAGAAATAGAAATCTCTAAGGGTGTCATAATTGCAGGAAGACATATCCATATGCCCAAATATATAGCTGATATAAGAGGTTATAAGGATGGGGAAATCGTTAAGGTCGAAACTTATGGAGAAAGAAAAATTATTATGTGTAATGTCGTTTTAAGAGTCAGTGATAAAATGGCGAAAGAAATGCATATAGATGTTGATGAGGCTAATGCAGCAGCCTTAAAAAACAATGACTATGTAAAAATAATTAGAGAATAAGACTGAGGTAGAGATGGAACTAGATAAAATTATTGAATATATAGTACAAGAAGTTGTAAAGAAAATAAACTCTCAAAATATAATTGAGGAATTTAGTCCAAAAGAAAAAATTCTAGTTGCTATAACTGGAAGCACAAACAACTTAGAACAAATAGTTTTAGAGCTTAGAAAGATTTCTAAAAACTATGATTTAAGTTTAGTTTTTTCTGAGGCTGCAAAAAGTATTATAGATGAGAATATGTTTTCAGAATTTCATATAATCAAAGATTTCTCAATTAAAAATTATGATGAAATTTTATCTAAAAATAGCATTATTCTTCTTCCACTACTTACAAAAAATACAGTTGCAAAACTTGTTGTGGGAATAAGAGATAATGCTGTTACAAACTTAGTTTCAAAGGCTTTATTGCTAGAAAAAAGGGTAATTGCAGCCTATGATTCTTGTATAGTAAATAATGAAGTTCCTTATGCGAAGCTAATAAATTCAAATGTTGAAAAACTAAAAGATTATGGGCTTATCTTTGTACAAGCTAGGGAATTAGCAGACTATATGTTGAATAAGAAAGATTTAGAAATAAACTCTTTAAGAGAAAAAAATGTAATAGTAGCTAAGGATCTTAAAGATTTATATGATAAAAAAATTATTATTTCTAAAAATACTGTTGTAACTACTTTAGCAAAAGAAAGAGCCAAAGAAAATAACATAGTATTTGAAGAAAAATAAATAGAGTTGGAGGCTTAATATGTTTCTAGCAAAAATAGTAGGAAAAATAGTATCTGTAACAAAAAATGAAGGCTTACACGGAAAAAAGATATTGATTGCTGTGCCAATCAATATGAATGATGAAGTTATTGGTGGTGAAATAATAAGCCTTGATAATGTTGGGGCTGGGATAGGAGATAAGGTTCTAATTGCAACTGGAGATGTTGCAAGATTTGCCTTTGATGATGAAAAAGACTATCCAATAGACTCTGCAATAATTTCTATAGTTGACAGTGTTGAGCAATCTTAGGTGGTTGAGATGGATATAAACTTAATAAAGAATTATATTGAAAAAGCTGATTTCGATGAAAATATTATCTTCAACACTGACATTAATACTAGTTTAGAAAAAAGTATTGCTAATAATATAGATGAAGTCATAGAACTTATTAGAAAAATTGATAAGTTTATAGGTAATCAAGACTTTTCAAATATATTAAAAGAGCTTTCTAAGAATTTTTTACTTATAAAAGATAGAAAAAATATATCTTTTGAAACTAAAAATATAGAAAACTGTACTCTAAAATATTCTAATGTCCTTTCCTTACAAGATGAATATAAAATCCCTGAAGAAAATGAAGAAGTCTTGATGGCCTATCTTCTATATATAATTACTAAAAAGATTCAAAGAAGATTCAACTTTCTTTCTAGGAATAAAGAAATCAAATTGGAACTTTTAGATTATATAAGTAAAAGCCGTGATTTTTTCCATATTATGTATAAATTTTTACAAGAAAAAGTTATGATTAAATATGTTGTAGAACTTATTTCTGAGAAATTATCTTCAATAGAAGTGGATAATGGTCTATCTTTGGAAAAAGCTAGAAAAATTATTAGAGCTGGACAAAAGAAAGCAAAAGAAATGAATCTTGCAGCTGTCTTTGCTGTTGTAAATTCAGAAGGGAATTTAATAATAGAAGAAAGAATGGATAATGCAATATTAGTAAGTGTTGAGGTCGCATATAAAAAGGCTTATACTGCTGCTGCACTAAAATTAAATACTGCAGATTTAACTCCATTAGTTCAACCAGGAGCTATGTTCTATGGACTACAAGCAGATCCTAAATATATAGTTTTTGGTGGAGGTATGCTTTTAAAAGTTGATGGAAAAATAGTTGGAGCAGTAGGAGTAAGTGGCGGAAGTGCTCAAGAAGATATGGAAATAGCAAAAGCCTGTGTAGATGCTTTTGAAACTATTTAATTGAGAGGAGAACTTATGGAATTAGAAGTAAAGAACATAGAAGAAATAGTAGACTTGATAATGAAAAAAATGACTGAAAGCAATGTTACTGTTTCTTATGATTCTAAAAATGGTGTCTTTGATGATGTAGATGTGGCTATAGCTGAAGCTAAAAAGGCTCAAACAGTTCTATTTTCTTCAAAGTTAGAATTAAGAGAAAGAATAATAGCTTCGATAAGAGAAACTATGAGAGCTCATATCACTGAACTATCAGAACTTGCTGTAAAAGAAACTGGTATGGGAAGAGTTAAAGATAAAGAGCAAAAAAATAGAGTTGCTATTGATAGAACACCAGGTTTAGAAGATTTAAAGGCTTTTGCTTTCAGTGGAGATGATGGACTTACTGTCATGGAATTCTCTCCTTATGGAGTGATTGGAGCTATAACTCCTTCAACAAATCCAAGTGAAACTGTAATTTGTAATTCTATTGGAATGATAGCAGCAGGAAATGCAGTAATATTTGCACCTCACCCTGGAGCTAAAAGAACTTCAATTAGAACTGTAGAATTAGTAAATGAAGCTATTAAAAAAGTTGGTGGACCTGAAAACCTAGTTGTAACTATTACAGAACCAAGTATAGAAAACACTGAAAAAATAATAGCAAATCCTAATATCAAAATGCTTGTTGCCACAGGAGGACCTGGAGTTGTAAAGACTGTTATGTCTAGTGGTAAAAAAGCTATAGGGGCAGGAGCAGGAAATCCTCCAGTTCTAGTTGACGAAACTGCTGATATAGAAAAAGCTGCTAAAGATATAATTGATGGTTGTAGCTTTGATAACAACCTTCCTTGTACAGCTGAAAAAGAAGTTATTGCAGTTGATTCAATAGTAAATTATTTAATTTTTGAAATGCAAAAAAATGGAGCTTATCTTTTAAAAGATAAAGAACTTATAGAAAAGTTAGTATCTTTAGTTTTAAAGAATAATTCTCCAGATAGAAAATATGTTGGAAAAGATGCTAAATATATTCTTAAACAATTAGGAATAGAAGTGGGAGATGAAATCAGAGTTATAATTGTTGAAACTGATAAAAATCATCCATTCGCAGTTGAAGAATTATTGATGCCAGTTCTTCCAATAGTTAAAGTTAAAGATGCCTTAGAAGGAATTAAAGTTGCTAAAGAATTAGAAAGAGGTCTAAGACATACAGCTATAATTCACTCTAAAAATATTGATATCTTATCAAAATATGCAAGAGAAATGGAAACAACTATCCTTGTTAAGAATGGACCTTCTTATGCTGGAATAGGAATTGGTGGAGAAGGACATGTAACATTTACAATAGCAGGCCCAACAGGAGAAGGACTTACATCAGCTAGAAGTTTTGCAAGAAATAGAAGATGTGTTCTTGTTGGAGGATTCTCAATAAAATAACTAATAATACAAAACTTATAAGGAGAGTGTTGGTTGAGATTAAGTAGTTTTACATAATTACATTTTCTAATTAACACTCTCTATTTATCTAAGGAGGATTACTATGAGTAACATGAGCATGTATATTGGAGAATTTGTAGGGACGACATTGTTATTATTATTAGGTAATGGTGTAAATATGACTTGTAGCTTAAAACATAGTTATGGAAAAGGTGCAGGTTGGATAGTTACTACTGTTGGTTGGGGCTTTGCTGTTATGATTCCTGCCTATATTACAGGTTGGGTATCTGGAGCACATATGAACCCTGCTTTAACTATTGCCCTAGCAGTAACAGGTAAATTCCCTGGTAATTTAGTTCCAGGTTATATCGTTGCACAAATGTTAGGTGGAATTGCTGGTGCAACTTTGGCTTATCTTGTTTATAAAGTTCAAATGGATGCTGAGCCAGAAGCAGGAGTAAAACTTGGTGTTTTCTCAACAGGACCTTCTATCGATGCTCCTATATGGAATATCGTTACTGAAGTTATTGCTACTGCGTTACTATTAATAGGTGTATTAGCTATAGGTTATGGAGAAGTTGGAATTCAACCTGGTAATGGAGCATTGTTTGTTGGGCTTCTAATTGTTCTTCTAGGTATGGCAACAGGTGGTGCTACAGGATATGCACTTAATCCTGCAAGAGACTTAGGACCAAGAATAGCTCATGCTATTCTTCCTATAAAAGGTAAGGGAGGATCTAACTGGAAATATTCTTGGATACCAGTTGTAGGACCAATTATTGGTGCAATTTTAGGTGTAGTTATATTTGATGCATTTATAGCAGCAGTTTTATAAGCATATAAATAAAAATGGTGTTGATAATTTTCTGTCAACACCATTTTATTTAGAATTTATTAACTTTTTAGAAAAGGGAACTATTTAATTATTAGAAATCTTTTTTATTTTTTAAGATTTCTCCTGTATTAGCATCTATTAAGAACTCTCTATCTGCAAATCCTTCAGCAATTTCTACATCATATACTAATACACCATTTTTATGTTTTAATTCAATTTCTTTAAATTTTCCATTTTTAGAATTTTTTAATGCAATTTCTTTTGCTTTATCATAAGAAATTTTTGGTTCATTTACTGATTTAGCTTTTCCAGATCCTTTTTGTTCTTGTTCAAATTTTACTATTGCTCCTGTTTCAGCATCTATTTCATAATCTTTTTCTATATTTCCATCCATAACTTCAACTTCATAAACCATTCTTCCATTTTCTTTGTCTAGTTTGAATTTAGTTATTTGTCCACCTTGTGCTTCTTTTAAAGCTATGTCCTTTGCTTGTTGTTCACTTATTGCTGCTAAAGCACTTGTTGAAAATCCTATACTTCCTAAAATTATTGCTCCTACTATTAGTATTTTTTTCATTTAAATCCTCTCCTCTTTTTTATTTTATATTATTTTATTTTTTTCTTTCATCTCTATACTCTAATTATAATTCGCGATTATGAATTATAAATGAATACTCTGTTTTATTTTTATTTTTTTTATATTATTTTTGTAAATCATTATTTTCCCTATTTTAGAGATGGATATTCTCTATATATGATGGCTTAAGAGAAGTTTTATAAACTTTCTCTCAAGCTCTTGTACAACAAATATACACAAGTAAAATGAATACTAAATGAAAACACTCCATCTTTTTTAATACATATTTTATTTTACATATAAGGCTCAAAAAATGATATAATATTTTATAATTGATAATTTAACATAATAAGGAAGTATAGAATGAAAAAAATTTTAATAACTGGTGCAAGCTCTGGTATAGGAAAAGAGCTTGCTATAAACTTAACAGATAAAACAGATGAGCTTTTTTTACTAGCAAGATCTATAGATAAGTTAGAACTTTTAAAAAAAGACTTAGAAGAAAAAAATTCTTCACTAAAATGTGAATGTATAAAATATGATTTAAGTGATATAGAGAACTTAGATAAAATCATTGAAAATTATGATATAGATTTACTTATTAATTGTGCAGGCTTTGGAAAGATTACAGATTTTTCAAAACTAAGTGATAAGGAAGATTTAGATACTATCAATGTAAATTTTATCTCTCCTATGTTACTGACAAAAAAATATTCTGAAAAATTTTTACAAAAGGGACAAGGAATAATTTTAAATGTCTGTTCAACTGCTGCCCTATATCAACATCCATATATGGCGATATATAGCTCAACTAAGTCAGCTCTTTTACATTATTCTTTAGCACTTGATGAAGAGCTACATAATAAAAATAAGAATGTAAGAGTTCTATCTGTCTGTCCTGGTCCAACTGCAAGTAACTTTTTTGACAAGGACATACAAGCAAAATTTGGAAGCTCACAAAAATTTATGATGAGCTCTGAAGATGTAGCTAAAAGAATTATAAAAATAATTGAAAAGAAAAAAAGATTTTCTATAATAGGTTTTAGAAATAAGCTTTCTATGTTTCTACTAAACCTCTTACCTGCTTCTTTGCAATTAAGACTAGTAGGTCTAATCTTAAAAAAGGTGATTAAATGATAGAACTATTTTATTTTTTACTGACAATAACAATAATTTTACTCATTTTAAAATTGTTCTTTTCTTTTGCCTATTTCTATAAAATAGATAAATTCAAAAAGACTGAAATAGATGAAAAAAAATACACTGTGCTTCAACCTATTCTATCAGGAGATCCTAGACTTGAAGAAGATTTAACAGCTAATTTAAAAAATACTACTGACATGAATTTTATTTGGCTTGTTGATAAAAGTGATAAAGTCGCTATAGATACAGTTGGAAATATTTTAAAAGATAAAAATTATTCAAATAGAATTGAAGTCTACTACTTAGATGATGTCCCTCAGGACTTAAATCCTAAGATATTTAAACTTGCTCAAGTTGTAGATAAAATTAAAACTGAGTATTCCATAATTTTAGATGATGATGCCGTTATAGATAGAAAAAAACTAAATGAATTAAGTGTATATGAAAAAGATAAAGATGAATGGATAGCAACAGGAATTCCTTTTAACTATAATATTAAAGGCTTTTATTCAAAATTAATTTCAGCCTTTATTAATTCCAATTCCATTTTTTCATATTTTTCTTTATCATTTTTAAAAGAAAATAAGACTATAAATGGAATGTTCTATATTTTAAGAACTGATATTTTAAAAAAATATTCTGCCTTTGAGGAGATAAAATATTGGCTTTGTGATGACTTAGCTCTAGCAACTTATTTACTTTCAAAGAGGGTAAAAATCATACAAAGTACTATTTTTTGTAATGTGAGAAATACAGTTCCAAGCTTAAAAAGATATATACTTCTTATGAAAAGATGGTTGCTATTTAGCAATGTATATATGAAAAATGCTTTTTCTACAAAATTTTTATTTATAATATTGCTTCCTACTTTATTACCAACTATTTTATTATTTTTTAGTTTCTATTTAGGTATAGATTATTTGGTGATAGTACTTAATCTTTTTATAGGAAAAATTGCACTATTTCATATAGTGAGACTTTTTATTTATCAAGAAAACTATGAAGAAAACTCGTTTAAAAAATCTCTATTTGTTTTTTCGCCTCAAACTACAGAACTTCTATATGAATTATTAAGTGAATTTTTATTACCTTTTATGTTAATATATACTCTTTTAACTCCTCCTGTAATCCTATGGAGAAATAAAAAAATCAGAGTTAAAGATGGGAAGATACACTATGAAATTTAAAGAATATTTAGAAAAATTAGAGAGTTTAGATGTTTCAAAAACTCTTTTAAAAGAAGATAAAATAGTCTTTGTTATAAGTGGAAGTAGCAATCTAAAAACTGCTGCCTTAGAGCCTGATAGATTTGAAATATTGAATATTTTTAAAGAATTTGGCTATAAGGTGATAAAGTCTAACTTTCCTTACAATGAAGATTTTCCCTATGATGAATTTGAAGATATCAATATACTAAAGGCCAGTTTATCCAATATTGCTTACTATCCTCATACTCTTTTTAATAAGAGATTTGAAAAAGAGATTTTAAGACATTTAGAGCCTATAAAATCTTTAAAAGATGTCATTATTATTTCTCAAAGTTCAGGTTTAAATGTGTGGAAAAAATTTATGGAGCTATCAGACTTCAACAATGAAAATATTAAAATGTTTGCACTAGGACCTGTTGGAAAAGGCTATGGTAAACTAAATAATGTGGTAGTTCTTAAAGGAATTTTTGATATCTACAGTTGGCTTTTAGACTTTCATAAGTCTGATAAAATAGTTAATTGTGGACATTTAGGATATTTTAAAGATAGAAAGGTTAAGGAAATAATCTATGAATACTTACAAAGAAAAAATTAAAATTGCAGTTGTTGCTCCTCCTTTCAGTGGGCATCTTTATCCTATTTTAGAATTAGTTTTACCTCTATTAAAGAAAATTGATAAGTATGATATCTGTGTTTACACAGGCTTTAAAAAGAAAGAAGTTGTTGAAAGATTAGGTTTTCCTGTAAAAATTTTACTTGAAGATAGACCTGATGTCTTTGAAAACATATCTGATACAGATAAGAAAACTAATCCTATCATAGCTTACAAGCAATTTAAGGAAAACTTAGGACTTATGCCTAAAATTATAAAGGAGATGGAAGATTATTTTAGTAAAGAGAAACCAGATATAATTGTAGCAGACTTTATTGCTGTTCCTGTTTGTTTTGTTTCTAAAAAATTAAATATCCCTTGGATTACAAGTATTCCTACTCCTTTTGCTATAGAGAATAAGACAACTACTCCTGCCTATGTTGGTGGACTATATCCCAAAAATAATTTTTTCTTTAAATTAAGAGATAAATTTGCTCGTGGATTTATTAGAACTTTTAAAAAATTACTTTGCTTTATACTAAGAAAACAATTAAAAAAATTAGATTTTACATTGTATAATGAAAAGGGAGAAGAAAATATCTATTCTCCTTATTCAATACTTGCTTTAGGTATGAAAGAAATTGAATTTAGAGATGATTTTCCTAGTCAATTTTCTTGGGCTGGACCTTGTTGTTCATCTCTTTTCAAAGATAGTGCAAAATTTGAAGTTGAAACTAAATTTGAAAAAATCATATTATTGACTAAGGGAACTCATTTAAAATGGGCTAAGAATTCTATAATTGATATAGCTAGAGAACTTTCTCAAAAATATCCAAACTACCTGTTTGTAGTTTCATTGGGATCTTATTTAGAAAGAGAAAAAGAAATTATAAAAGAAAAGAATTTACAAGTATATCATTATTTAGATTATGATGAAATTTTACCTAAGGTTGACTATGTAATTCATCATGGTGGAGCAGGCATACTTTACTCTTGTATTAAGCATAACAAGCCTGCTGTTATTATTCCCCATGATTATGACCAATTTGATTATGGGGTAAGAGCAGATTTAGCCGAGATTGCCTTTGTTGCAAATTTAAAATCAAAGAAATCTATTTTAAAAGCCTTTGATAAAATGCTAGAAAGAAAAGAATGGAAAAATTTAGAAAAATTATCAAAAGATTTCAATAATTATTCTCCTAGTGACTTATTAGAAAAAGAAATTGATAGAATTTTGAAGGGGGTTAAAAAGTGAAAATTTTACTTACAGGAGCAACAGGTTTTTTAGGAAAATATGTAATAGATGAATTAAAAAATAATTCTTATCAAGTTGTTGCCTTCGGTAGAAATGAAAAGATAGGAAAGACATTGATTGATGAAAATGTTGAATTTTTTAAGGGGGATATAGACAATTTAGATGATCTATATAAGGCTTCTCAAGATTGTTCAGCAGTTATCCATGCTGCTGCTCTCTCTACTGTTTGGGGACTATGGGAAGACTTCTATAATGTAAATGTTATAGGAACAAAAAATATTGTTCAAGTCTGTGAAGAAAAAAAATTAAAATTAGTTTTTGTTTCATCTCCTAGTATATATGCAGGAGCAAAGGATCAATTAGATGTTAAAGAAGATGAAGCACCTAAAGAAAATGATTTAAACTACTATATAAAAAGTAAGATTATGGCAGAGAATATAATTAAAGCTTCTAATCTAGACTATATGATAATTCGTCCTAGAGGATTATTTGGTATAGGCGATACTAGTATAATTCCGAGACTTTTAGAATTAAATAAAAAAATGGGTATTCCTCTTTTTGTTGATGGTAAGCAAAAAGTGGATATAACTTGTGTTGAGAATGTTGCTTATTCTTTAAGATTGGCATTGGAAAACAAAGAACATTCAAGAGAAATTTACAATATAACTAATGGTGAGCCTATAGAATTTAAAGAAATCTTAACTCTATTCTTCAATGAAATGGGAACTGAAGGAAAGTATTTAAAATGGAACTATAATTTAGTCTTACCTTTAGTTTCATTTTTAGAGAAAGTCTATAAGTTATTTAGAATAAAAAAAGAGCCTCCTATAACTAAGTACACTCTATATTTAATGAGATACAGTCAAACTTTAAACATTGATAAGGCTAGAAAAGAATTGGGCTATTCTCCAAAAATGTCTATACTAGAAGGAGTTAAAAACTATGTTGAACACAGTAAAAAAAATGATAGAAAGAGTTGATTATTTCGCCTGTGGTTATTGTACCAATGATTTAAAAAGAGTTTTTAAAGGTTTTGATAAAACTATAGTCAATTTCAATGCAGGAGTTTTTTTGATAAAACATAGAGAAAAAGGCTATATACTCTATGATACAGGCTACTCTATGGATATTTTAAAAAACAATATTAAATATTTTTTATATAGATTTGCCAATCCTATAACTTTAAAAAGAGAAGATATAATAGACTATCAACTTAAAGCAAAGGGTATAAGTCCAGATGAAATCAAATATATTATTATTTCTCATCTACATCCTGACCATATTGGAGGCTTAAAATTTTTTCCGAATTCTTACCTAATTTTAACCAAAACTTGTTATAATGATTTTAAGTTAAAAAAGGATGGACTATTAATTTTTGATGAATTGTTACCAGAAGATTTTGAAAAAAGGTTGATAATCATAGATGATTTTAAAGAAAATACTCAATTTCCTTATAGAAATTCTTGTGATTTATTTTCTGATTCATCTATGTTTCTTGTAGAGGTAAGTGGACATACTAAGGGGCAAGCTTGTTTATTTCTTCCTGAAGATAATTTATTTCTTGCTGCTGATGTATGTTGGGGAACAGATTTTTTACCTCTTACAGAAAAAATGAAATGGCTTCCTAGAAAAATTCAAAATAACTTTGAAGAATATAAAAAAGGTACTAAGTTATTAGAAAAATTAATAGAAGATAAAATTTCAGTCATCGTCAGTCACGACAAAAAAGAAAAAATAATAGATATACTGAGTAATTAAAAAAATAAATGAGTTACATTATAAATTTCACTATTAAAATTTTCTTTGAATTTAATATTAATAGTTTTAAATAAGATTACTGCGACGTCCTATAATGTTGAGAGAGCCTTTGTGGAGCTCTAGAAACATTATAGGCTGGCAAGTAATCGCTATATATAATTAGAAATTATTTAAATCTTTCAAAGAAAATTTTTTAAAGCTCTACTCAGTAACGAATTATTTTTTTGATGTAAGGGGGGATAAAATGAATAAAATATTGAAAATTATATCTACTTTTGTAAAAGTTAGATACTTTTCTAAGTGGACTTCAAGAGATAAACTTTTAAAATATCAAGATGAACAAGTTGAAAAACATTTAAAATTTTTAAAAGAAAATTCACCATATTTTAAAACTCATCAAATCACAGATGACTTCACTATGAACAAAGCATTTATGATGGAAAACTTCGATGAACTTAACACTTTAGGAGTAAAAAAAGATGAGGCTATGGAAATTGCTTTAAATAGTGAAAAAACTAGAAATTTTAGTCAAAAATACAAGGATATTTCAGTAGGCTTATCATCAGGTACATCTGGTCATAGAGGAATGTTTATAACAACTCCTGAAGAACAAGGTACATGGGCAGGAACAATTCTTGCTAAGATGCTACCTAAAAATGATATCTTTGGACATAAAATAGCATTTTTCCTAAGAGCAGACAATGACTTATACAAGACTATAAATTCATTTTTAATAAGTTTAGAGTATTTCGATACTTTTAAGGATATAGATGAGCATATTGAAAGATTAAATAAATATCTACCAACTATGATAGTTGCACCACCCTCGTTACTTTTAGTTCTTGCTAAAAAAATTGAAGAAGGAAAGTTAAAAGTTTCTCCAAGAAGACTTATCTCAGTTGCAGAGATTTTGGAGAAAGCTGATGAAGAATATATAAAGAAACAATTTAATTTAAAAATAATACATCAAATTTATCAAGCTACTGAAGGTTTCTTAGCTTGTACTTGTGAATATGGACATCTACATCTCAACGAAGATTTAATAAAATTTGAAAAGCAGTATATAGATGAAAAGAGATTTTATCCAATAATTACTGATTTTAGAAGAACTAGTCAACCTTTTGTAAAATATTATCTAAATGATATCTTAGTTGAAAATACTGAGCCTTGTCAATGTGGTTCAGTTCTACAGAGAATAGAAAAGATAGAAGGACGTTCAGATGATATTTTCAAATTTACTAATAAGTTTGGAAAAGAAATTGTAGTCTTTCCTGATTTTATCAGAAGAACCATACTCTTTGTTGAAAATATAAGAGAATATCAAGTTTTTCAAGTAAGTGATAAATTATTAGAAGTCGCTATTTTAAATATTAGTGATGAACAAAAAGAATTAGTAAAAAATGAATTTAATAAGTTATTTACTTCATTAAATATTGAAAATATAGAAATAAAGTTTACAAATTATGAAATAGATAAAACTAAAAAACTAAAAAGAATAGTTAGGAAGGTAGAAAAATGAGAAGAATAAAATTTAAAGGATATGGAGTAGTATTACCTAAAAATACAGTTAATTTTAAAGATCATATTCGTTACAGAATAAGTGAAGGAGAAACTCAGCTTCAGCTTGCTGTTGCTGCCTGTGAAAAAGCTTTAAAGAATTCTAATATTTCTATAAATGATATTGATTGTATAGTTTCAGCTTCTGCTGTTGGTGTACAACCTATTCCTTGTATGGCAGCTTTAATTCATGAAAAGATAGCAAAAGGAACTTCTATTCCTGCACTTGATATAAATACAACATGTACAAGTTTTATAACAGCCCTAGACACTATGTCTTATCTTTTAGAAGCAGGAAGATATAAAAGAGTCTTAATTGTTTCTTGTGATGTTGCTTCATCAGCATTAAATCCTAATCAAAAAGAAAGTTTCCAACTTTTCAGTGATGGAGCAGTAGCCTTTGTTGTGGAAAAATCTGATGAAGAAATAGGAATCATAGACTCTATATTAAAAACTTGGTCTGAAGGAGCACATTCAACTGAAATTCGTGGAGGTTTAAGTAATTTCCACCCTAAATATTATTCTGAAAATACAAAAGAAGAATATATGTTTGACATGTCTGGAAAGAGTATTCTAGCTCTTTGTATCAAAGAAATCCCTAAAATGTTTAAAGAATTTTTAGAAAACAACAAGATGAAAGTATCTGATATTGACATGGTAGTTCCTCATCAAGCCAGTGTTGCTATGCCAATAGTTATGCAAAAATTAGGAGTAGCTAAAGGTCAATTTATAGATGAAGTTAAAGAATTTGGTAATATGGTTTCTGCCTCTGTCCCTATGACTCTAGCACATGGATTAGAACAGCAAAAAATTAAAAATGGTGATATAATATTACTTACAGGTACTGCTGCTGGACTTACTACAAATATGATGTTAATAAAAATCTAAAACATATAAAAGGGAGATTTAACAATGTTAAGAGAAGATGGGAGAAAATTTAACGAAGAAAGAAAAATTAAAATTACTAAAGATGTAAATATCTATGCAGAAGGTTCTGTTCTGATAGAAGTAGGAAATACTAAAGTTATCTGTACTGCCTCTGTAAGTGAAAAAGTTCCTCCATTTTTAAGAGGAACAGGAAAAGGTTGGGTTACTGCTGAATACTCTATGTTGCCTAGAGCTACAAATGAAAGAAATCAAAGAGAGGCTAGTAAAGGTAAATTAACAGGTAGAACTGTTGAAATCCAAAGACTTATTGGTAGAGCTTTAAGATCTGCAATAGATTTAGAAAAATTAGGTGAAAGACTTATAACTATTGACTGTGATGTTATTCAAGCTGATGGAGGAACAAGAACAACTTCAATAACAGGTGGTTATGTTGCTCTTGCTCTTGCTATAAAAAAATTATTAAAGGAAGAAATCCTAGAAGAAAATCCTTTAATAGCTAATGTTGCTGCTATAAGTGTTGGAAAAATAGATTCTGAATTGATGGTAGACTTGAAATATTCAGAAGATTCAGCTGCTGAAGTGGATATGAATGTCATTATGAATAAAAAAGGTGAGTTCATTGAAGTTCAAGGAACAGGTGAAGAAAGTACATTTACAAGAACTGAATTAAATGGACTTTTAGACTTAGCTGAAGCTTCTATAAAAAGAATTATAGACTTACAAGATAAGGTTATTGAACAAGAGAATTTAAAAATATTTCTTGCAACAGGAAATAAACATAAAATAGAAGAAATATCTGATATTTTTTCAGGTATAGAAAATATTGAAATTCTTTCAATAAAAGATGGTGTAGAAATTCCTGAAGTTATTGAAGATGGAACAACTTTTGAAGAAAATTCAAAGAAAAAAGCAGTAGAGATTGCAAAATTCTTGAATATGATTACTATTGCTGATGATTCTGGTCTTTGTGTTGATGCACTTAACGGTGAACCTGGAGTATATTCTGCTAGATATAGTGGAACTGGTGATGATTTAAAGAATAATGAAAAACTTATTGAAAACCTAAAAGGTGTAGAAAATAGAAAGGCTAAATTCGTCTCTGTAATAACTTTAGCAAAACCTAATGGAGAAACTTTCTCTTTTGAAGGAGAAATTCTTGGTGAAATAATTGATAATCCTAGAGGAAATACTGGTTTTGGTTATGATCCTCATTTCTATGTAGAGGAATATCAAAAAACTTTAGCTGAATTGCCTGAACTTAAAAATAAAATTAGTCATAGAGCTAAAGCATTGGAAAAATTAAAGAAAGAACTTAAAAATATCCTTTTATAGCAAGGACTTTCAAATAATAATATCTTTATATATTTTGATTAAAAAAATAATTGACTTATGGATATATTTATTATAAAATATGTAGAGAATAATTTATTTAGGGGGTACTACTATGAAAAAATTTTTACTTGCTTTAATGTTAGTGGGAGCTGTTTCAGCTGTTGCTGCAACTAAATCTGCTCCAAAATCTCAATATCCTGATGGAACTTATAGAGGAGTATATATTTCTGGTCAAGAAACTCAAGTTGAAGTTCAATTTAACTTAAAAAATGATGTGATTACTGATGCAAAATATAGAACTTTATTCTATAAAGGACATGACTGGTTAAAAGAAGATGATTTTATTGCTAAAAATGATGGATATATGAAACTTCTTGAAAGAATAACTAATAAAAAAATACAAGATGTTATGCCTACTATGTATAACTCTGAAGAAATAGAAAAAGGTGGAGCAACTGTAAGAGAAATGAAAGTTAGATCAGCTCTACAATACGGTCTAAATGTAGGACCATTTAAATTACCTAAAAAAGAAGCTAAATAGATCTTAATAAAAGCTAATGATTTCCTAAATAAAAATCCCTTTGTTATAGAGGGATTTTTATTTTACTCATTTTGTAAAGAATATGTTATAATAAAATAAATTAAAAATCAGATTAAGGAATTATTTTACTTATTATTTAACTTACAAATCAATATTCCTAATTTATAAATATTAAGATGGAGGAGCAGAATGACTAAGAAAAAAATAGTTATAGGTGTTATTGGTTCAGACTGTCATACAGTAGGGAATAAAATAATTCATAATAAATTAGAAGAAAGTGGCTTTGAAGTAGTAAATATTGGTGCTCTATCCCCTCAAATAGACTTTATAAATGCAGCTCTCGAAACAAATTCTGATGCAATTATTGTTTCTTCAATCTATGGTTATGGAGAATTAGATTGCCAAGGTATGAGAGAAAAATGTGACGAATATGGATTAAAAGATATACTTTTATACGTTGGTGGAAATATTGCTTCAAGTAATGAAGATTGGGAAAAAACTGAAAAAAGATTTAAAGAAATGGGCTTTAATAGAATATATAAACCAGGAACTCCAATAGAAGAAACAATAATTGATTTAAAAAAAGATTTTGAGGTGGAAAAATGAGTACCAGTATTTATCTTACAATAGATTTTGGGAGTACATATACAAAATTGACTGCAATAGATTTAGATAAAGGAGAAATAATTTCAACATCAAGAGCAATGACAACTGTTAAAACAGATGTTCTAGTTGGTTTTAATGAAGCATTTGAAGAACTAAAAAAAGATTTAGATAGAAAATTAAAAAATTATGAAATTGTTAAAAAAGTTGCTTGTTCTTCAGCAGCAGGTGGTTTAAAGATAATTGCTATTGGCTTAGTTCCAGAATTAACAACAGAAGCAGCTAAAAAAGCTGCATTGAGTTCAGGTGCAAGAGTTATTAAAACTTATGCTTTTAATTTAACTGATAAAGATATAAAAGAAATCTCTAATCTACCTTATGATATGTTACTTCTAACAGGTGGAACCAATGGAGGAAATAGAGAGTATATTTTAAATAATGCTAAAATTTTAGTTGAAAATAATATAGAAAAACCTATTGTTGTTGCTGGAAATGAGGAAGTTTCAGAACAAATTATTAAAATTTTTAAAAATAATAATATTGAATGTTATAAAAGTGAAAATGTAATGCCTGTTGTAAATAAGATAAATGTTCTTCCTGTTAAAGAAGTTATAAGGGAAGTATTTATGAGAAATATTGTAAAAGCTAAGGGAATGGAAAATGTCCAAAAAATTGTTGGAGATATAATTATGCCTACTCCAACAGCTGTTATGAAAGCTGCTGAAATTTTTTCAAAGGATAATAACAATACTATTGTAATTGATATAGGTGGTGCTACAACTGATGTTCACTCCATTGGAAAAGGATTGCCAAAGACTAATGATATTCAATTAAAGGGTATGGAAGAACCTTATTCTAAAAGAACAGTTGAAGGTGATTTAGGAATGAGATATTCTGCCCTAGCTCTTTATGAAACTGCTAGTTTAAATAAAATTAGAGAATATTTAGGAAGTAAGGATTCTAAAATAAATATAAGAGAAAATTTTAAATTTAGACATGAAAATCCTAATTTTGTAGCTGAAACAGAAGATGATATAATTTTTGATGAAATGATGGCTATGTTATGTACTGAAATAGCTATGAATAGGCATGTTGGTACTTTGGAGTCTATTTTTTCTCCTATGGGAACTCTATTTGTTCAAAATGGAAAAGATTTAACTGATGTTAAATATGTAATAGGAACTGGTGGAATTATAAATAATAGTAGAAACCCCAGAAAAATACTTGATTTAACATTATTTAATGAAGATAATCCACTTCTTCTAAAACCAAAATATCCAAAGTTTTTAGTTGATAAGACTTATATTATGTCTGCTATGGGTTTACTTGCTAATGACTATCCAGATATAGCTTATCAAATAATGAAAGAATATTTAGTAGAAATATAATTGGAGGATTTTAAATGCCAGTTACATTTAAAAAAATTGATAAAAAAGATTTTTTAGAAATAAGAAATAATTTTCTAGAAAGTTATAAATATCTGACTGATTTTGATTTAGAAACTGCTTTTAGATTTCATAAATCATTACCAGATTATAAAAATTTTCAAAAGAAACTAGAAAAATCTATACAAAATAATAAGATTATGACACAGGCATACAGTAAAGAAACTCTATTAGAAGACTTAATTAAAAATCTAAATACTTTTCATAGAGTTGGTCAGGCAGATTTTCTTTCGGTTATAATAGATTCTCATACCAGAGAAAATCATTATGATAATGCTAAAATTGCATTAGAAGATTCTATAAAATCTAATAAATCTCTTTTAAATGGTTTTCCATTAATAAATTATGGAACAAAATTAGCTAGAAAAATTATAAATGATGTAGAAGTTCCATTGCAGATAAAACATGGCTCAGCTGATGCAAGATTACTAGCTGAATTCTCTTTCTTAGGTGGTTTTTCAGCTTTTGATGGTGGAGGAATTAGTCATAATATTCCTTTTAGCAAATCTGTATCATTAAACGATAGTCTAGAAAATTGGAAATATGTTGATAGACTTGTTGGACTTTATGAAGAACATGGAATAAAAATAAATAGAGAAATATTCTCTCCACTTACAGCTACACTTGTTCCTCCTGCAATTTCTAATTCTATCCAGATTTTAGAAAGTCTATTTGCTGTTGAACAAGGAGTAAAAAATATAAGTATAGGTGTAGCTCAATATGGTAATATAACTCAAGATATTGCTTCTTTACTGGCTCTTCAAGAGCAAATTCAATTCTATTTAGATAAGTTTTCTTTTAAGGATATCAATATTTCAACTGTCTTTAATCAGTGGATAGGTGGCTTCCCAGAAGATGAATTAAAAGCTTATTCTTTAATTTCTTATTCTGCTACTGTTTCTTTATTTACTAAATCTAATCGAATCTTTGTTAAAAATATAGATGAGTATACAAAAAATTCATTAGGAAATACTATGATTAATTCTTTAGTTTTAACTAAAACTATCTTGGATATTGGAAATAGCCAAAATCTTACTAACTATGAGGAAGTAAATTTAGAAAAAGAACAGATAAAAAAAGAAACAGCTCAGATAATAGAAAAAGTTTTTTCTATATGTAATGGAGATTTAAGAAAAGCAATTGCCGAAGCTTTTGAAGATGGAATAATTGATATTCCTTTTGCTCCTTCAAAATATAATATAGGAAAAATGATGCCAGCAAGAGATAAAGAAGGTATGATAAGATATTTAGATATTGGAAATCTTCCTTTTGAAATTTCAACACAGGAATTTCATCATAATAAAATTAAGGAAAGAGCTATAAACGAAAATAGAGAAATAGACTTTCAAATGACTATAGATGATATTTTTGCTATGAGCCAAGGAAAGTTAATCAATAAAAAAAGTCGTGAATAAATTTACATCACGACTTTTATTTTAATTATCAATTTTTAACTATTAGAAGCTAATTCTCATACCAGCCCAAGCAGTTGGTTGCCATCTCCAGTTTTTAGCGTTAGATTCTGTATCTACAGCCCAGTTTCTATATTCAGCTCCAGCTCCTACATATAATTTTACGAAATCTGTTGCTTTATAGTTTAATTGAACATTTGGTAACATGTATAATGAGTAACTTCTCTTATCTGTATATTTACTTACAGATTTTGTTCCTCCTGGTAACACAACTTTATCTCCATTTGAGAAAACTTTATATTGACGGAATTCATAAGTGTCATATCCACTATAGAATAAGAAATCTAATTCTAAGTTACCTTTTTTATAAAGAACTGTTTTTTGGTTTAAGTATAATTCCATAGCACCAAAGAATTGTCCTTTTTTAGTTTCTCCATCGTTTCCTACTCTAAATGATTTTCTATGTCTATCGTATCCTGAATATAAGTTTAAATCAGCACTGAATCCTAAAGGTAATTTATAAGATGATTCAAAATCTAAAGTATATCTATTAGCAGTTCCTGCACTAAATGATTGCCCTTCTACTCCGCTATTGTGTCTATACCATCTATGAGTATATCCTGGTCTTAATCCAAAAGTTTCTACTTTAAAGTATTCATTTGATGGGAAATAATCTGCAAAATCAAAGAATACTGATGCTCTTGCTTGTTTTAATCCTTCATCACCTTTAGTTTGGTTATATTCTAATCTTGATGTTGCAGTAACTTTAGAATCACCAAGTTTTCCAAAATTATAATGATGTCTAATTCTTAGATTATCACTGCTGATTCCAGCTCTTTTACTTTCAGTATTTCTAAAAGCATTATAAGTTCTTGATCTTATATTTAAATTTTGTTTTTCTGTGAAGTTTATATTTACAGTAGTTTGTAATCTTCCAGAATTTGATCTTCCTCTAGCCCAATCTCCATCAGTATCTTCACCAGGATTTTTATTTTCAGTTTCTCCATACCAAGTATATCTTAAATCAACTGATCCATTTGGTCTCCAAGCTGGTTTAACTTCTCTATCTTTATAAACTATAACTGGTTTTTCAACATATTCAATTACTTTTTCAGGTTCTGGAGTAGGTGCTGGCATAACTTCCTTTGCTGATGCTATAGAACTAACCACTAATAATGATCCTAATAATAATGCTAATCTTTTCATAATAGGTCCCCCTTAAATTTATTTTATATATAATTTTTATTTGTTTCTTTATTTAAATTTATCCTATTATAACATATCATTTTTTAATTACAAGTTTTTTTTGCTTTTTTTTATTCTTACTGTACTATTTTAAAACTTTTATCGTATTTTAAACATATTAATTTAGCTAAAAAGTTATTTTTAAAATTTATTCAAATAAAGAGGCTGTTGCGACAGCCCCTTCTCAATTATTATTTAATTTTATTTTTTAATTCATCAGAAATTATGAAGTCTGCTTCTGTTGTTGCTCTTATATCTTCTAGAGAAGAATAAGGAGTTATTTCTTTTAGAACTAATCCTTTATCTGTAACTTCAAAAACAGCTTTTTCTGTTATTATTAAATTTACAACTCCAACAGCTGTTAGAGGTAATTTACATTCTTTTAATATTTTTATTCCACCATTAGATGTATGTTCCATTGCAACTATAACGTGTTTAGCTCCAACAACTAAATCCATAGCTCCACCCATTCCAGGAACTTTCTTTCCA